>ENA-OQIR01000565-OQIR01000565.1-human-gut-metagenome-genome-assembly--contig:-NODE-565-length-15560-cov-3.489859_pt1 | contig 15560 bp, 19 predicted proteins | sample MGYA00242580_ERZ504745 | MGnify/ENA primary metagenome ERZ504745 (study PRJEB26092, sample SAMD00036214) | human gut metagenome | host: Homo sapiens | study: EMG produced TPA metagenomics assembly of... | reverse complement strand
GCCGTCGAGGCGCTCACCGCCACCGGCGACGCCCTGGCCGTCTCCACGCCCGGCTACGGCTGCGGCGCCGAGAGCCTCTTTAAGATGTGCGTCGGCAACCAGATCGGTATCGAGCTTGCCGAGGATGTGGACGTGGAGAGCCTCTTCACCCCGCTCTACGGCAGCTTTATCGTCGAGCTCGCCGAGGATGCCGAGCTGCCCGAGGTCGCCGACGGCGTTGTCGTCGAGCCCTGGGCACCACCGTCGAGGCTATGTCATCGATACCGGCTCCGAGGTCATCGAGCTCTCCGAGCTCCAGGAGGCCTGGGAGAGCGGCATCGAGGCGTCTTTGCCTACCGCAGCGCCGGCGAGACTGCCAAGGTCGAGACCATCGACTTCCGTGCCAAGGATATCCACGTGTACAGCGGCGCCAAGATCGCCCGCCCGCGCGTGGTAATCCCCGTGTTCCCCGGCAACAACTGCGAGTACGATAGCGCCCGCGCTTTCCGCGCCGCCGGCGCCGAGGCCGACACCTTCGTGATCAACAACCTCACGCCCGAGGCCGTCGCCGAAAGCACCCACGAGCTTGCCCGCCGCATCCGTGCAAGCCAGATCGTCATGATCCCCGGCGGCTTCTCGGGCGGCGACGAGCCCGATGGCTCCGCCAAGTTCATCACGGCGTTCTTCCGCGCTCCCGAGGTCACCGAGGCAGTCCGCGACCTGCTCAAGGCCCGCGACGGCCTGATGCTGGGCATCTGCAACGGCTTCCAGGCCTGATCAAGCTCGGTCTGGTGCCCTACGGCGACATCGTCGACGCCACGCCCGATGCGCCCACGCTGACGTTCAACACCATCGGTCGCCATCAGAGCCGTCTGGTGCGCACCCGTATCTCGTCCAACCTGTCCCCGTGGCTGTCGCAGTGCAGCCTGGACGACCCCTACACCGTCGCCATCAGCCACGGCGAGGGCCGCTTTGTCGCCAATGACGAAGTGCTCGCCCAGCTGATTGCAAACGGCCAGGTCGCCACGCAGTACGTGGGCGAGGACGGCAAGCCCAGCATGGACCTTTCCGTCAACCCCAACGGCTCCGCACTCGCCATCGAGGGCATCACGAGCCCTGACGGCCGCGTCCTGGGCAAGATGGGCCATGCCGAGCGTCGTGGCGACAACCTGTACCGCAACGTGCCCGAGCATGTCCCCGGCGATAAGTTTATGCCGATCTTTGAGAGCGGCGTAGCCTACTTCGCTTAAAGCTTTCCCATCGGATACAATCCCCTCGGGTAACAACACCCGCCACCGACACATCCGGTGGCGGGTTCTTTTTTCTTCGCACATGTAGGAAGGACATCATGGAAAGCCGCAAGCCGTATCTCGCCACCCTGCCCGGACTCATCCTGGGCTGCCTCGTCTGCTGTGCGCTCTGGGGGTCGGCTTTCCCCTGCATCAAGATCGGTTACGGGCTCTTTGGCATCCCCGCGCACGATAGCGCCTCACAGCTGCTCTTTGCGGGCTTGCGCTTCACGCTTGCCGGCGCCCTGGTTATCGTTGGGATGAGTGCGGCCCAACGCCGCCCCTCATTCCGCAGGCTCGTGACATCAAGCCCATCTTTGTCTTGTCGCTCTTCCAGACTATCGGGCAGTACTTCTTTTTCTACCTTGGACTCTCGCGCGCCAGCGCAATGTCGAGTTCCATCATCGAGGCCAGCGCCAACTTTCTCGCAATCCTCTTTGCCGCCCTGGCATTTCACACCGAGAAGCTCAATACGCCCAAGGTGCTTGGCTGTGTGCTGGGCTTTGCCGGCGTCGCGCTCGTCAACCTTTCGGGCGCGGATGGCACCTTTGGCTTTACGCTCGACGGTGAGGGATTTATCTTGGCTTCCACTGTTGCGGGCGCCCTGTCGACCTGCCTCATTGGCATCTTCTCGCGCGAGCATGACGGCGTCTTGCTCGCCGGCTGGCAGTTTTTAGTCGGTGGCGTGGTCCTTACCGCCATCGGGTTTTTGATGGGCGGCACGTTGTCCCCCACCGAAATCGCCCCCGCCATCGCGCTCATCATTTATATGGCACTCATTTCCGCCGTCGCGTACTCGCTGTGGTCCCGCCTGCTCGCCGTCAACCCCGTCAGCCGCGTTTCGGTCTTTGGCTTTATGAACCCGGTCTTTGGCGTGCTGTTGAGCGCACTGCTGCTCGGCGAGGGCGCTGGCACGAGCCCCGTTACCGTACTTGTTGCCCTGCTGTTGGTCTGCGGCGGCATCATCATCGTCAACAAACCCAAAAAAGCCTAGCGAACCGCCCTTATTTAGTAGAGGAGATTCACATGCTTTAGCTTAATGGAGTACATCGGTGAGCTGAGGGCCGCAACGCACGCCAGCGTTCGCCTTTTTTTCTAGCGTATCTGGACGCCGGCTTTCTTCTTCTCGCGCTTTACGCGGTAGAGCTCCGCGTCGGCAGCGCGAAGCAAGTCTTGCCAGGTATCGACGCCATCACCAACCGTGCATAGCCGATGGACATCCGCAACAGATACGGGACCTCGGCGCGCGCGAGCTCGTCGCTGATTGCCGCGCACAGACACATGATGTCCTGCTCCGCCGTCGCCTTTTGAAGCACCACGAACTCATCGCCGCCATAACGTGCGATAAAGCCACTAGACGCCGAGCAGACTTCTTTGAGCGCAGCGGAGATGACCTGAAGCGCATGGTCGCCCTCAACATGTCCATAGCGATCGTTAATCTGCTTAAAGCCGTCAGCGTCCATCATAAGCAGATATACATCTTCGGCCTGATCAACATTTGAAAAGAGCGACAGCATATAGGTCTCAAAACGGTTGCGATTGTTGAGGCCAGTCAATGGGTCGGTCGAGATCAGCTGCTCCTGGTAGATGATGTAGAGCAGCAGGATGCTCAGCGTTATACCGACACAAAGGCCCGGTACCGAAAACAAAACCTGGAAGGTACCGCCCACCAGAGCGGGAACCGCAAAAAAAGGCGAGGGTGCGATAAATGGCCTTCTTTTGCAGACTTTCGACTTTTCGAGTCTGAATAAAGGCATGCAAAGACGTATATATGATGTAGCAGTAGCTAACGATAGGCTGAATCATATAAAGCGCTCCGCGACGATATACGCCCTGTGCATCGATATAGAACATAGTGTGCGTCCAGTAGCTGGTAAATGCCAGCACGACCACCAATACGGTTGGCAACGTCACGAGCGCCACCCTATAGCGCGCGGTCAAAAGGCGTGAGCCTGCACTGTCTCGGAATAGAAAAACCAAATGAGGCACGCGATGGCGAACAGCGAAAACGAGACCGCGTTGGAAATCCAGTTGGCCGTGATGCTACAGGAGTGCTCACGCCGTCCGAGAGCGTCCAGATCATATCGAAGAAAATGTAGGCTGCAGACGTGTAGCCCAGCATGCTAAACAGAAGCTGCTGGGTGCTCGAGAACAAGGAGCGGCGGCTTCGTGCGGCAAGCCCGATAAGAACAATCATGCATAGCACGAATATCTCAATCTTGAGTGCCTTAACCACTAACCGCCATCCCCTCAATATCCAAGTGGTCTGAATCGACCAATTCGAATCTGGGCAACAAACACCCCTACCCGCAGGGTAAGGGGAATAATAGCAGAGCGCCCGAACGTCACTGCAAGACAGCTCTCGTTCGGGCGCTCAAACGGCGCGAGTTGCACGCCGGCATCATTGATGGGTATCGATTGCTACTCGCCATCGATGTCGATCGCGACGGCCTCCTCGATGGCCTCGACACCGGCAGGCGACAGATCCTCCTTGCTTGGCAGAACTTCTTGTCGACCCAGCCGGTCAGAATCGGAGCCATGATCGCCGTGATGATAACGGCAGTGGCGATCTGAGCGTACGCAGTGGGTGCAAGCTCGGCATAGCGTGGCGCGGCCCCGGCGAGAGCAACCGGTGTGGTCATGGCCGTGCCAGCAATAGTAGAGCAAGCCACGGCCGCCTTGCCATTGCCGCCGCACAGGCGCTCGAACGCAAAGGTGATAGGGCCGACGACAAACAGCGTGACAAGGCCCAGCAAGATGCCCGAAATACCGCCGGTGATAAAGCTCGACAGGCTCATGGACGCACCGAGCTGAAATCCGATGACGGCGATCGCGGGATTGCGCCGGGAACCAGCAGGTTCTTGATGAACGGGAAGAGATTGCCCAGAACCATGCCGATAACGAGCGGCAAAATGGAGCCGATGATGGTACCGACAGGGATGTTGGCGAGACCCGAAACGCCCAGGATGATCATGGTGACGGCGGGGCCGGCCGTAAAGAAAAGGATACCCACGGCGCCCTGCTCGGATTCGTCGCCGAACTCGCCCATGATGCCCGTGTAGAGCGCCATGTTGCAAAACGTAATGCCGCCGATGATGGAAACCGAACTCAGGCCCAAAAGGTTGTCGTTAAAGAAATACGCAACGCCCAGGCCCAGCGCGGCTGCCACCACAAGCTTAGGAATCAGCACGACGATGCCGGTCTTGATAGCACCCGGCGTGGACTTAAAGCTGATGCCGGCGCCCACAAACAGCAAGATCGCGGCAACGATGGTGTTGGAGCCGCCGCGGCAGGCAGCCGTAAAGAAGCCGCCGATCTCGAAAACCTGCGGGCAGAAGGTATTGAGCAAAAGGCCGACGATCATCGGGTAGATCATGATGTCACCCGGAATGCGCGGTACTTTGAATTTCTTTTGCTCGTTGGCGTTCGCTTCCTGTGCCATGAAACCCCCATTTCCGCTGACGCGGAACAAAAGCCCACGTCATGCTTTGCTACAGTAAAGTTTGACCATGGTACCAGAAGAAGCAGACCGGCTCGGTGAGAAATTCGATTCGTCGACCGGGACGGTAAGCGCGCCCTTTGCTTTTATACAAGACTCAAAACGATATAGAGCACGATGCCCGAGACGCAGCACCACAACATTGACTTTGTCTTGATTGCCACCGCCACGACACCGGCAGCCGCAATCCAGAGAATCAAGCCCCGCCACAAGCCGGCGTCGAAAGCGCCAGGGCTTATCAAATCGTTAGCGACCAGCGCCGCAAAGGCGGCGGGCGGAATATAACCCAAGGCCTCGGTAACGCGGGGCGACAGCGTTCTCCCGCGCAAGGCAAACGCCGGGGCAATGCGGAAAAACGCGATAGCCGCCCATGACGACAGCCACAGGACCAAAAACTCATTAACGGGCATCGCGAGCGCCCCTTCCTTCGGCGAGAGCATCGCACGCAAGCGCCGCGGCAACGCCGACGAGCACGCTTGCCGGCACGGCGATATTCGTCCACCCCAAGAGCTTGCATAGGGCAACGGACACCGCGGCCATAACGGCAGCCACGACATTGCCGCGCGACAGTCGCTGCGAAAAGAGCAGGCAGATAAAGAGCGAGGTGCAGACAAAACCCGCAATAGCGGTGGGGACATCGACGACGGCGCCGACGATGGCGCCCGTCGTACACGAAACGCCCCATGTTGCGATGAGGATCACGTTGAGCACAAAGGACTCGCGCGGGCCCCAATCCTCCCCCTCAACCAGCCTGGCAAGCGAGATGCCATATGCCTCCTCGGTGAGCGTCGCGGCAACAGCCAACGTCTGACGCTTCGAGGCGTCCCTCAGATGCGGCGCGATCGATGCAGAGTAAAGAGCAAAGCGCGAGGAGATTGCGGCTACACTTGCGACAATCGATGCCGCAGGCACACCTGCCAGCCACAGGTTGCAGACCATAAACTGGCCGCTACCCGTCACAAACGTGCTGCTCAGAGCAAAAACCATCCAGGGTTCCATTCCCTCTGCGCCATAATCATTCCGCACGGCGCGCCTATCGCAACATAGGTGAGCATCACCGGCCAAACGGTTTTAACGATTTTGAGCACCATAGCGTTCCTCGTCCCGACAAGATTTCCGAGCCGCGTTCAACGACGCGACAGAATCATCGTCCGGTGGCAACCGAGTTCACCTACAATTGCCACCGGATCGAAAGACACAGAAAGACACAACTTTTTAGGAAGTCATTATGACAGCTATCGATCGAACGCGGGCTGCCGCGGCCTTCAAGACCTACACCGATGCCTACGATGCCGCCAATCCGCGTATCGCGCTCAAAATCGAGCATACGTACCACGTTGCCGAGGCATGCGATGCCGTGGCACGCGAACAGGGCTGGTCACCTCAGGACATTGACCTAGCGTGGCTTTGCGGCCTGCTGCACGATATGGGTCGCTTTGAGCAGCTGCGACGCTGGGACACGTTTAAGGATGCCGAGAGCATGAGCCATGCGGCGTTGGGCGTCGAGGTTCTCTTTGGCGAAAACCCTGCAGACGCGCCCGCGACAACAAGTATCCGCGACTTTATCGACGATCCGGTAGAAGACGAGTTGATTCGCGCAAGCATTGCCTATCACAGCGATTTCCGTCTACCCGCGCAGCTCGACGAGCGCACGCGGCGCTTCTGCGATATTGTGCGCGATGGCGACAAGGTCGACATTATGCGCACCATCGCCGACAGCACCGTCGACACCATCCTCAAAGTGGATGAGGACGTGTTTCTTGCCAGCCACTTCTCGGCACCGACGCTGGCTGCCTTTGACGAGCACCGCTGCGTCACGCGCGATGAGCGCGATGAGCCCGCGGACTACTTGGTGGGGCTTATCTGCTTTATGTTTGAGCTCGTCTATCCGGCAAGCCGCGCGCTGACGCGCAAGCAGGGCGATATCTGCCGCCTGCTCGACGCACCTTTTGGCATCGTGCGGCCCTTTACCGACCCCGCCACGCAAGCGACCTGGGAACGCCTAAAGAAAGAGATGCGAGCCTGGCTGGCCAGCGCCTAGCGCTCGAGCTGGGCCAGAAGCTCCTCGACAACTTCGACGGCGTCACCGACAACTTTGTACTGCGCAGCGCCGAAGATGGGGGCATCCGGGTCCTCGTTGACAGCGATGATACACTCCGCGCCGCCGATGCCGGCAAGATGCTGGATAGCGCCCGAAACGCCGATACTCACAAGGAGCTTGGGCGAAACCGACACGCCGGTCTGGCCAATCTGGTGGCGATACTCCAACCAGCCTGCCTCCACAACGGGACGCGTGCAACCAAGCTCGGCACCCAAGGCATCGGCGAGTTTTCGCATCAGGGCAGATTCTTCTTGGAGCCGATGCCGCGGCCCACCACGACCAGGCGCTCGGCATCGGCAATTGATGCCTGCTGCCCCCACTCCTCGGCGGGAATCGAGATCTCGACACGGGCCTTAACATCATTCGCAAGCGATACCTGGGTAATCGTGCCAGAGCGGCTGTAGTCAAACTTGGGTGCCCCAAAGATGCCGGGGCGCACCGTTGCCATCTGCGGCCGATGATTGGGGCAGATAATGGTGGCCATCAAGTTGCCGCCAAACGCCGGGCGGTCTGCTGCAGTAGACCCGTCTCCGTATCCATCGAAAGCACCGTACAGTCGGCCGTAAGGCCCGTCTGCAAGCGTACGGCCACACCGGGCGCCAGCTCACGACCAAAGGCGGTTGCGCCGTACAGAATGGCCTCGGGTCTGCGCTCGGCCACCAAATCGCAGATGAGACGAGCATAGATCTCCGCATCGTTTTGGCGCAGTCGCTCGTCGCGGCAGACCACGACCTCGTCGGCACCGGCGCAGACCAGATGCTCCAGGTCCTCAAGCGAGCCCTCGGGGCCCATGCCGGCCAATGCCACCAGACGGCAACCGCGAGCATCGGCAAGCTCGCGCCCCTTACCCATGAGCTCGTAGGCCACCGGAGCCACGACATCGTGATCGTCGGTCTGAACGAATACCCATATGTCTCGATACGCATCGAGGTCAACCGCGCCGGCGGCCTCGTCGCGCTCGATCGAAATGGCATTGACGGGGCAGGCGTCGACGCACCCGCCGCACAAGATACAGCCGTCGGTCACATGGGCGCAGCGGTTGGGGCGCTCGCCCTCCATCACAATGCCACCCGAGGCACAGGCGCGAACGCAGCGGCCACAGCCAACGCACGCCTCGCTATCGATTATCAGTCCGCTCATCTATGCCATCCCCTCGATAATCTTGGCAATCTTTGCCGCCTGCTCGACCGGCGTGCCTCGATGGCCTCGCACGTTTGGTCGCGGTCGGGCACAAACGAGCGCACGACCTGCGTCGGCGATCCGGTAAGGCCGCAACGCGAAGGGTCAGCATGTACATCGGCAGCACAGACCACCCGCACATCCGCATCTTCGGCCGCGCGAATGCCGGCGATGCTCGGCATGCGCAGCTGGCCGATCTCCTTGGCGGTCGTCATCGCGCACGGCATCTCCAGATAGACCGTCTCCTCGCCGGCATCGCAACCGTGAACGAGCGAAAGCGCACCGCACGTCGTAAAACCTGCGCTCTGCACGCAGCTCACATCGGTCACGCAGGGAATCTCGAAGGCGCCGGCCAGCTCGGGGCCAATCTGGGCGGTATCGCCATCTACCGCCATCTTGCCGCAGATGAGCAGGTCGAAGTCCTCGTCGAGCGCCTCGATACCGCATTTGAGGGCATAGGTGGTCGCCAACGTGTCCGCGCCCGCAAAGGCGCGATCGGTCAGCAGCAGCGCATCATCGGCGCCGCGGGCAATGCAGTCGCGCAGCAGCGATTCGGTTGCAGGGATACCCATCGACACCACCGTCACGCGCACATCCATGCCAAAGCCGATAAAGTCGTCCTTGAGCGCCAGCGCGCATTCGAGGGCACTTGCATCGAAGGGATTAATGACCGCCTGCTTGCCATCACGCACGATGGTATTGGTTTTGGGGTCCATCTTGACCTCGGTGCTTCCCGGTACCGCCTTGACGCACACCACCATATGGAAATCGCTCATCTTCACGCGCCCCTTTCTGGACGAGTTCATCCAAGAGCTTCTCCGAAAATAGGTTGCCACGACCCAGCTGCCCGGCAGGATCGAGCTGCAGCTTGAGTCGAGCCGATTCGACCATGGCCTCGTGGCCGTACATCGTCTCCAAAAAGCCCGCTTTGATCTTGCCGACGCCGTGCTCGGCAGAGACGGCGCCGCCCATAGCCGTTACCTCCGCAGCCCACCGGGCAAACAGCTCACCACCGCGACGGTAGTCCTGCGCATCGCGCGGCAGGATATTCACATGCAGATGGTTGTTGCCGATATGTCCCCAGGCGGCAGACTCAAGCCCGCTTTCGGCCAGCGTGCGGCGATAGAAGGCAACGACATCGGCCAGGCGCGCGTTGGGTACCGACATATCCGACCCCAGTTTGGTAATGGTGGGGTCGGTGCGGCGACGCTCATCGATGAGCATGTTGACACTCTCGGGGACGGCGTGGCGGAAGAACCGCTGGCATTCGCGATCGACCTCGGTGCGCGCAACCCAGGTCGCGTCATCGCGGCCGCCCGCAAGCTCCAAAACCCATCCCAGGTGGTACAGCTCCTCAGTCGCTTGAGCCTCGTCGTCGCAGTCGAGTTCCACGTAAATACAGACCTTTGCCTCATCGTCGAGTGCCGGCAGCGAGGCAAACGCGGTCGACTGCTCGCGCTGGCGGCGAAGGATATCCAAGGCGCCGGCATCGAAATACTCAATAGCGGCGGCATGGGACAGCACGGGGCGCACGGAATCGGTAAAGGACACTGCTTTGTCCTCGCTGTCGAAAAAGCAGCTCACGCCCCATACGACCGAAGGTGCCGCCTGCAGGGCGATCTCGAGCTCGGTAATGACGCCGAGTGTGCCGCACGCACCGATGAAAAGATCGATGGCGTCCATATCGTCCGAAACGAAATAACCCGACGCGTTTTTGGTCTTGGGCATGGTATAGCAGGAAGATCCAGCTCGAGCGCGCGGCCTTCCGCTGTCACGAGCGACAAGTGGCGTGCGTCAGCGTGCGCCTGACCTCGATGAAGCTCAAGCAGGTCGCCGTCCGCCAGTGCCACGTGAAGCCCCGTAACGTGCGGGCGCATGGGGCCGTAGGCGTAACTGCGGGCACCGGAGGCATTGCACGCCGCCATGCCGCCCAGGCAGGCAGATGCCTCGGTGGGATCGGTGGGGAAGAACTGCTCAGGAGCTGCCTGGAACTCCTCATAGGCCTCAAGCGATACCTGATCCCAGTCAGCGGTCGGCAATGCCTTCTTACCCAGTTGCTTGCGCAACTCCGAAAGCACGACGCCCGGCTCCACGCGCAGCAGAAAACGGCCTCGCTCGTCGCGGCGAAGACCCAGGTAGCGATTCATACGAGAAGTGTTGAGGATATGCCCGCCGTGAGGCACGGCGCCGGCAGCCAGACCGGTCCGAGCACCCTGGACCGTTATTGGAACATGCTCGGCATGGAGCTTTCGCAGAATGGCGCGGACTTCGTCCTCCGTTGTCGGAAACGAGATGCTCGACGCCTCGCCCGATGTGCGAGATTCATCGCGACCATATTCTTCGAACTCGTCGCCGAAGGGTTTGATGGCTGCAGACACGCGAACTCACCCTTTAGTTAACTACAGTGTTTGCAGGGAGATGTTACCGCATCGTTTCGTCGACGTGACTGAGACCGTCTCCATAATTGGCGAATTTTACGTTTGCGCAATTCGGCGAGCGGCGGCGTTTTCTCGGCAGGCGCTCTATTTAACGCGCTCCTTTCCATCGCAGCCACGCATACAATTGGCGCTCGAAAAAACTTGAGATATTTTTTAGCGTCTCTCACCTGCGGCGATGTAAACCCGTCAAGCATTTGGTCAGAAATTGGTCAAGTTGTGGCTGATACGGTCGGCATCGACAGCCAAAACCAATAGAAGGTTTGGCCCAAAAACAGGGAGGTTCCCATGGCATATTACTGGCCCCAGTACGGCATCGCCATCGAAGTTGACGATGACCCATATCTTCTGCCCTTCGATGAGGAGGCATTTCCCGATGCGGCTGTCTATCACGTCACCACCGACGTGATTTGCGATCCCGAATCGTTTTCGGCACTCGCCACCACATCGCCCACATCCACGACATCAAACTCGACCCAAACTTCGACGAGCTCATCTACTCGCGACGCCTCATGCTCCACATGCTCTTTGGCGCCGATCCGTCCACGTTCGCGCGCGTCTATACCACTAAGGATGCCGCATGAGCGTAAGGAAGCAGTCGAGCCCCCTAGGGTCAAAACATCGAAAAAGGCTCGGCGCCGTCTGTTTGGCCATCGCCTGCGCCCTTATCGCCGTCGGCCTTTACGCTTGGCAGTCAAAGCCTGTCGCCGAGACGGGTGCCTCGGTCACAGCGGCAGAGGGTAAGTCGCGTCAGGAAATCCAGGACGAGCTCGATGCCATCGTCCGCGACAACATGATGACGATCTCGGTCGCACCGGTCGCCCAGCTACAAAAAGGCGGCAAGCTGCGCATCAACGTGCAAAACGTCCAGGATAACAAGTTTCCCCAGCGTTTCCGCGTGATCCAAAACGACGAGACCATCTATGAATCGGGCGTGGTCGAGACCGGCAAGACCGTTGAGACCTGCCCTGCAGGTGACATCAAAGAAGGCGAGGCGTATATCGAGATTCAAGCGCTCGACGCCAAGACCTACGACGTCCATGGCAATCCCACGCGCGTCAAGGTGCGAGTTGCGCAGACAGAAGACTAGACCTGCCACCTGTTATGAAAATGCGCACCCGTGCCGCTTTCGTCTAACCCTCACGGAAACGGTCCGTGACGAATAGAAAGGAACGATTATGGACATCACCAGGAACTTGAATGGGGCCAGGGTGCTCGTCGTGGGCGCAGGCTGGCGCTCGCACTCGCAATGGGCGCCGCGCCGACCACCGCCCTGGCGGAGGGACGCACTGGAACCACCAACGTGACCATCAGGACCGAAATCGACAACATCAAGTTCAAAGCCCCGACCGTCATTCCGTTCGTCGCTAAGGCAGACGCACGCTCCAGGGCCTTCCGAGAATACAACCACCATCGACAATCTTTCGGCCTATGGCATCCACGTTACCAACATGAAGATTGCCGCCCAGAAGTCCTGGAGCATCGTCGCCGACGCCAAGACGGGGACCGCCCAGAACTCCATCGATTTTAAGGTCGGCCCAGACAAGGCACTCCAAGACGCCCACGCCGCGACGCAGGAAGCGGGCCTCGACCTTTCCAAAAATGCATCCTTCGACATGGGCTACCAGGGCATCGCCGATGGTACGGACAAGATTAAGCTTAAGACGAGCGGCACTGTCGCCCGCGTCACGCGAGACATCTTCCATGTGACCGGCACGGGCGACCAGGTCGCAACCATTACGTGGACGGTCGAGCCCGGTGCGCACACGGCCTAAGGCAATTGTCCTTGCCGTCATCATCGGCGTTGTAACGTTTGCCCCGATCGCCGCCTTTGCCCAACAAGAGCAAGCGCAGGCTGCCACGCAAGTGACTGTCGATCTAACGGAGCTCGAACGCAGTGGCCAACATGAACCCCTCGCGCAAACGGGCGACACGCGACAGCTCCTGGCAGCAGGAATCGCCACGGCAGGCGCTAGCGCCATCGGCCTTGGCCTGCACATCAAACGCAGCCGGTAGCCACACGAATCGAGACCGTCCAGCATAGGTAAGGAGAACCCATGGCATCAAAGAACCTTTTGCCCGTTGCCGCGCTCTGTAGTGCGCTTGCCACCGGCATGCCCGTTGCCGCTCTAGCGACACCCGCCGTGGACGCCCCCTTACCTGCCGTCAACTGTCTCGCCACAAACCAGATGAGCACCATCGCGCGCCAACGCTTCTCGCTTGCGCAGGCAAGCATTTCGGCCTCGGGGTGCCTCCGTCGCTGCACGAACAGCTCGATAGTCGTGGATACCGAGCACTCGAGCACAGCGGACGGCCCCCTAACGGGATGCGTTATCTGCACATGGCGCGCAGCTGCAACTGATGCCGATGGCGATTCCTGCGACGTGGAGCTGTGCCTCGACATCACCCTGTCCGATGACTCGGCGGACGGGGCAACAGTCGCCTTCGACAGCACGTTTTTCGAAAACGGAGGGGGTGTATGCCTGGGCTGCGTCCCCTCGAGCGCCGATGGCACGCAGCCCGCTATCTCATTCACCGCATCGCTGAAAATGACCAAGGCGGGCACCGACGCCACGGCAAATGGCGAGATCGCTCTGATGTTCTACGCGAGCGGCACAGAAAGCCAGGAGATTCGGGGCAAACAGCGGACCGGATCGCTCAGCCTGACGCGAGGGGCAGACCCCGGTCCTGTCGATATCAGTGCCGAAACGCAAGATGTGCATCACGTCCTTGTCGATCCGGCGCTCCTCGAGATGGAATGGAGCGGAGTAGGAGCGGTCGGACTCGCCCCCTCGACGGGTGACATCGCAAGCGACTCCAGCGAGAGCAGCGGTGAAATAGCGCCTGGGGACAATGGCGCACCCGGCGGCATAACACCGCCATCGAGCGGTCCTTCAGCCACTTTCAGCGAGCCAAGCGAAACAGCCACCGCAGTGGGCGGCACGCAAGCTGGCGAAAACTTGGGGTGTCCCATGCCGGCAGACATCGACGAGGGCAATTGTTGCATGATGGTCGCGCTCGACCGCACGGAAACCGTCGACGCCGCGAGCATTGAGGTCACCGCTGCCGATAAGCCCGTCCGCAAAGCAGCCATTATCGCATTCCCTAAAACCGTCGAAGTTGTTTTTCTGCCATCGGGCGAGGTCGTAGCCCCCACCTTGCTCACCTTGCTTGGGGCAAAGGGCACGGCCAACCAAATCGACAACCTCACGGTCGCCGACCCTGCGACCACCGCAAAACTGCACCTGTATGCCGTAACCTCGGACGGAGGCAAAACCGAGGAATTCGACGGTGAGAACCTCCTGAATAACCGGATACTCCATAAAATGGAAGACGTCTCGTATCAAATTGAGCTCGTGGGATTTGACCGAGCTCGAGATGCCGATATCATCGCCGCGGCCATTGAGTCCCCGCAGCGACTCATGACGCTGTGCTTCGATTACAGCCCCTATGTCGTGATGGGAGGCTGAGGCTTGGGCACCAAATGCCGTCATTAATACCACTTATATAACGTATAGGATGAGGCATGACGCACCCTGCAGCCCGTTCTGCTACGATTGCCAGGTTGGCATCAATATGGGAGGGTTCATGCCGGGTTTGGGAACGGTCATCAACGTCGCACTTTTGATTGCGGGCGGACTGCTGGGCCTTATAGGCGGACGCTTTATCACACCCCGCATCCAAGACACGCTCATGAAGGCGTCGGGGCTGTGCGTTTTGTTTATCGGACTGGGCGGCACCATGCAAAAGATGCTCGTCATTGACGGGAAAGCGCTGGAGACCACCGGCACCACCATGCTCATCGTCTCGTTTGCCCTCGGCTCGCTCATCGGCGAGGCCGTTAACCTGGAAGCCGGCATCGAAAACCTGGGCGAATGGCTCAAGCGCAAAACCGGCAGCGAGGGAGACAACGAGTTCACCAATGCCTTTGTCTCGACATCGCTGACCGTCTGCATCGGTGCCATGGCTATCGTGGATCAATCCAAGACGGCTTGCTCGGCGACTGGTCCACGCTTGCCTCAAGGGCGCGTTGGACTGCATCATCGTCTGCACCATGACGGCTTCGCTCGGCCGCGGCTGCATCTTCTCCGCCCTGCCCGTTGCCGTATTCCAGGGAACGATTACGCTGTTTGCCGGCGCGCTCTCCCCCATCATGACCGCCGCCGCCCTCGACAGTCTATCGCTCGTGGGCTCTATACTCATCTTCTGCGTCGGCGTCAACCTCATCCGTCCTCAGACCTTCCGCACGGCCAATATGCTCCCCTCCGTTGTCATAGCCGTCATCTACGCCCTCCTGTTCTAAATCTATCTACGTAGCGGTATCTCGAACACCTGTTTGATGCTGTGCTATGATATGAGGTCACCGAAGCTGCGTTAGGAGAGGAGAGACGGTGGCCGACCAGGACATCAAGATGCTCATCGAGCGCATTATGGCCGAGGCCCGGACCCATCAGTCTGCTCGCTTCTCAAACGAAGTCTATGCTGACGAGCCGATTCTCAAAACCGGTCGTCAAATGCAGAACTTCCTCCCCGACCAGTACCGCAAGATGCGCGAGATATCGCGTTGGCAAGAAGACCCCAAAGGCGGCGCGGGTCGCTGGCTTTCGGAAGCCGAGCTTTTCTACCGCCAAGGCCTGTTGATGGCCGACTTTGAAGACGACTGCCCCTACAACGGCACATTCAAGTCGTACTTTCCCACCTACAACGCCATGAGCGATCGGCAGCTGCGCGGCTATTTTACTTGGCGCGCCCAAGTGCGACGCGGAACCGTCGAGGAAACGTCTACGTCCTTTGCCTTCCTGTATCTCTATGAGCTGATCTGCGGCATTGGCGTTGATGACCCGCTCGATGGCTTTAGCAAGATCAAGGCCTTTTGGGATGCCTACCGTGCCTTCGAGCCCGGCATCGACCGGTTTGCACGCGTGTGGCTGCAAGATTACGCCGTATTCCACGGGCTCGACCCCAAGCTGCTTCGCGACTCTAAAACCGTCATGTTCGATAACGCCCTTATCGAGCTGCGGCGCGCGGCGCGAGACTGCGCCCGCGCCAACGCGTCAGCACTGGCGCTGCGCGTCGCA
>ENA-OQIR01000564-OQIR01000564.1-human-gut-metagenome-genome-assembly--contig:-NODE-564-length-15571-cov-3.032440_pt1 | contig 15571 bp, 20 predicted proteins | sample MGYA00242580_ERZ504745 | MGnify/ENA primary metagenome ERZ504745 (study PRJEB26092, sample SAMD00036214) | human gut metagenome | host: Homo sapiens | study: EMG produced TPA metagenomics assembly of... | reverse complement strand
ATGCCCAGCCTGGCCGGTGGTGCCGCCACCGTCAACGAGGACGATAGCGTCGAACTTGCCTTCGAGCTTGAGCAGAACGATCGGGGAGTTGACCTCACGCTGCAGCAGCTTGGAGGGGAAGTACTCCTCCAGAGTGCGGCCGTTGATGGTCCACTTGCCGTCACCCGGAACCAGACGGACACGGGCGACAGCCTCCTTGCGGCGACCGGTGCCGTAGCCCGGCTCAATCGCGGAGGTGCCGGTGCCAGCGCCAGCGTTGGTCTCGGTGGTGTAGTTGGTGAGCTCCTCTTCGGTCTCGACAACCTGGGAGTCGTTGGTGTTTTCAGCCATGATTCTTATCTCCTCTCAGGTTTCACTTGGCCTGCTGCGAGACCTGGGCGATCTCGAAGACCTGGGGCTTCTGCGGGGTGTGCGGGTGCTCGGCGCCACGGAAGATACGCAGGCGGTCGAGCTGCACCTTGGCCAGACGATTCTTCGGCAGCATGCCCTTGACAGCGTTCTTGATGATGCGCTCGGGGTTCTTCTCGAGCAGCTCGGCGTAGGAGTCACGACGCAGACCACCAGGACGGCCGGAGTGCGAGTAGAGTTCCTTGCCCATCTTGTTGCCAGTCAGAGCAATCTTGTCGGCATTGATGATGATCACGTGGTTGCCGGAATCGGCGTGCGGAGCGTAGGTCGGCTTGTTCTTGCCGCGCAGCAGGATTGCAGCCTGGGTGGCGAGACGGCCGAGCACCACGTCGGTGGCGTCGATGACGTACCAGTCATGAGTCAGATCAGCTGGCTTCGGAGTGAAAGTTTTCACTGGATTACCTTTTCTATATTGTGTTCCGGGTCTCAGCTGCTTGGTGTGGCTTGGTCAGGGCCGCATCCAAGAGGCGTCGAACCTCATTATCCGTGGGCTCCCTGAAAGTCCTCGATGGCGAGTGGGATAGCGCTTTGAAGGACCCCTTAGGGAAACACAACAATCCACTAGTATATCGCCGGGCTTGACATAGGGCAACTGGGGACACTCCATTGGGTTTATGGCTTCTCTTCCCCTATTTATGGTTTCTCTCCCACCCACTTCGGCTAACCGACTCACCTACGGTGAGGCAATTCCCTGCCTTCTCTCAGCTATCGCTTCTTTCAGGCCTCGTCTACGGACAGTCCACTGGACTGTCCGCTTAACGACTCGGCTCGTCAGAGGGAGGTAAAGCGGGTCAGGAATTGAAGATTTGGGCGAAGCGTTGGGCACCGGGGGTGTCAAAGAGGGTTTCGAGCGGTACCACGTTGCCCTTGGCGTCGGCCAGTGGGATGCGCCAGTTCGGGTATTCGTTGTTGGTGCCCGGCTGGTTCTGCGCACGCTTCTCCCCCACCGCGTCGGTGATCGAGGCGGCGAGCAGCTTGCACGGCGAACCCTTCAGTGCGTGGTACAGCGCGTCGACGATATCCGCCTCGTGATCCTCACGATGTTCGGCAAAGTCGGCATCAAGATAACCCTGCTCGACCAGCATGGCCAGCATCGCATCCTGCTCGGCCTTGGCGGAGGCTTCGAATTCCTCGGCCGGGCCGGTCAGCAAGCCCAGACGCTCACGAATCTTGACGTGCTCGTATTCCAGGTAACCGGCGGCCGGCGGCAAATCATGCGTATTCACGGAGGCCAATGCATACGGACGCCACTGGGAGGGGGTGCGGAACACGCCGTCGCACTGCTCGAACCATTCAACGGCGCAACCGAGAATACCGTGGCTCGACAGGGAATCGGCCACATGGTCCGGCACCACGCCGAGGTCCTCACCTACGACCACGCCGCCGGCGCGAGAGGCCTCGATGGCCAGAACGCCCAGCATGATGTCTGAGTCGTAGTACACGTAAGCGCCATCCATAGCCGAACGGTTCTCGGGAATCCACCACAGGCGGAACAGACCAAGGATGTGATCGATGCGCACCGCACCGGCACGGGCGAACATGCCATGCACCATATTGCGGTAGGCCTCGTAGCCGGTGGTCTCCAGATTGATCGGGCTCAGCGGCGGCTGGCTCCAGTTCTGGCCTTGCTGGTTGAACATGTCCGGCGGTGCGCCGACCGTGGCTCCCTTGGCGAAGCGCTCGGGATTCCACCACACGTCAGCGCCGGAGGGGTGCACGCCGACGGCCATATCGGACATGATGCCGATATGCATGCCGGCGTCCTTGGCTGCCTGTTGGGCGGAGGACAGCTGCTCCGGCGGCAATCCATTCAGCCAGCGGTAGAAGTCCAAAGTGTCCGGGTACTGCTTGCGCAGATTGGCGATTTCCGGGGAGTTGCGATTGAACTTGCGCTCCCAGTTGCTCTCCTCGCCGTTGGGCGCCCCCCACTTGTCGTAGCACAGGCACCACGTGGCATACGCCTCCAAGTCGGAACACAGTCCGCCTTGAATTGGTCGAATACGCTTTGGCGTTCGGCGGTACGGCCGGCCTTAAAGATAATCCACAGGGCGTGCATCTTGCTGCGCCACATGGCGTCACGGTCGATGAGCTGGGAATCACCGTTCAGCGGTTCGGTGTCGGCATGCAGTCCGTCGACGGCATTCTTGTCGCCCTCGCTGAGCGTGGCATATTCGGCGATCGCCTCAGGACGGATGTACGTGAAGTTGATCAGGCGACGGCTTACCGGCAGATACGGCGACGGGGTGAGCGGGGACACCGGCTCGGCGGCATGCACCGGATTGATGAGCACGAAGTCGGCACCAGTCTTCTGCTTGGCGTCCACCAGCATGGTCTTCAGATCCTCGTAATCGCCCACGCCCCAGGAGTTGGAGGAGCGAATCGAGTACAGCTGGGCCATCCAGCCCCACAGACTGCCGCCCTTCATCGGGTCAAGCAGATCGACGCGATCAGGTGCACTGATCAAAGTGGCGTCTTGCACACGGTCGGCGACCTTGACGTGCAGCGTATGGTAACCAATCGGCAGATCGGCGGGAATGACCACAGCCGCATTCGAAATGAACGTACCATCCAAGTCGTAGGCCTGGGATCCATCTCCAGGACCAACTTCAATGGTGCCTTGATATGGCTCGCCATTCTCCAGCGTGATGCTCGCCGAAGGCACGTCCAGAATACCGGTGTTCACCAGCACCCGGTCCTCGCTACCGGCGATATGCAGCACGGTGGGTGCCACCAATCGGGCGTAACGCTCGTTCAGAATGCGTCGGATGGCGATGAGTTGGGCGCTCTCGCTGGAGCGTCGATGCCCAGCGCTGCCAGCACCTCGATCAGGACGTCATCGTCTATCTCGTGGTAGTCATGGCTCATGCCCAAATAACTCGTGCCGACACCGACCAACTTGGCCAGTCGAATCAACGGACGGGCCAGACGCTCTTCACTCTCGGTAATCTCACTCATAGCCCCAGTCTAACGCCGTTTGATTGCGCCACACCGTAAGAAAAATGCCATGATTCCGCCAAATTATGTACTTTTTACCCTCACATAGTGAGATGTGAGCGCTCACAATGGTGGACAGGGGGTGATTGCCGGCCAAATTTGCGCGGCAAAACACAGCAATAGTGTGCTTAGCGGCGGCTTTCCACGGCGTGCCGCACCTCGGCCGAGGGGTCGTTGGCCAATTTGGCAAGCATCGCTTCGGACGTATTGGGGTTCAGTGCCACGGCACGGCGGACCATCGAAGAAAGCACCGCCGGTGCTCCCTCTTCGGATTCGGTGCCAAGTACGCCCAAGAATTCCAATGTCTCCGCATCCGCAGTGGGGTCCTGCGCACCCTCAAGCCGCATCTTCCAGCTGGTGCGCTTGTTTTTCAACGCCGTATCCCGGACCGCAGGCACCGGTCCTTGGTCAGGCGGCCGACCAGCCAATTCTTGTCATCCCCGTTGGCGGCCACGGCTTGACGCACGGACGGTTCGGGGTCTTCGGAGAGTTTGACCAATACGTTCGGGAACGGCATGGTGTCGGCGAGGAACACACGATCGGCACCGGGGTGTGCGGGTTGCCGGCCACAGCCTCCAAAAGTGCGGTGGCGCGGGAGAACGCCGCCTGATCGGCACGGTCAGGCAACGGCCGACGGGCGAATTCGGACAGTTCGGCCGGGTCGGTGGAATGGCGCAGACGCTCGTATGTAGCGGTCAGCGGTTCGAAATCCACCGGAGCGGCGGACTCGGCTGCGGACTGCGCGCCTTGGTCCTGCTGCTGGGCGTCCGTGTCGGTTGCAGTCTCGGCCGCGGCCTCGGTTGCGGCTCGGTGGGCTGGGTCTGCTGGCTGGTGGTGTTCTCGTCGGTCATGATGCCCAGCTTAGTCATACAGGCGTCACGCGAGCGGAACCGGAATGTTGACCATGTCAATCGGAGCCGGCACCACAGCGGCATTGAACGCTTCCCGCACACGCTCCTCGAATCGCGCGCAATCATCCTGCGGCACCACCGCGGTCAACTCGACGTTCACCGCATACGATTCATCCTCCTGACTGCCACCAAGCTGCGCCAGGATCTGCTGGAATCGGGCCAACTGCGGGTATTCGAGGCGAACCCGGTATCGCTTGGCGGTCATGATGCGGGCGGCGCGGGCGGCTTTCATCGCCAATGATGCGGCGGATGAGTACGCGCGGACCAGCCCACCGGAGCCCAGCAGAATACCACCGAAATATCTGGTGACGGCAACCACGCAATCGGTGGTGCCCGACTGCTTGAGTACGTCGAGAATCGGCTTGCCGGCGGTACCGGACGGCTCGCGTCATCGCTCATGCGTTCGGACAGTCGCCCATCCGCGCCTCCGCACACGGCGGCATACGCCACGTGTCGGGCTTTCGGATGCTGCTCACGGATCGCAGCCACGAACGCGAGCGCCTCTCGAGCGTATCGACATGGGCGGCGTCGCCGATAAATTCGGACTTTTTTTCGACGAGCGAATCGTGGGCAGGATCGTCGGGCGTGTTGAGAATCGTCTGCATGAGCGTGTTCCGGTGGTCGACTGGCTGGGTGTTCGATTGAGCGCGAGGCTAGGCAGGGCTATCAGCGTTCGGAGACGACGACGTTATAGTCTTCGCCGGCGAAGTAGGCGGTCAGGCAGGCGATCATCTGGCGGGTGAGCTCCTTGAACGCGCCGTCGGCACGCCAGCCGACGTGCGGGGTCAGGACGATGCCGGGCACATGGCAGATGGCGTCGTCGGCGGTCAGCGGCTCATGGTCGAACACGTCGAGTGCGGCGGGAACATCGCCCTTTTGCAGTCGGGCAAGCAGCGCACCGGATCGATGACTTCGGAGCGGGCGGTGTTGATGAACAGGGTGCCGGGCTTCACATGCGCAAGGGTTCTCGGCGGTGACGATGCCGCGCGTGGCGTTGTTCAGCGGCAGATGGACGGAGATGACGTCGCTGGTTTCGATGAGCTTGTTGAGATCGTCGACCGGAGTGGCATCAGAGCGTTCGAAATGCTCGGGCGGCACATGCGAATTCCATGCGGCGACTCCATGCCGAGGCGCGGGCGATGCCGGCCACGGTGGAGCCGATGCCGCCCAGTCCGATGATGCCCATGCGACGGCCGGCGAGTTGCAGTCCATCGCCGCTGGCCCACGGCCCAGTTGCCGGCCTTGACGTCCTTATCGAGTTGGCCAACGCGGCGGATGAGCTCGAACAGAAGGGCGAAGGTGTGCTCGGCCACGGCGTGATCGCCATAATGTTCGGCGTTGCAGACGCGGATCTTCAGCTCGCGCGCCTTATCGAGATTGAGGTAGCTGGCGACGCCGGTACCGCAGAACACGATGCACTTGACGTGCCCCTGCCGCTGATGGTGCGCAGCAGATCGTCCGAAATGTGGTAGCCGCCCACCAGCAGGGCGTCGGCATCCTTCAGACGCTCGGCTATGGTCGCCTCGTCGGACGTGAATTCCTCGAACATACGCACGCGGGCAACGTCGTGGAGCGCGGGGAACTGGGCCTTGATGGGCTCGATCATCGAGTCAAGCACGGACGGCATCACGACGAGGGGCAGATCGGTGCGTTCGCTTTGGGTTTCGTAAATCTCGGTCATGGGCTCCACATTAGGAGGCCGGCGGGAAAAGCGTCACCTTGCGGCTTCCCCTCCTTGAGACCAAGCCGAGCAACTATTGCTTTGCCGCCTGCTCCTGCGTGATGTTCCATTCCTTGACGACGTTCTGGTCCGCGCCCATCGAATAGATGACATCCCAGATGCGTTGGCGTATCTGAGCGTCGTAGGCTTCGTCCCAACATGTGCCTATGGGATGGTCGCTGGATATCGGGCACCATTGGTAGTTGCTTGATGCACGTTGGCGGTGGGCACCCAGTCGATGCGGTTGACGCGCCACGACCCCTTGACGCCCTTCTTGCCGGCGAACTGGATGCGTGCGGTCACACCCTGATTGTTGACCAAGGTTTCCGGCGTGTTCGCCGACTCGGTGACGGCGTTGCCCAGACCGTAGATAATCCACGTGCCGTTATAGTTCTCGATGGGCTGCGCACAATGGCAACCGGCACCGTAAATAACGTCGAAGGCACCAGTGTCGGCAAGCTCATGGGCTTCCGAAATCTGCCAGGAATCGGCGTAATCAAGGTATTCCTGCACCGAGTGCATGGCGATGGCCACCACATCGGCACCTTGCTCGCGGGCCTTGTTGGCCTTGTCTACCGCGCGCTGGATGTCGCTGCCGTGATTCGGGTCGCCGTCTTCGCGCAGACGATCCACCTGCCAGTCCTCGTCGGCGGTCATGCCGTTGAGGGAGACCGTGCCGGTGACCAGACCCAGCTTGCCGCCGCCGGTCGGGGAATCGATGACCAACGGTTTGGTGGAGTCGGCTTCGGTTTTGTACGAGCCGGTCTGGGCGATGCCATCGGCCTCAAGCGTGTCCCACAGACGGGCGATGCCATCCGCCCCCTGATCCCAGGAATGGTTGGTGGCGTGTGTGCAGGCGTTGTATCCCACGTTGCGGGCGGCATCCGCCACTTCCGGCGGAATGTTGAAGATCGGGTACGCGGCATATGGGCCGCCGCGCTGGGCGATCGGGGTTTCGAATTCGCACACGGCGATGTCCGAAGCCTGAATGTACTGCTTCATCGGCGCGAACAGCGGGTCGAAGTTGAAGCGGTGCCATCCGTGGCGTTGGGGTTCGGGCCTTGGAAATGGCTCCACAATCCCTCATGGAACAACAAATCGCCGTTGACCAGCATGGCGATGCAGTCCGTATCCGGGCAATCCGGTGAATTGCCGTGATGTTCGGTCACCGGTTTGGGCGTGTTCTTCGCTTTATTCAACGCGACGTCCGACACTCCGGCGCGTGCGGGGCCATTGCCGTCCGTGCGATGGGTTGCGAACCATGCGCCGATGCCCAGCGCAACGGCGAGCACGATCACGAACACGATAATCAGCGCCGCACGGTTGGTTCGTGTCGAGTTGGAGCGATGTTGCCCCTGCCCAGCGATATGGCTCATCTTTGCCCGCCCTTCGGAACTCTTCTTCTCTCTCTAGGGTACCGCCCATCTCGGTCAAGTACTGCGGGGAGGGAGGCGATGAGCAAGCGATTGGACAAGCAATATATAAACCGGTTAATCTTCAATCACCATTCACGAACACCACGCAAAAGTCTCACTTAGTGGACATTTTTCTTTCGTCGCTCGGACTTTTCCCGACGTGCCGCACTCGTTCGCCCACTAAAATGGCGGTTTGGAGGCGGACGGACAATGGCGTACCTCCGACTCCGCTTACCACAAGCGGAGACCGCCCGTCCTCGGTTATTTCAGGAGTTACTTAACCCGGAGTTTCCGGAAAACAAAAAAGTTCCGAGCTTTCACCCGGAACCTTAATCGGCGGAGTCAGAGGGATTCGAACCCTCGAGCCGTTTACACGACTAACACCTTAGCAGGGTGCCCCTATCGGCCACTCAGGCATGACTCCACGTTACGCAATAATGCGCAACAGCAAATTACTGTACCACGTCCTGCGGATACGGCGTGCCGAACGACACATTATTGAACGTCCGCGGGTGCGGCGTCGCCGGAGAACGTAACGATAACCGCGCAAATCACCAACGCCACACCGACGATTTCACCAACGCTGGGAATCTCGCCGAACGCCAGTCCCACGGCCACCGCCATGGCGGGATTGATGGATTGCATTACCGAAAATGCGCCGGATGTGGTGCGTCGCAGCGTGATCTGCTCCACCACATAGGGAATGAACGAGGCCATCAGGGAAATCACAAACAGCAGAGCCAGCAGCTTCAGCGAGCCGCCGGGCTCAAGCGCCCACGTGGCATCGGCCTTGGGGTGAACCACATGAGCCACAGCCGGCACGCCAAGGAACAGGGACTGGACCAGCCAGCCGATGGTCACGGCGATGCACAGATTATCCAGCGAATTGCCGCCAGCCGCCACGCGCCGGCCGGTGATGATATACATGCCCCACATCGACCCGCCGATCAAAATCGCAATCAGACCATACAAAAACGTGCCATTGCCGGACGGATTGGCCAATGATATGCCAGCTAACAGCACCACACCGACCGCCGCGATACCGATACCGACCCGCTCGCGCCAGCTTTTGCCGGTAATCACCGCCACCGAAAGCGGTCCCAAAAATTCGATAGACACGGCAATACCCATATCCATATTGCTGATGGCACATAAAACAGGGTATTCATCAGCACCAGCGAGCAGCCGAGCAGTACGACCAGCCCCCAGCTGCGGGCGTCGCGGTGAAACAGTTGCGCTCGCTTCGCCTTGTTCCAGGGCCTGCGCCACAGCAGCAACAGCACCGCCATGAATCCCACGCGATACCACACCGAGTACAGCGGATCGAGCTGGGTGAACGCAAGTTTGGCGACGGCCGTAGCCAAATAAATCACCAGTGCCTCACCAATCACGATAAGAACCACGGGAACACGGTTGAGGATACCGACCACTGCCTTCTTCATGAGGTTTACGCTACTCGGAGAGCCGGGACAGCGCGCATTGACTTGGAAGGCGTTACGGACAGTGACGCAATGTGGACGATTCCGTGGAATCGCACCCACCATGCGAAACAGCCGCACAGTGCGTAAACCCTTGGAATTCCGGCGATATTCGGCATTATGACAATGAGCGCCGCGTCATGCGCGCCACATAGTGAGCATGACCTCGTTCGGCATTCCTACAATGGTGGCATGAGCACCGCACCGAGACTTGAGGCCGCCAAAACGCGATTGGGGCCACGACGAGACCGGATGCACCGTGCTGCATATCGACATGGATGCCTTCTATGCCTCATTGGAGGTGGCGCGCAACCCCGGGCTCAAAGGCAAGCCGGTAATCATCGGCACCGGGCCGCGCGCGGTGGTGTCCGCCGCGAGCTACGAAGCCCGGAAATACGGCATCAATTCGGCGATGCCGGCCGCGCGCGCCCATCGGTTGTGCCCGAACGGCATTTTTCTGCCAGTGGATATGGCGTATTACCGCATGATGTCGCACCGAATCATGCATGAGGTGTTTTTGACCGTCACCGACCGGTTCGAGCAGGTTTCGGTGGACGAGGGCTATATGGATGTGTCCGCCGCACTGCTGGAGTGGGGGCGGCCGAGCGCGATCGCGCGTGGATTCGCGCTCAGGTGGCCGAGCGCTTCCACGTGACGTGTTCAGTGGGTATCGCCTGTAACAAACTGGTGTCCAAAATGGCCTCGACCAATGCCAAGCCGGACGGCATGCTGCTGATTCCCGCGGCCCGCTCGGCCGAATTCGTGCAGATGATGCCATTGCGTGGTATTCCGGGAATCGGGCCGTCTTTGGAGAAGCGGCTTAATGCTTGGGGCGTGCATTCGGTGGCTGAATTGGCTCAGCTGGATGAGGCTGCATTGACTCGTGCCACTGGCTCCCCGGCTGCGGCACGTGGATTATGGGCGGCCTCGCACGGGTTGGATTCCCGCGAAATTACCACGGTACGCGAGGAGAAATCCATTGGGTCCGAGGAAACCTTGGCCAAGGATACACGCGATATGCGCGTGGTGTGTGGGCTACTGCGTTCGGCCTGCGACGAAGTAACCAGCACGCTGCGGCGCAAGGGGCTGGTGGCGCGCACGCTGACGGTGAAGTTGCGGTTCGCCGACCTGAGCTATCAGACCCGGTCTTTTACGATGGAGCGGCCGACCGATACGGCCGGCGTGCTGTACCCGGAATGCGTGCGGCAGCTGAAAGTCATGCTGGGGCTACCGGCCTCGGCGGAGTCTGCCACTCCCCTGCCCAAAACTATTCGCTTGGCCGGTATGAGCACGTCTTCGCTCAGTAAGGCGGCGGCTACGGCCGTGCAGCCTTCACTGGATGACATGCTCGAAGAGGCCGACAATGCCCGCGGCCAGACCTCACAGGCGCGTTTGCATGATGCCGAGGCCGCACTGGACGCTGTGCGCCGCAAATTCGGCAACAAGGCCGCCCAGTTTGGGGCGTGAACGGCTCAACGCCACTTACGATCTCATTACGCCGTGAGACGTTCGCAGGCGGAACGGATGGCCTCGTCGGTGGCGGTGGCGGAGAAACGCAGGTAGGCGGGAGCGCCGTAGAATTCGCCGGGGCTGGGAATGATGCCGATTTTGGCAAGCTCGGCCATATCGGCCCAGCAGTCGCCGGACTTGGCCTTGACCCATACGTACAGCGCGCCGGAGGGCATTTGTGCCGAATAGCCATATGCCTTCAGTGCGTCAACCAGCGCGGATAGGCGGCGACGGTAACGCCTCCATTGCTCGTGCACAGCGGCTGTGTCCTTCAGGCCTGCGGCCATGGCGGCCTGCACTGGGCCAGGGATAATCTGGCCGATCTGCTTGCGGTATTCGGCCATTTCCTTGACCAGCCGGTAATCGCCGGCAATTAGAGCCGTACGGTAGCCGGCCATGTTGGACTGCTTGGACAGCGAGTAGAGCACCAGGATGCCAGCTGCCGAACCTTCACACACATGTGGATTCAGGGCACATGGCGTGGCGGAGAGACTGAATGCGGTATCGGAGGCGGGCTCGTTGGATTCGGCCACCGGTGCGGCAGGCACAGACGCAGCAGATGCAGACGCGGCAGGCGCAGAGGACGCGGCTGTATTGCGGCGCACCGAACGCCAGTCCATTAACGCATAGCATTCGTCGGAGAGCACCACGGCACCGATGCGACGGGCAGCAGCCACGATGTCGGTCAGCCAGTCAGCGGAGATGACCTCGCCGGAGGGATTACACGGCGAGTTGATCCAGATGGCCTTGACGTTCGGAATATTCACCCAGGAATCGACGTCGGTCACATCATCGACTTTGACCACGGTGGCGCCGGCAAGTTGGGTACCGATTTCGTAAGTCGGGTAGGAGACAGCCGGTTGGACGACCACATCGCCTTCGCCAAGGTGCAGCAGGCTGGCCATCAGCGCCACGGCCTCCTTGGAACCCACGGTGGGTACGGCGGCAGCGTTGATGGATTTCAGATCCACCCCGCGCAGTTCGCGGAACCATGTATCGATAGCGGCCTTAAGGTCGGCGGTGCCGGCGGTGACCGGGTATCCATGGGCGTTGGGGGCGTCTGCGCCGGCAACCAGCGCCTGCTGGACACTGCTCGGCACCGGGTCCACAGGCGAGCCTACGGACAGGTCGATCATGCCACCCGGCACGGTTTTGGCGGTGGCTTTGAAGCCGGCGATACGAGACCAGTCGTATGGCGACGAATATGCGTGGAAGCCCATGAGAACCCCTTTCTTGGACGGTATGTTCCTAAGATACGACGAACCCTCGGCCGTGATAGACCGAGGGTTCAATCCGAACTATGCGCTGTGTGCAGCGCTTATCCGCAAATCAGCTTACTGGTTCTGCGGCGGCAGCGCGGCGACCTGTTCCGGGTCTTTGCCGATTGGACCATTGGCGGAAGCGCCGCCCAAATCGCCGACTTCAGCGAAGAAGTTGACAGCGGCATCCTTGTACCAAGCCCACTCGTCCGGCAGATCATCCTCATAGAAGATGGCCTCGGTGGGACACACCGGTTCGCATGCACCGCAGTCGACGCACTCGTTGGGGTTGATGTACAGCGAGCGGGAACCTCGTAAATGCAGTCGACGGGGCACTCGTCCACGCAAGCCTTGTCCTTGACATCCACGCAAGGCTGAGCGATTACATATGGCATGGAATCCTCCTTAACAAATACTGATACAAGGGTACGCGCCTGTTGGGACGCTCCTCGCTCTCAGCCGTTAACGGCCTTATCGGTTTCGGCGGACAGCGTTTCGGTCAGGTCGCCCTTGCCGAGGCGCGCATGCCAGTAGCCGTAGCCGAAGTAGATGGCGAAGCGACCACGAGCCACACCACGAAACGAATCCAGGTGAGCACGGACAGGTTGAGCATCAACCAGAAGTTGGCCACGGCGATGAGGATCGGAATCCACGGGCTGCCGGGCATCTTGAAGGCGCGCGGCAGGTCGGGGCGCTTCTTGCGCATAATCGGGATGGAGATGGCCACCAGCGTGAAGGCGGACAGGGTGCCGATGTTGACCATGTCGGAGAGCACGCCGATGTCGAAGAAGGCGGCCACGAGCGCCACCACCGCGCCGACGACGATCTGCAGAGCGGCCGGGGTGCCATGCTTGCCGGTCTTGGACAGGCCGCGCGGCAGCAGACCATCGCGGCTCATGGCGAAGACGATACGGGTCAGGCCGAGCAACAGCACCATAACCACGGTGGCCAGGCCCAGCACGATGCCGAAGCTGATGATCTTGGCGGCCCAGTCGGCGCCCACCAGTTCGAAGGCGGTGGCCAGCGAGGGGCTGTCTTGCTTGGCGAGATCGGCATAGGAGACCATGCCGGTGGTCACCACGGCCACGAGCATGTACATGACAATGATGAGCAGCATGCCCACGCCGATGCCGAGCGGCACGTTCTTGTGCGGGTTCTTGGTCTCCTCAGAGGCGGTGGCCACCACGTCGAATCCGATGAACGCGAAGAACACGAGCGCCGCGCCCGAGAGGATGCCAGGAACGCCGTACACGGATGGGGTCATGCCGGTGGCGAACTGCCACAACGGCTGGGTCATCACGCCGGTGACGGCGGAGGAGCCTTCCACGGTGGAGGCCGGCTGGCTCGGCGGAATGAACGGGGTGAAGTTGGAGGCCTTGACGTAGAAGAAGCCGACGATCACCACAAAGAACACGATGGCGATCTTGAGCACGGTCATAGCACCGTCCACGCGGGCGCCGATCTTGGTGCCGAATACGAGCAGCGTGGTAAAGAACGCCACGATGATAATCGGGGCGATATCGATGTGGAAGGAGCCGAACGTCAGGTTGGTGTTGGCGTTCCAGCCCATCAGGCGCATGAAATCGTTGAGGTATACGCCCCAATATTTGGAAATCACGGAGCCGGCCATCAGCATTTCCAGGATCAGATCCCAGCCGATGATCCAGGCCATGATCTCGCCGACCGTGGTGTAGGTGAAGGTGTAGGCGGAGCCGGCCACCGGAATCATCGAAGCGAATTCGGCGTAGCACATCACGCTGCGCCGCACACGATGCCGGCGATCAGGAAGCTGATGATCACGGCCGGGCCGGCGTGGAAGGCGGCGGCCTGCGCGCCCACCGAGAAGATGCCGGCGCCCACGGCTACGGCCACACCCATGATTGACAGATCCCACCAAGTCAGGTTGCGCTTGAGCTTGCGGCCCTCTTCACCGGTTTCGGCAATGGTCTGTTCGACGGATTTTGTACGGAACAGTTGCATAGTGCTCTTCTTTTTTCTCTGTTGTTTGCGCACCGAATGCGCACAATACCGACAATCGAGTATAGAAGAGCCCGCGTGTCTTGTCTATTAATAAGACTCAGAGTCCGCAATATATGGGATTAATAACCCACTCCATCAATCAATAGCGCGATTACAGCACACCGACGCAGACCGGTTCGGGCACCAAGTCCACTCCGAACGCGCTCTTGACTGCCTGCTGAACCGCACGCGCCAAAGCTGCGATATCGGCCGCGCTCGCTCCCCCACGATTGGTCAAGGCCAGCGTGTGCTGCGTGGATAGACTGGCCGGCGCGTCCGCATCGACCTTATATCCCTTATGGCAGCCGGCATGGTCGATGAGCCAGGCGGCGGACGTCTTGGTGCCGGGAGTGCCGTCAGGCAGAGTCGCGTCGAACTTCGGCGCATCTTCGGGCAGGGCGCCGCTTGGTCGGCGGTCAGAATCGGATTCATAAAGAACGAGCCGCAGCTGTGGCGATTGTAGTCGGGAGCAGGCAGACCGTCATCGCCAACGGGAATGCCGGCGGCCTCATTGAGGGAGGCCAGACGCTCCAGATCGGTCAGGATATTGGCCTCGCGCTTGGCGGTGGCCATGTCAGGCAAGGCGTAGCGAGTAGGGTCCTCGAGCATGCCCTTGGCGGCACGTACTGCGAGCACGGCTTTGCGGATGTCGGCGGTGGCCATACGGTCGCCCACTTCGACGCCAAGCGCTTTGGCAAGCTGTCCGTAACCTACCGTGCCTTCGGCCGAGTGGGTCAGGGCAAAGGTGACGGAGAGCACCACGTAACGTGGCGTCGGGAAGAATCGGTCGGCCGGCTGGCCGGGGCCGGCGTACATGCTGGTCTTCAGTACGGAGTATCGATAGCCGAATCGAAGATCGGCGGGTGTGAGGTCGCGCGTTGTTTTGGTGTCTCGATCCCAGACTTCCACCGATTCGACCGAAGTGGCGACTTCCTGCCCGTAGGCACCGATGTTCTGCACCACGGAAGCGCCGACTGTGCCGGGAATGCCGGACAGTCCCTCGACGCCCTCGAGCCCGAGCTCTACGGTGAAGGCCACGAAATCATCCCAATTGGCACCGGCCTCGGCATTGACATGCACGGTGCGATCCTCGCCCTCTACCGGTGCAGCCTCGTCCGGCACAGTGATGAGGCGTCGGGCGTCTCGAACCACCACGCCGTCAAAAGGCTTATCGGAAACAAGCAGGTTGGAGCCGCCACCGACGACGACCAAGGGCAGGCCTTTGGAATCGGCTTCCTCCACGGCTTCGATGAGTCCCACGCGCGTGGTCGGCTCGATGAAATGGGCGATGGGGCCGCCCACGCCCATGGTGGTGATGTCTGCAAAGCTTGTCATGGCTTACTATCTTAGTGGCGCAGGTGCGATATCGAGGCAATCATCGGCTGAAACGGCAGAACGCCCGCGTCTGAACGAAGGTGGCGCGGGATTTCTGCGTTTTGGCGGCCCGAAACGACAGAACGCCCGCGAGGGGTTCGTTCAGACGCGGGATTTCTGCCGTTTCTCACGCGATGCGGATACTGATTCCGCACCCTGCCACTCGCCTCCGGAGGCAATACGCAAAAACCCGGCCGAATGGGCCGGGTTGTGTAAAGCTGTGATGCTTGCGATCAACGAGTCTCGCGGTGCACGGTCTGCTTGCCGCAGCGCGGGCAGAACTTCTTGAGCTCAAGACGGTCGGGCGTGTTACGACGGTTCTTAGTCGTAATGTAGTTACGCTCCTTGCACTCGGTGCAGGCCAGCGTGATGCCCGGACGGATGTCGGCGCTCTTAGCCATTGTCATTCACCTCTGTGTTCTTAGGTATAGTGCGCGCCCACCGGTTAGCGGGCGCGATTTGTAGCGAGGAAGAGGCTCGAACA
>ENA-OQIR01000563-OQIR01000563.1-human-gut-metagenome-genome-assembly--contig:-NODE-563-length-15599-cov-2.195321_pt1 | contig 15599 bp, 21 predicted proteins | sample MGYA00242580_ERZ504745 | MGnify/ENA primary metagenome ERZ504745 (study PRJEB26092, sample SAMD00036214) | human gut metagenome | host: Homo sapiens | study: EMG produced TPA metagenomics assembly of... | reverse complement strand
GATCTTCCACGGATTCGAATGCCAAGTACGGGTTCACGCAGGCGGCGCCATAGGCGATGAGGAGCGCGACATGGTGAATCTCGCGCACGTCACCGGCCTCGACGGCCATGGAAATCTGTGTACGGGTGTGGCGGCGCAGCAGGTGGTGCTGCACGGCGGAAGTCAGCAGCAGGGACGGGATCGGACCCCACGTATGGTTGGACTCACGGTCGGAGAGCACGATGAAGTTCTTGCCGTTGGCGATGGCCTCGTCGATTTCGGCGAAGATCTCGTCAAGTCGCTCTTCGAGGGCCTTGCCGCCGCCGGCGACCTGGTAGAGGCCCTTGACCACGTACGGGCGGTAGTAGCCGCCGAGGATGCGGGCCTTGTCAAGGCGCTTGAGCTGGGCCATCTCATCAGAGTTGACCACGGGCAGCGGATGAGGATCTTCTTGGCGTGCAGCTCGGAATCGGCCAGTAGGTTAGGCTCGGGGCCGATGGCGGATTCGAGCGAGGTGACGATCTCCTCACGCTCCCAGTCCAGCGGCGTTGGTGACCTGCGCGAACTTCTGGGTGAAGTAGGTCGAACAGCATGCGGCTGCGGCTGGAGAGTGCGGGCATAGGCGCATCGTTACCCATGGATCCCAGCGGTTCCTTACCGGTGTTGGCCATCGGAGTGAGCAACAGCTTCAGATCCTCTTCGGTGTAGCCGAAGGCGCGCTGACGGCGCTGGACGGACTGGCCGGAGTGGCTGACGTGCTCGCGGCGGGGCAGGTCGCTCATTTCAACGGAGTTGCCTTCCACCCACTTGCGGTACGGGTGCTGGGCAGCGAGGTTCCTCTTGACCTCTTCATCGGGAATGATGCGGCCTTCGGCGGTGTCGACCAGGAACATCTCGCCGGGCTCAAGACGGCCCTTGGACACGATGTGCTCCTGCGCGATCTCCGGCAGAACGCCGGCCTCGGAGGCCAGAACGATGTAGCCGTCATCGGTGAGCTGCCAGCGGCCGGGGCGGAAGCCGTTGCGGTCGAGCAGGGCGCCGACCTGGGTGCCGTCGGTGAAGACGATGTCGGCCGGGCCATCCCACGGCTCGATAAGCGTGTTGTTGTACTCGTAGAAGGCGCGCACGTCCGGATCGAGATCCGGGTTCTTCTCCCAAGCCGGCGGCAGCATCATGCAGATGGCGTGCGCAGGGAGCGGCCGGCGAGGTGCAGCAGTTCGAGGCACTCGTCGAAGGTGCCGGAATCGGAGTAGCCGGGTGGTGATCGGCAGCAGCGGCTCGAATTCACCGAGCAGTTCGCTGCTCAGGCGGCCTTCACGGGCGGAGAGCCAGTTGCGGTTGCCTGGATGGTGTTGATCTCGCCATTGTGGGCCAGCAGACGGAACGGCTGGGCCAGCGGCCAGCTCGGGAAGGTGTTGGTGGAGAAGCGGGAGTGGACGATGGCGATGGTGGCCTTCATGCGCTCGTCGTTCAGATCCTCGAAGAAGTGGGTGAGCTGCATGGTGGTGAGCATGCCCTTGTACGTGATGGTACGGGCGGACAGGGAAGCGAAGTAGACGCCTACCTCATGCTCGACGCGCTTGCGGATGCGGAAGGTCTTGCGATCCAAGTCCACGCCGGCCAGAGCACCGTCCGGAGAGGCGACCACGAGAGTCTTGAATCCCGGCATGGCGGCAAGGGCCTGCAGGCCGAGGCCGTCCGGGTTGGTGGGCACCACGCGCCATGCGAGAACTTCAAGGCCCTCCTCGCGCACGATCTTGGCAATGGCCTGTTCCTGCTGACCGGAGGTTTCGATGTCGCGGTCAAGGAAGGCGATGCCTGCCGCATAGTGACCGGCTTCCGGCAGTTCGGCGGGCACGGTGGCACGCATGAACTCATCCGGCATGCTCATCAGAATGCCGGCGCCGTCACCTGTGTTCTCCTCGGCACCCACGGCACCACGGTGATCAAGGTTGACCAGCACCTCAATGGCGTCGGTGACGATCTTGCGCTCAGGACGCTTGTTCAAAGTGGTGACCATACCCACACCACAGGCGTCATGCTCGTTGGCGGGATCATACATACCGTCCGGAGCGTGGACCGTGAGATCGAGCGGGGCTTTGAATGTCACCGAAATCACCTCAATTGGTTGTGGGCACGTAAGAAAATCATGCCTCTTCGTTCATTGCTGTTGACACAGTACCGTTGCTCCATGTCATTTACGTTTCATGTGTCCATATACCGAGTCGCCATAAAAGTCAATAGTGATTCTCAAGCAATTTTTTTATGGCCAGTTATGGGGGTATTTCGAACTTTTTCGCTCGAAATGTCTATTTGACCACACGAAAATACGATACGGAAACGTCCGTATCGTGAAATGCTGCGTTGGGTGATGTTACGGACTGGCGGCTGTGGACCACCCTCAGTCATGCTTCGCATGACAGCTCCCGCCAGCGGGGAGCATGAGAACTGCGCATGTCTGACACCATAGCGATCGGCGCGCTCCGCGAACTCACCGAACATGGCATCCACGTGCCCGACGACGTACGGCTCATGGGATTCGACGGTATCCCCTTCTCCGCCTGCACCAACCCACCCATCAGCACTGTGGCGATGGACGTCCCCGCAATGGCTCGTACGGTTATCGATCGCATGGTGACGCTGAACGAGTCAAACCTACGGCATGAACGGCCCGATGACATCACCCATGACCATATCCAGTTCCAGGTGATGCCACGCACGTCGACTCTGCCGCCTGATACCGGCCGGCACCCTTATGAGTGCCGGCCTTCAATCCTTGAAAATATGAAGCTATGCCACGTACAGCGCGGCGGGATACGTAAGATACGAAATCTCATCGAGCTGATCGACCGTCACATATCCGGCTGGCGCGTTGAGCACGTCCGGAATGCGGTTGACGATTGTGGCGCACGTATGTTCGACGGTCGCCGGCTTGACCACGTGGAACTCCACGTCCGGTTCACCCTCGATCTTCCAATCGCACATATCGCCATCATCCGGCCCGTACACCTTGCCGATACAGGCAGTTTCCAACGTGATGCCCTGATTAGTTTCGGTGGTTACCACGCGGACATGCCGATGCATTTGCCGACCGGAATCATCTCGCCCATCGTTTCGGAATACACGTCGACATCGCTGAAATACGGCACACTGGCCTGGGTCTGCGATGCGATGGTAAGCCCAAGCTTCTGGGCCAGCGCTTCATTGGAATTCCATACATACGAGGGCACCACGGTTTCGGGATGCGCAAGCTCGGCCTCGAACTCCTCGGCGGTCAGACCGCAACCGTGCGCTTTGGCCAAAGCCAGGCCGTATTCCTCGACGTTGTAGCTCACCGCACCGGTGATCTTCTTGATGCTGTGGCATCCGGCGGCGACGGTGGAGACCATGTTTACCCAGTAGATGTCCTGCATGCCGGAGCCGACCATGGTGGCACCGGCTTCCTTGGCGATGATGTCGAGACGGTTCGTGGTGGCCGGATCGGTGGTCCACGGGTAGATGCATTCCTCGCAGGTGGTGATCACGCTGATGCCGCGGGCCAAGCACTGCTCGCACATGGTGGCGATTTCGTTCTCGAAGCTGAATAGCGTGACTACCGCGATATCCGCGTCGCACTCGTTGAGTACAGCCTCGGCATCGGCGCGAATCGGCACATTGATGGGGCCGATGCCTGCAAACACACCGGCATCCATGCCCACGACTTCCGGGTTCACGTCGATGGCACCGACGATTTGAATGCCTTTCTCGTGCATATAGCGAATCGTGTACTTCGCCATTTTGCCGCAGCCGTATTGAATGGCTTTGATTGGTTGCATACCGCATGCTCCTTTGCAACAGTGCATATTGGCCATTGGAGAAGTCTCGCCGTCGAGACCAAGCCAATAGCCTTTACTCTACCGACATCAGGCTGGGCATTCACTGATATCGGCGGCACTGGAGTGTCGGGGAGAGTCGGTGTAGCGGTACCACTACCGAACAGAAGGCTGGGGCCATCACGAGGTCTCCCGCCGAATCACGGCATCTCGCTGATTTTCTGCCCGCCGGGCAGGGGCCCATGCCCATCGGCGTATGCGCCGCTGATCTGGCCGAATCCAACGACCCGAGAGAACGACGCGCAGGGGCTCGAAACCCTTACAGAACTCATCACGGCATACAACAAGGAAATGAGCAATGATTTCCCGCATTGCAATCCCCAGCGGCGCTCATCCGTGGAATATCGTATACATGGTGGCCGAGCGCATTGCCGAATCATGACTGCTCACCGGCGGTCTCATGGTGCAGTTGCACGCCATCATGGGCGGTCTCGACGTGCGTCCCGCTACCGACGCGGATCTGCTTGGCGCGTTGATTCTTAAGAGCGCCGCATACCAAGCAGACCATGCCGGATATGGAGATAGACATCTGTACGATGCCGCAATGCTCGCATCCCTCATCACCGACCCTGATGCCGAAACTCGGCGACTACATAGCCACACGGATCGCAGACGTATCAAGCTCCCGTACGACATGCTCACCGATGAATCACCTTACTGGAACAACCTTGACGAACAACATCGCAGAACAGGATTCGATGCCATAGAGACACTGGCCGATTGGTAGCCGCTCTACCGAACCCGGCTGTGGCGGATACCAGTCAGACCAATCCCGCCTACAACCTACTTCCGGTTACGTAGGGCGTGGAGCATGGCGACGAACACGATAACAATGACCACGGCCATGATCACACAGATGAGTTTGCCGGGGATGCGTTCGTCGCGGGCCTATTGCATCGCGGCGTCTGCCGCTGAGATAGTGCCCGAGGTCTGGGCTGAGTCTTCAGAGTTGCCGATTGTTCAAAAGTCATACTCTAACGATAATGCTGCGGAAAGCGGTTACCATAAAGCGTGCTCACAGTCGCCCGTCATGCGGACTTTTCGAAAACTGTTGATAAATAGCCATTTTCCGCAAAAGCCCTTGCAAAACACTATGATTTAGAATATCTATTAGTATGACGTAAACCATATTACAAACTACTTAAGGTAAGCGCTTACAGTTCGGCATGAGAGACTCCTCACCACGATATGGATGCGCTACAGTCACTATGATTGATACGCACGCCCCATCGACTACGCGATTTCACCGTCGCCGTACGCGCGTTCGGAAGCTCGCAGACACGGCTTGCCTTGCACCACCTCGACCTGCGAGGCGGCGCGTCATCGCCGGCGCGCTTGGCCTGGATCTGTTCGAACAGCATTCGGAAGGATCGCTCCCCCATGTCCAGGAAGTTCTGGGTGTAACTGGTCAGCGCCGGATTCCACATGGCACCGAAGTTGCGGTCGTCAAAGCCTACGACGCTCACGTCAGCAGGCACGCGGCGACCAACCTCCCTTAGACCCGGATCACAGCGATGGCGGTCTCGTCGTTGCCGGCGAAAATCGCAGTCACATCACCACGACGGCCCAAGGTGCGTCCAGCCTTGACCGACTCCTCCAAATCATCGTCGGGCACGATGATTGGGTCAGGTGCCGTGACGCCGCGCTCCTTGAGCGCGTCACGCCACCCATTGGTGCGGGTGTTATCGGTCGGACCTTCCGGACGCCCCACATGGAACACGGTGCGATGGCCGAGATCCAGCAGATGCATGGTCATCCAACGGCCGCCATCCCTTTCGGCGTTGATGACCTGGTATTCACCGTCGCCGAAGCTGCCACCCACCACGACCATCGGCATATCTTTGGGAATGTATTCCAGTGCGGCGATGCCGGCCCGGTCGTACTCGTAGACGATCACGCCCGCCGGCCTGATCGACAAACCCATGCGCACGCGAGCCTTGACGGAGTCCATGTCGGACTCGTCCAAAGAAACAATATTGAGCAGGAACCGACGTTTACGGGCGGCGGCCTCCACCCCATGGTTCGTTTCGGACGTGGAGAAGGCGGAAGGATTGGCCGCGAACACCACCACGGAGTCCATCTCCCGGTTCGACAGAGCGCGCGCCACAATGCTCGGCTCGTAGCCCAGCTCCTTGATGGCCTTGGCGATGCGTTCACGCTTGTCTTCGGTGACGTTGACGGTGCCGTTGAGATACCGGGAGACGGTCGGTGCCGAGACTCCGGCCAGTTTGGCCACGTCCTTGATCACCGGCCGGGTGCGGCCCGCACTTCTCGCCATCCTTGTCTCCCCTGTTGTTGTCAGTTGTTGTTATTGCGTATGTTAGAGAACCGGCATCACTATGACAGCCATCCAGTCACACCCATATCCGTTCAGCCGCGCTCCGACTTCGGTTCTCCGTTTTTCGCCGCGATTCATTGTAGTTCATGACGGGGAACCTATACCCAAATCGATAACTTCGTGAAACGTACGCTGAGTTGCGGTGAGTGTACGGTTTCCGCGAAATCATCCTAATTTCGTGAAGAACGTACACTGAATCGTCGTCAACGTACGGTTTTCACGAAATGGGCCTCATCTCGTGAAGAACGTACACTGAGTCATTCTGAGCGTACGGTTTTCACGAAATGGCAGCTGATTTCGTGAAGAACGTACGCTGAAGATGCCCCCGGTGTCACTGATGACTGTTTTCGGTATGGAAGGCGGCGCAGCAAGGTGTCCTAGGCTAATATCGCCTCCGACAAGACCGTCGGCAAAGCCGTCGACGTCGATTCAAGTTATCCACAGCAACAATTCGCGTGACATAGTATCCACATTTGCCGGTTGAGCTTGTGCAACGATCAAAATCACCCTTAGCGTCGAGATATGAAAGAACACAAGGAAGTTTCTGCACTGCTGCAGCAGGCGAAGCAGGAGCGTCGCTGCTGCTATGGCACCAGTGATGCGCAACGGCGCGCCCTGAAACGTCGCCTGCATGCCGGGGAGCTGGTGTCACCGTATAAGAACCTGTACGCCGACCGAACACTTTGGAACACCATGACCAGAGAGCAACAGTCATTGCAGGTCATACGTGCGTTGTCCGCAATCCACCCTCAGTGGGTATTTGCGGGGTTGAGTGCGGCGTGCGTATACGGACTGCAGCACAACTATTCCCTGCACGACGGCACAGTGCACATCGCCTCGAAGTCCGGCATCGGCGGCGGAGACGAGGCGCGTCTCAACCGCATCTATATCAATCGGATTCCGACGCGGAAGCATAACGGCATTCTCTTGACGACTCCGGCGCGAACGCTGCTCGACTGCGCGGCATTCCCATTCCCACAGGCGCTGCCCATATACGATTCGGCTCTGAGAAAGTCCCTGACGACCATCGAAGAGGTGCAGTCGCTGATGATTCAAAGCGTCTGCGACGAGGTCTCCGTGACCAAGCTGCTGAAGTACGCGGATCCCCTGAGCGAAAACGGCGGCGAATCATTGATGCGTGGCCAGATCACCGAATTGTCTTTCGGCATTCCCCTGCTGCAGGTGCAGTTCATGAATCCCGACAATCCCGCAATGTCATATCGCGTCGATTTCTGTTGGAAGCTCGCAGACGGCCGCATCATCGTGGCAGAATACGACGGCATGGCCAAATACGCCGACATCAGCAACAAGAATCGCGCAAGCCTCCAGGCGAAAATGGAGTACGACCGCAGACGTGATCGGCATCTCCGGGAACAGGGCGTCACCGAAATCGTCCATGTGTTCTATGAGGATCTGCTACGCCCCATCAATCTTGAGACCAAGCTGCTCAAGGCCGGTGTGCCCAAAATCCGGTGAAGATAGGCCCCATTTCGTGAAAACCGTACGCTTACGACGACTCAGCGTACGTTCTTCACGAGATGAGACCCCATTTCGTGAAAACCGTACGCTTACGACGACTCAGCGTACGATTTCCGCGACATGAGGCCATACCTCGTGAAAACCGTACGCTCAGAACAAGGCCGTCAGAAGGTCGACTAGACAACCTCTTAACTACCGAATGGTATCTAAAGAACGGCGATATTCCGCCAGAAACGCCGAGAGCGGAATAGTCCCTTGCGTTTGTCATCGGACTGCGTTATTCTGAAACCGGTTTCAGAAAGAAGCCGATAAACAAAACTCAAAGCCCCAAGGTTTTGACCAACGAAAGGAAACATGATGTCTCTCAAGGATTCCATGATTCGCGGTCTGGCTGTGTACGGCCTGAGCTCCATGAGCCAGTGCGGTCGCGCCAACAGCAGCACGCTCGTCGACCTGATCAACGAAGCCAACAAGAACGCTCGCTGAGCCATCGGCTCCGGTCCGGCAATCCAATCAGATTAGCCACGGACCCCATAACAACAAAGCTTAAACAACAATCGCAAAGCCGCTCACGGCGATGCGCAAACGAAAGGTAATGATTATGTCTCTCAAGGATTCCATGATTCGCGGTCTCGCCCTCTCCGGTATGGATGCCATCGCCCGCGCCGGCTACGCCGACTCCAAGATGTTCGCCGACATCATCAACGCCGCCAACAAGGACGCTCGCTGAATCTAGCGAACAATCCCGTTCATGAGATTGCATGACACATACGAAGGCAATCCCCCTCAGGCCGCAATCGGCCGGCACACCACAATAATTGAATAACGCAATAATTCAACACAGTAATAACTGAACAATAACCGGGACAACGGGGTCCATATATTCTTTCTTTTCCCATCGTGTGTACGCCGTGCCAGCACAGGTTCACATACGATGCACACGGCCACCAATACACGATGCGTCATCATCAACGCCCTCACCGCATCATGAGATACTCCCCCGCCCGTTGTCCACACTGTTGCCTCTGCAATGCCTGTGATGCACGCCGAACGGCATCCCGCGCAGTGACTGAAGAACGAAAACACCAAGGGACGGAAATGGATAACGAACTCTTCGAAAAGGCTCCGATTCCGGAGGCGTATTTCTCGCTGGCGATGCCCGTGGTGCTCAGCATGCTGGTCACCTTGGTGTACAACATGGTCGACACCTATTTCATCGCGCATACGGGAAACACCGATATGGTGGCGGGCGTCTCCCTCACCGCGCCAGTGTTCACCGTGATGATCGCCCTCGGCGACATCTTCGGCCTCGGCGGCAGTTCGGTCATCTCGCGCTTGTTCGGCCAACACCGGTTCGCCGACGGCAAGCGACTCAGCGCGTTCTGCTTCTATGCCGCCATCGCCACCGGCCTGCTGATTCTGGTGCTGGGCCTGGCGTTCCGCGACCCGATGCTCGCGCTGCTCGGCGCCACTGACGACACTTGGCAGTATGCTCCGACTTCTACACACTGATCATCGTCGGCTCGCCGTTCATCATCGTGTCGATGACGCCGTCCAACCTGCTGCGCACCGAAGGCCACGCCGTGCAGTCCATGATCGGTTCGGTGGCCGGCACGGCGGTCAACATCGTGCTCAATCCCCTGTTCATCCACGGATTCGGCTGGGGTGCTGCGGGTTCGGCCGGTGCCACCGTGATCGCCAACATCTGCACCGACGCCTATTTCGTCTGGTTCACGCTGCGTCACAGCAGCAACCTGTCCATCGACCGCGGACCGTCATCGACCGCGCGCGCCGGCGTCTGGCGGTCACGGCCCGGGAGGTCGGGAGCATCCTCGCCATCGGCATCCCCTCGGCGATCACGAACCTCACGCAGAGCGTCGGCATCGTCATGATCAACCTGTTCCTGCTCCCCTACGGTACCGACGCGGTAGCCGCGATGGGCATCGCGCTGAAAGTCATCATGATCGCGGTGCTGGTTTTCGTGGGATTCGCGTTCGGCGCGCAGCCGCTGATCGGCTACAACTACGGCGCCCGCAATATGCCTCGACTGCGCGGCATTCTGCGTTTTTCCTACCTGTTCCTGTCCCTGTTCGCCCTGGTGATGACCGTGGTGCTCAGCCTGTCCGACCGTCTACTGATGGGATTCTTCATCGAGGACGCCACCATCATCACGCTGGCGCCGGCATGCTGCGGGTTCAGCTGCTGAGCCTGGTGTGCGTAGCCGTCGTGATGGTCACGACCTGCACCTTCCAGTCCGCAGGCAAGGCGGTCGGCGCCTTTGTGCTGTCGATCAGCAGGCAGGGTGTGATGCTGGCGATTACCCTGTTCGTCGGCTCCCGGCTGGCCGGCTATCAGGTGTAATCGCCGCGCAGGCCATCGCCGATCTGCTGACCGCGATTGTGGCGGTCATCCTGTTCGTCGTGATGTTGCCTGAGCTGCGCAGTCGGAAAGCTCGCTGATAGAGCAACACGAGGTTTAGCAGACACGCATTCGGAGAGCCAATACGCTGCGTAATATTGCGCGCGATATTGCGCAATGGGAGGCGGTGCCGTTTTGTTGGACTCATCGTTGATTCCATCACCACCAATCATGTCACAAGACCGAGCTCGCGTCGACGATCCATGATACCAGTTCCACGATGCCGGTGTCGCTATCTTTGCGATACACGGCGGTCAGTTCGCCGCAGCTCACGGTTTCCAGTGTGGCGCGCACGTCTTCCTTTCCGGTACTCGCTCCCGCTGCGGGAGCTGTCTCGCATAGCGAGACTGAGGGTGGTTCTCAGCGCTGCCCCCCCAGTCGGGCGAAGCCGCCAGCCCCCGCCAGCGGGAGCCTGCTCACAGTTGTAGGTTCGTACGATTTGTTCGGTGGTGCGGGTCACGTTGCGGCCGCGTCGGCCAGCAGTTCGCTGAGGCTGGCGGCTCCGGGCGCGATGCCGAATACCGCGTCGATGCCGACCTCATGCAGCTCATCGATGCCGGTGCCAATATGCCCGGCTACTGCGATGACCGGCTTGCGTGGCGCTTGGCGGTTTCGGCCACGCCGGCCGGCGTCTTGCCGAACTTGGTCTGGAAGTCGATGGAGCCTTCGCCGGTGAACACCACGTCAGCCCATTGCGCGGCCGCATCGAGTCCGGATTGTTCGATGACGATGGCGATGCCCGGGCGGAATTCGGCGTTTAGGAAGCCCTTCAGCGCTGCACCGATGCCACCGGCCGCGCCGGCACCCGGCACGTCGTTCACGGCAACGCCGAGCTGGCTGTCGATTACCTGCGCAAATGCGCGAGGGCGCGTCCAATGTGGCGACATCATCTTTGGACGCACCTTTCTGCGGGCCGAACACGGCGCTGGCGCCGGTGGGGCCGGTCAGCGGGTTGGTCACGTCGCAGGCGGCGGTGATGGCGACGTTCTTGAGAGCCGGTCCATCGTGCTGATATCGATGGTGGTCAGATTGGCGAGGGCCGCTCCCCCGTGTGCCAAGTCGTTACCGTTCTTGTCCAGAAGACGAACGCCGAGGGCCTGCAGAAGTCCGGCACCGGCGTCGTTGGTGGCGCTGCCGCCGAGCCCGACGATGATGCGCTTGGCTCCGGAACGGACGGCGGCGAGCATGAGTTCGCCGGTGCCGTAGGAGGAGGCAATCAACGGGTTGCGTTTTTTGGCTTCAAGCAGTGCGAGGCCGCTGGCTTCGGCTGTCTCGACCACGGCGGTCGTGCCGTCGGCGAGCAGGCCGAAGTGGCCTTCGACAGGTCGGCCGAGCGGGTCGTGGACCGGCACGGCGTGCATCGATCCGCCAGTGGCGTCGACAAGCGCACGTGCGGTGCCTTCACCGCCGTCGGCCATGGGAAGGCAACGGACCTCGGCATCGTGTCGGCATTCTCAATCCCCTGAGCCATCGCCCGGGCCGCCTCCATGGCGGTCAGGCTCTCTTTGAAGGAGTCAGGGGCGCATAAGTATCGCGTCATGCTTCGAGCATACCGCACGACACGACGAAACGGTAAACGTTTTCCGTAATTCGCGTGATTATTTTTTTCAGAATTCAGGCTTTCCAATCCACAATGCTACTATTGCAAGCAAAAATGCGATATCATTGCGGTAAACGTTTAGACACGTTTTCCGTTTCAGGGAAGAAAAGGATCGATTCGATCGTGGCTGTACAGAACGATAAGGCGCAATCGCCAGCGACATTGATGGATGTCGCCAAAGAAGCCCAAGTCTCCATCGCCACCGCATCCCGCGTGCTCAACGGCAGCACCCGCAAGGTACGCAACCAATCGTATGTCAAGGTGATGGAAGCAGCCACCAAGCTCAACTATCGTCCCAACGCCTATGCTCAGGCAGTGGCCAAAGGCACCGCACCGAACATCGTGCTGCTGGTCTCCGATATCTCCGACCCCTACTTCGCATCCGTGTCGCAAGGCGTGGTCAAGGCGGCGGCCGAACGCGGCATTTCCGTGACCATCGGCGTGGCAGCCACCCCGCATGAGGAGTTGGAGGCGGTGCGTAAGTCCGTATCCACCAGCCGCGCGGCATCATCATCTCCGAAAGTGAATACACCGACGCGCCGGAACGCCAGGCGTTGCAGACGGAACTCACCCAGTACGAAGCATCCGGCGGACGTGCCGTGTTCGTGCTCAACCGCAACCTGCCCTTCCCGGCCGTGGACGTGGCGAACGATGTCGCGCGCGCGCCATCGCAAAGCTGATCGTCGATTCCGGGTATACGCGCCCTGCGATTCTCAAGGGCGATGCCGCACATCGCTCCTCCAAAGAACGACTGGCCGGTGTGATGGAAGTGCTGGACGAGGCAGGCATCACCGTGGATCCGAAAGCCGTGGCGAACGGTAAGTTCAGCCGCACCGACGGCTATGCGGCCGTCATGCAAATGGCCCGATCCGGACTGCTGAAGCCGGGCGAAGGCGCACTGTACGACGGCAAAGGCATCGATTCAATCATCGCGCTCAACGACGTGATGGCCATCGGTGCGATGACCGCGTTGCGCGCCAACGGCATCGAGCCGGGTCGGGAAATCGGCGTCACCGGTTTCGGCGACATCCCCTACTCCGCCGACGTGTTTCCGCCACTGACCACCGTGCATCTGCCGCTGGCCGAAATGGGCCAGGCCGCCGTGGACAGCATCCTGTCCAACCGCGATGACGGGGAGGCCACCGGCGGCACTGCCAACCGCCTGATCTACGTGCAAAGCGCCCCGGACGTAGTCCTACGCGGTTCCCTCCCCCGCCGGTAAAACAAAAATAGCTCCCTCTGACGGTGTAACCACAACTAGCGAACAGGTAATGGCGACTGCCGCGCACCATACCACCGACTCATACACCGACGAAATCGAAGAACTGTTCGATTACCGAGTCATTGAGCAACCGGCCACGACGAGTGGGCACCACTCGATGATTATCGGATACGGTAATCAGGCCTTCGCTGACCATTGGGGCGAGTTGGTCAAGGGAAACATTACGGAGAGTCTGGGGCGTGCTGCTCATACCCGCATCGTTGATGGCGCGGTTGATGCGGTCGAGGTCAAGGCCCTCGTGCAGGCGCAGCCCGAGCATGATGAGCTCTTCGAGGTTTTCCTCGGGAGTGATCGTCTCGCTATCGGCCCACGGCACACGGTTCTCGTTGATGGCCGTGCCCCACAAACGCGGGTGCGCGATGTCCCAGCTGCGCAGACCGTGTGAGACAGAAACCACCCCCAGTCCGGCATCCGCCGGACAGCCCCCGCCAGCGGGGGCTGTCAGCGAAGCTGACTGGGGGTGGTCAGCCTCGGTCACCGCGTTGTAGTGGGAGTGGGCACCTGCCTAGACCGGCCCAATCGACGTTGCGCCAGTAGCCGAGGTTGTGCTGGCTTTCGTATCCGGGGCGGGCCCAGTTGGAGACCTCATACCATTCGAGGCCGGCGGCGGCGAACAGGTCGTCAGCGATCTCGTATTTAGCGGCCTCGTCATCGTCATTGGGCTTGGGCAGAGTGCCGGCCGCGATTTGACGGCCCATTTTCGTGGTGGGTTCCACGGTCAATGCGTAGGCGGAGATGTGGTTTACGCCAAGATCGATGGCGGTCGTGACCGAGGTGCGCCAATCGTCAAGGCTCTCCCCCGGAGCGCCGTAAATCAGATCCACGCTGGAGCGCAGCCCAGCCTTGTTCGCCGCATTGACGCCTACGGCCACGTTGGCCGGCGTATGCGTGCGGTCGAGGGTTTTGAGCACGTGCGGCACGGCAGATTGCATGCCGAAGGAAACACGGGTGAAGCCGCCGGCAGCGAGCTCATTGATGTAATACTCGTTGACCGTGTCCGGATTGGCTTCGGTAGTGATTTCCGCGTCGGGCGCGATGCTCCAGATCTTGCGGACGGCATCGAGCATGGCGACCAGATCGCGGGCGGCGAGAATTGTGGGGGTGCCGCCGCCGAAGAACACGGTGGAGACCGGTGGCTCCGCGATGCCGTGATCGAGCTGCCACTGCTTGGTCAATTTCATTTCCCGAATGACCATATTGGCATAGTTGCCGCGCGAGGCCCCCGCACCAAGATCCGTAGCCGTGTAGGTGTTGAAGTCGCAGTAACCGCAGCGCCGCAAGCAGAACGGGACGTGGATGTAGACCTCGAACACTAGCCCTCGGTCTTCTGAGCGGCACGAATCTTGTCTTTGGTGTCGCGGTCGTTGGAGTCCTCGCCGGTGGACAGGGCTGCGATGAACGCCTCCTGCGGCACCTCCACATGGCCGAGCATCTTCATGCGCTTCTTGCCAGCCTTCTGCTTTTCGAGCAACTTGCGCTTACGGGTGATGTCGCCGCCGTAGCACTTGGCGAGCACGTCCTTGCGTAACGCACGAATGTTCTCACGTGCGATGATGCGCGAACCAATCGCAGCCTGAATCGGAATCTCGAACTGCTGACGCGGAATCAGACTACGCAGTTTCTTGGTCATCATCACACCGTACGAATACGCCTTATCGCGGTGAACGATGGCACTGAACGCATCGACCTTCTCGCCCTGAATAAGGATGTCCACCTTGACCAAATCGGCGGACTGCTCGCCATCCTCATGGTAATCGAGGGAAGCGTAGCCTTGGTGCGGGACTTGAGCTGGTCGAAGAAGTCGAACACGATTTCCGCCAGCGGAATGCGGTAGTGCATCTCGACACGATCGGTGGAGATGTACTCCATCGTGCCCATAATGCCACGGTGGTCCTGGCACAGATCCATCACCGCACCGATGAATTCCTTGGGCGTGATGATGTCGGCGGCAACCATCGGCTCGACAATCTTCTTGATCTTGCCGTCCGGGAATTCGCTCGGGTTGGTCACATGATGCTGGCTGCCGTCCTCGGCGGTCACGTCGTAGGTGACGTTCGGGGCGGTCTGGATCAGGTCGAGGCCGAACTCGCGGGAGAGTCGCTCGTTGACGATTTCCATGTGCAGCAGACCCAGGAAGCCGCAGCGGAAGCCGAAGCCTAGGGCCACGGAGGTTTCCGGCGTGTAGATCAGGGCGGCGTCGTTGAGCTTGAGCTTGTCGAGTGCATCACGCAGTTCGGGGAACTGGGCGTTGTCGATCGGGAACAAACCGGCGTAGACCATCGGCTTCGGGTCGCGATAGCCAGGCAACGGCTCGGCAGCCGGGCGGACGGCCGAAGTCAGGGTGTCGCCACCTTGGACTGACTCACATCTTTCGCACCGGTGATGATGTAGCCGACCTCGCCGGCGCCGAGCGCCTTGGTGGGGGTCATGTCGGGGCTGATGACGCCAATCTCGATGGGCTCGTGCGTCATGCCGATGCCCATCATGTGCACCTTCTCACGCAACTTGAGCTCACCGTCCTCCATACGGATATAGGTGACGATGCCGCGGTACGAGTCGTACACCGAGTCGAAGATCAGCGCACGCGCCGGCGCCTTCGGGGTCGCCGTGCGGAGCGGGAACCTCCATGAC
>ENA-OQIR01000562-OQIR01000562.1-human-gut-metagenome-genome-assembly--contig:-NODE-562-length-15622-cov-2.524814_pt1 | contig 15622 bp, 21 predicted proteins | sample MGYA00242580_ERZ504745 | MGnify/ENA primary metagenome ERZ504745 (study PRJEB26092, sample SAMD00036214) | human gut metagenome | host: Homo sapiens | study: EMG produced TPA metagenomics assembly of... | reverse complement strand
TTTCCGTTTTAACGCTAAATCGGTTCAAGAACAGCTGCTGTTCCGGACTTTCCGCCCACTGGCTGGCGTTGCCCGGCAGCCGGCGCATACAAGCCTTAGGCAATACCGCATAATTCCCGCCTTACGGCTTAAGCACCGCTCCGGCGGCTGCGGCACGGCATCTGCATTTCCAAAATGCTCGATAAGACATCCAGTATTATCTGCGCTTTTGGCTTAGCAGCTGCCGCACCTCGCTCGCCGTATCGGCACTTAGAATTATGCGGTATTGCCCTTATTTTACAGCGGCGCGCTCGGCTTTCAGCGCGGTTTGGTATTGGGTCAAAAAGGCGGCAAACCCGGACTGCTCGGCGGGGTCTGGGGACAGGGTCGTGCTTTGGGCGTCGGCAAAAACGCAGCGGTTCAAATACGCGGCCAGCGTTTCGCCGTCGGCGCGGTGCAGACGATACGCAGCCAGCAGGGCCATGCCGTAGGAACCGCCCTCACCGGCTGTTTCCATGCAGGTCACAGGCGCACCCGCCGCCGCAGCCAGATACCGCTGGGCCACGCCCGGCGTTTTGAAGATGCCGCCGTGGCCGAGCAGGGTATTCACAGCCACATTTTCTTTGCGCAGAATTTCCAGCCCCATCGCCAACGTGGCAAAGGCAGAATAGATGTTGGCGCGCATAAAGTTGGCCAGCGTAAACGCACTGTCCGGGCTGCGCAGCAGCAGGGGAACGCCCGCGTCCAAGTGGGTGACGCTTTCACCGGAAATGTAGTTGACGGGCGTGATGCCGTCGCAGTCAGGCGCACCGTGCAGCGATTCGTTAAACAGGATGATAAACAACGCACCTTTGTCGATGTTTGCTCCGCACAGTGCCGCGCTCTCGGCCAGCAGATCGACCCAGGCGTTCAAATCGCTGGTGCAGTTGTTGCAGTGGACCATGGCGACCGCCTCGCCGTCGGGGGTCGTGACCATGTCGATTTCCGGGTAGACCTTGGACAGCGGCTTTTCCAGGACGACCATTGGCAAAAATGCTGGTGCCTGCGCTGACATTGCCGGTGCGCGGGGCGACACTGTTTGTTGCCACCATGCCGGTGCCGGCGTCGCCTCCGGTGGGCAGAACGGTATGCCGGGCTGCAGCGTGCCGGTGGGGTCGAGCCGCTTCGCCCCCTCGACGGTCAGCATACCGGCGTCCTCGCCTGCGGGCAAAACGGTAGGCAGCAGTTTGACAAGATCCACGGGGCAGCCTTGCTTGTCTGCCAGCGCGTTAAATTTTGCGAGCATTGCGGCATCATACCCGCCGGTGGTGCTGTCAATCGGGAACATGCCGCTGGCATCGCCTTCGCCCAGCACCTTGCGCCCGGTCAGCTGCCAGTGTACATAGCCTGCCAGCGTGGTGAAAAAGTCCAGCTGCGGCAGGTGTGGCTCGCGGTTCAGCATGGCTTGGTACAGGTGTGCTGCGCTCCACCGCTGCGGGATGTTGAACCGAACGCCGAGGTCAACTCTTCTGCTGCCGCGCCGGTCATCGTGTTGCGCCATGTGCGGAACGGTACCAACAGCTTGCCCGCAGCATCAAACGCCAGATACCCATGCATCATAGCCGAAACGCCAATGCACCCCACTGTGGTCAGCGGCTGGCCACACTTGGCCAGCACATCCGCAGCCAATGCCGCGTAGGCAGCCTGCACACCCTGCCAGACTTCCTCCAGCGGGTAGGTCCAGATGCCATTTTCCAGCCGGTTCTCCCAGGTAAAATCGCCCTGGGCCACAGGCTTGCAGGTATCGCCCACAAGCACAGCTTTGATGCGGGTGGAACCCAACTCAATGCCGAGAGAACACTGCTTTAAGTCAATCATAGGGATCCTCCTTGACAAAATAAAGGATGGTCTTTATCATAAAACTATCTTAATGTTCGGAAAGGAACGCACCCATGGGAACCGTTTTCAATAAAAAGGAGCTTTTGGTCCTCTTGCAGGATTTTCACTGCCTTACGGGGCTGCGCTCCGCCGTTTTTGATTCGTATGGAATCGAAGTGCTTGCCTATCCGCCGGAACTGCCAGCTTATTGCCGCTTGATCCGCAGTGTGCCCGATGGCAAGACCGGCTGTTACCTGTGTGACCAGGCGGCTTGCCGCAAGGCAACGCGGCAAAAGCAGACGATCATCTACCCCTGCCATGCGGGTTGATCGAAGTGATCACGCCGGTCCAGATCGATGGTGCTGTTGTGGGTTTTTTGCTGTTGAGCCACATTGTACAGGGGGCCGATGAGCAGAGCGAGTGGAACTATGCGCAAAAATGCTGCTCGGCTTACGCAATTGATAAAACGGCACTGCAAAAAGCCTATAATGCCTTGCCGCGCACGCCCTATCCGGTGCTGAAATCAGCAGCGGATCTGCTGGCTTTGGCGGCGGCTGCATTGTATCAAAAGGGACTGACGCGGTTGGTAGCGGGCAGTGCGCAGGAAAAACTGAGCCGCTACCTGGCGAAACATCTGGATGAGACATTGACAAACGAAACAATCTGCCGTGATCTTTCGTTAAGTCGTACCGGGCTGTACTATCTTTCCCGGCAGCTCTATGGCTGCGGCATCAACGAGCAGATCACGCACCTGCGCATCCAAAAAGCGATGAAGCTTCTTTGCGATACGAATCTGTCCAATGCACAAATCTGCCAGCAGATCGGATTCCTGGATGACAATTACTTTTATCGTGTTTTCCGTAAACAAACCGGTCTGACACCACGCCAGTACCGTGATTCTATCTTAGCAGATACAGCAAAGACTGAGTAGAGACGATTGTTTTCAATACTGGATTATTGTTCAAACAATTCTGAGGAAAGCGGCAATATTGAATTGTGGCCGGTGACGTGCTATAATAAACCCACATACGGTAAGCCGGCACGGCGCAATTATGACCGCTGCCTTACGGAAAATTCGCAGCTGCGGAGTATAAACTTCTATGAAAAAATATAAGATCGCGGTGGCCGGGACCGGCTATGTGGGGCTTTCGATTGCCACGCTGCTTTCCCAGCACCACCATGTGACGGCGGTGGATATCCTGCCGGAAAAGGTCGCATTGATCAACGCGCGCAAATCGCCGATCCGGGATGATTACATCGAGAAATATCTGGCAGAGAAGGAGCTGGATCTGACCGCTACGCTGGACGCAAAGGCAGCCTACGCCGATGCAGACTTTGTGGTCATCGCTGCACCCACCAACTACGACAGCCAGACCCAGCACTTTGACACCTCTGCAGTGGAGGCAGTCATCCGCCTTGTCACGGATGTCAATCCAAATGCCGTCATGGTCATCAAATCGACGATTCCCGTGGGCTACACGGTGTCGGTGCGGGAAAGGCTCGGCAGCCGGAACATCCTGTTCAGCCGGAATTTCTGCGGGAGTCCAAGGCCCTGTATGACAACCTCTACCCGTCCCGCATCATCGTCGGCACCGACCCGGAGGATGCGCACCTTGTCGCAGCCGCCCACGAATTTGCGGCACTGCTGCAGGAGGGGGCCATCAAGGAGAACATTGATACCCTCTTCATGGGCTTTACCGAGCCGAGGCCGTCAAGCTGTTCGCCAACACCTATCTGGCGCTGCGCGTTCCTATTTCAATGAGCTGGATACCTACGCGGAGAGCAAGGGCCTGAACACGAAGCAGATCATTGACGGCGTATGTCTTGACCCGCGCATCGGCAGCCATTACAATAACCCCAGCTTCGGCTACGGCGGCTACTGCCTGCCCAAGGACACGAAGCAGCTGCTGGCAAACTACGCCGATGTGCCGGAAAATCTCATCGAGGCCATTGTGGAGTCCAACCGCACCCGCAAGGACTTCATCGCTGACCGCGTGCTGAAGCTGGCCGGGTACTACGGATACGATCAGGAAAATGAGTTTGACGAAAGCCGCGAAAGGCCCGTCACGATCGGCGTCTACCGCCTGACGATGAAGAGCAACAGCGACAACTTCCGCCAAAGCTCGATTCAGGGTGTCATGAAGCGCATCAAGGCCAAGGCGCACAGGTCATCATCTATGAGCCTACGCTGGAGGACGGTAAGACCTTCTTCGGTTCGGCAGTGGTCAACGATCTGGACAAATTCAAGCGGCAGAGTCAGGCCATTCTGGCCAACCGCTACGATGCCTGCCTCAACGATGTGCAGGACAAGGTCTACACAAGAGATCTATTCGGCAGAGACTGAAACGTCTTTCTGCCGCTTTTTGACAGTGGAGTAAGGCTCTCCATGCCATTACCGCACAATATCCCTGTGACTTTTAAAGAGAGGAACACCTGTTATATGAAATATGATTATCTGGTAGTCGGCTCCGGTCTGTACGGTGCCATCTTCGCCCATGAGGCCAAGGCCCACGGCAAATCCGTGCTGGTCGTGGATAAACGCCCCAACATTGCGGGCAACATTTATACCGAGAACATCGAGGGTATCAACGTCCATAAGTATGGCGCGCACATCTTCCACACCAACAACAAAAAGGTCTGGAACTATATCACCCGGTTTGCCGAGTTCAACCGCTTTACGAACTCTCCCGTTGCCAACTATAAGGGTGAGCTGTATTCGCTGCCCTTCAACATGTACACCTTCAATAAGATGTGGGGCGTTGTAACGCCGGAGGAGGCAGCCGCCAAGATCGAGGAGCAGCGCCGTGAGATCACCCACGAGCCGCAGAACCTTGAGGAGCAGGCCATCTCCCTTGTGGGCCGCGACATTTATGAAAAGCTCATCAAGGGCTATACCGAAAAGCAGTGGGGCCGCGATTGCAAGGACCTGCCGGCATTTATCATCAAGCGCCTGCCTGTGCGGCTGACCTTTGACAACAACTATTTCAACGCGCTGTATCAGGCATTCCCATCGGCGGCTACACCAAGATGATCGCCAATCTTCTGGACGGCATCGAGGTGCGGCTGAACACCGATTACCTCGAAAACAAGGCCGCGCTGGACGCACTGGCTGACAAAATCGTCTACACCGGCCCGATTGACGCTTATTTTGGCTACAAACTCGGCACGCTGGAGTACCGTTCCGTCCGGTTTGAGAATGAGCTGCTCGACAAGCCCAGCTTCCAGGCAACGCCGCCGTCAACTATACGGACCGCGAGACGCCGTGGACCCGCATCATCGAGCACAAATGGTTCGAGTTCGGCAAGGACGAGAACGGCAACGACCTGCCCAAAACGATCATCAGCCGCGAGTATTCCTCTGAGTGGAAGCCCGGTGACGAGCCGTATTACCCCGTCAACGATGCTAAAAACGGCGCACTGTATGCCGAGTACAAGAAGCTGGCCGACGCCGAGCCGAAGGTCATCTTCGGCGGACGCCTGGGTGAGTATAAGTATTACGACATGGATCAGGTTATCGCCGCCGTGCTGGACCGCTGCGAAAGCGAGCTGCACTAAAGTACCGCCAAACGAAATTTCAAAATGCAAAAGGCAGCAAAGCAGACCCCACATATTCGGGGTTTACTTTGCTGCCCTTTTTTATTTGCTCAATCCGCTGGCGCCGCTTGCCACAACGCCGCCGTCCATAAGAATGTCTGCTCCGGTCAGGAAGCCCAGCCGCTCATCCAGAAGAAGCGCAAACAAAGCGGCGATTTCTTCCGGCTTTCCGTTGCGCTTGAAAGCAGAGTATTTTTTGAATACATCCGCCTGCCCGCTTTCCAGTGCGCCCATCGGTGTGTCAAAGTTGCCGGGTGTCACACTCAGGCAACGCACATTTTTTTCGCCAAAGCGTGCGGCATCGGTCTTAGCAAACCAAATTACAAAATGCTTGCTGATGGCGTAGGCCAGACCCGGGCGGTCGTCCTTAGGGCTATGCCTGCCCGCGCCACCAGCTTTTTGATGAATTTTTCACGGTCGGTGCGCGCCAGCTTGTACGCACCTTGGGCATGACAAACTGCGGGGCAAGGTAGGCGCTCATGCTGGAGGTGTCGATCACACAGCCGCCCGGCGCCATGACCTCATAAAAGGCATCGTTGATATTCACCGTGCCCAGCGCATTGCCGCGCAAAATCTTTTCAGCATCGCCCATGTGAGGGCTAAGGCCCGCAATGTGCAATACCGCTTTTACTTCGCCGCATTCGGCGGCGTGCTTGGCCAGCGCAAAACAGCTTTCACGGTCGGAAACATCACAGCTGAACGCCTCAGCCTCGCCGCCTGCACTGCGCAGATCGTTGACTGCCTTTTCAAGCTTGGACGCCGTGCGCCCCACCAAAATCGTGTAATATCCTTCTTCACAGATGAGCTTCGCCGTGGCAAGCCCCATGCCGCTGCCGCCGCCTGTGATAACACAAACTTTCTTCATGCGATTTTTCCCTCCTGCTTGAGCCAAACCGCCAAATCATGCAGTGTTTCCTTGTAGGGACGCGGGGCAAAGCCAAGCTCATTTTTTGCCTTGGAGCATTCAAAATGGTTGTTGCGCTCCAGATTGTAAACGGCAAACTCAGTCAGTACAGCAGGCTTACCGGTCTTGGAGGCGCGTGCTCCATCAGCTTGGCGGCAAAATGGGCAAGCGACAGCGGCAGGTAAAACAGACAGCCGCGGCAGCCGGTTTCTGCCTTCAGCATTTCGCAGAGTTCATTCAGCGAAACCTCGTCATTGGAAAGGATGTAGCACTCGCCCTTGCGCCCACGGTCAGCGGCGGCAATCGTACCGGCGGCCAGATCGCGCACATCGACAAGATTGAACGAGCCCTGCATACCGATGGGCATTTCACCGTTCAGGATCTGGATCAGCGTGCGGGTCGTCTGCCCGATGGCGGGGTCGTTGGGGCCAAGAATACCGCTGGGATGCACCACGCAGGCATTCAGCCCGTCAGCGGCGGCGTCCAGCACCTTCTGGGTCGCCATTGCCTTGCTGCGGCTGTACCAGCCGACCACGCGATTGTCATCGTAGGGAACAAAGCTGTATACCTCGCGGATGCTCTCGCCCTTAGGCAGCTCAGGGATGCGCCGGTGCTGGAAACATAGACGAACTTTTTGCACTCAGGGTGACTTTTGGCGGCGTTCAGCATGTTTTCGGTGCCGCCCACATTGATGGCGATCAGCTTTTCACTATAATTCGGGTTGATCGTCACCATACTTGCGCAGTGGATGCAGACGGTCTGGGTGCCGGTTCCACGGCAAAGAATTTCTCGCAGTCCTCGGCACTGCAGAGGTCGCCCTCAAAGATTTCGACGCCTTCGGCACAAATTTTACGGCGGGGTCGCCCTTCAGCACAAAAGCACGCACAGCATCACCACGCTCCAAAAGCTGTGCGCAGACATTAGTGCCCATAAATCCGGCAGCACCGGTGACAAGATAGATGGTTTTCATAGCTGTATCCTCCGTTTTCCCGTAGGTTGTTTTTTGTTTCGATGCTCCTAAGGATACACCGCCAAAATAAACCTTTGGTAAACGGGAAGGTTTATCTTCCGTTTATCTTTGCCCTAAGGAGGGTACACGGATGTTTCATATTTTGATTGCCGAGGATGACCCCAGCACAGCGCGTCTGCTTTGCGCCATCGTAAAGCGAGCGGGCTATGAGCCGCTGATTGCTGCCGACGGTGTGCAGGCACTGGAAATGCTCGACCACAACCATATAGATCTGCTGCTCTGCGATGTGATGATGCCCCGGATGGATGGCTTTACCCTGACCAGGACCATCCGGGAAAGCGGTAGTATGCTGCCTATTTTAATGCTGACGGCCAAGGATATGCCGCAGGACAAGCACACGGGTTTTATCGTTGGCACTGATGATTATATGACAAAACCGCCGGACCGGCAGGAGCTTGTGCTGCGCATCAAGGCTCTGCTGCGCCGTGCCCGCATCGTGGATGAACACAGGATCACGATAGGGGATGTCGAGCTGGACTACGACACCCACACCGTGCGGCGCGGCCACGATGCGCAGGTGCTGCCGCCCAAGGAGTTCAACCTTCTATACAGCTGCTGGCTTACCCGGAAAGGACCTTTACCCGGCTGGAGCTGCTGGATGAGATCTGGGGCATGGACAGCGAAAGTGACGACAAAACGGTAAATGTTCATATCAATCGGCTGCGCACCCGCTTTTACGATTGGCCGGAGTTTGAGATACAGACCATTCGCGGCATCGGCTACCGTGCTATAAAGAAGGTGTGATATGGCACAATTTGTAAACAAGCTGCGCGACTGCATACGCACCGTAAATTTGACGATGCTGCTGGTGCTGAACCTGTTTTGCATCGTTACGCTGAATCTGACCGTTGCGACGGTGCTGGTGGTATTGAAGGCTGACCACGGCTTTTTTATCCAAGACGGCAGCATCAGCATCGGCGGTGCGCTGGTTATTTTGTATGCCAGCTGTATTTTGATGGCCGTCAGCCTTGTGGTTGCGATTCGCCTTGTGTTAATAAAGCCTATCAAAAACATCATACAGGCGATGAACCGGCTGGCGGCGGGGGACTTCACCGTGCGCCTGCAGCCTGCTGCCCACGGGTATGAGCCACCGAGATCCGGGAGTTCAAAGCAGCCTTCAACAAAGCGGCGGAGGAGCTTTCCGGCACGGAGCTGCTGCGCAAGGATTTTGTAAATAACTTTTCCCATGAGTTCAAGACGCCCATCGTCAGCATCAGCGGCTTTGCCGACCTGCTGCTGGACGAGGATGTCACCCCAGAGGAGCAGCGCGAGTACCTGCAAATCATCCGCGATGAGAGCAGGCGGCTGGCACAGCTTTCCGGCAGTGTGCTGCTCTTGAATCGTATCGAGCACAGACCATTCTGGCCGACTGTACAGACTTTTCGCTGGATGAGCAGCTGCGCCAGTGCATCCTTGTGACCCGGCAAAAGTGGCGCGATAAGCCGCTGCAGTTTGAGGCCGAGCTGGCCCCCTGCACCTACCACGGCAGCGAAGCGCTGGTAAAGGAGATCTGGCTGAATCTGCTGGATAATGCCGCCAAGTTCAGCCCGGAGAACGGAACCATAAGCGTAACACTGCACTGCGAGCAGGGCAGACCGGTTGTGGCTGTCACTGACCGGGGCTGCGGTATGGACGCCGAGACCTGCTGCCATATCTTTGAGCAGTTCTATCAGGGGACACCAGCCACAGGACGCAAGGCAACGGCTTGGGCCTTGCCATGGCACAAAAAATAGCCGCCCTGCACGGCGGCGCTGTCACTGTGGACAGCCGCCCCGGCAGCGGCAGCTGCTTTACGGTTGTTTTGAATGAATATTGCCTAATGCCTGTTCAGATCAGCCCGCAGGACCACAGCACAATCCCGCCAAAAAAGCGCCGTCCCTTGCCAAAAGGGACAGCGCACGGTCTGGGCTGTACAGCAGCCCAACATATTTATTATACCATTTTTTGCCCGGAGCGGCAAGCTTGAAACTGCACAAATCTTTCGCTGCATCGTTGGCATATCTGCGAATAGACGAATTCCAAGGGGCTGTGGTATAGTATAGTCACAGAAAGAAAACAGCCGGAGATAAGGAGTAGACAACTCCAAGAGAAGCTGATCTTCCAAGGAGAAATGTCATAAGAAATCTCCAAAGAAAGCAAGACACCGGCGGTATTTCGTAAGGAAGGAGGCTCAAGTCCAATGGCAAACTTTAAAGATCCTATTCATCACCGGCGGGCCTGGGCCTGCTGAATGAAAAAGCGCCGCATCCGAAGCCGCAGGTCATAACCTGTACAAAGAATATTGAACAAGATGTCAGGCAGCTTACTTTTAAACAGCAGACTCAGGGGCCGTCATCAAAGACCCCCATGCAGCATATAGATCAGGATGAAAGAAGCTGGTTATCATGACTGGTTCCACGCCACCCAACAGAGGGTATCTGAAATCTACCTGATCCATAAGGAGAAACTCCAATGTACTAAATGTCAGAGGTTGATCCTCCATCTCAAAGCCTGAAATTCTGCAAAGGGAATGATTCCCCATGAAAATAGGAACCAACTCCGAAAAATAACGAATAAAGGTTATGAGGCTATGACTCCAATCATTTAGGTACTGCCGGGGCGAACGAAAAGTTCGCCCCGGTTTTGTTTGTGTCACGGTCTCCGGCTCATGTAGGGCAAGCTCAAGCGCCTCAAGGCAAACGGACTTGCATTTCCTACCGGATTTTGTTACTATTATTATATTTGCGATTATTAACAGGATTAAAGGAGATAAAACTGCATGAGCGTAAAAACAGTTTCATCGCAGGCTGATGCTGCAACCCGCTTGGATATGAAAAAGAAGGCAAGCTGCTTGTCGGCTTTGCCATTCCCTGCATTATCTCGATGCTGGTGACGTCGCTGTACAACATTGTTGACCAGATCTTTATCGGGCAGGGTGTGGGCCTGCTGGGCAATGCTGCCACCAACATTGCGTTTCCTCTCTCGATTGCCTGCACAGCCATTGCGCTGCTGCTCGGTATCGGCAGTGCGACGAATTTCAGTCTCCAGCTGGGTGCAGGCAATGAAAAGCGTTCTGCTGAATATGCAGCAACGGCCTGTGCCTGATGGCGCTGTTCGGCACTGTGCTGATGGCGGTCACGCTGCTTTTTCTGACGCCGATGCTGAAATTCTTCGGCGCTACGCCGGATGTTTTGCCCTACGCAGAGGCCTACACCCGTATCACAGCGCTGGGGTTTCCGTTCCTCATTATGAATACCGGCATGAGCAAGCTGATTCTGGCAGACGGCAGCCCGCGCTATTCCATGATGTCGATGCTCATCGGCGCACTTATCAATACGGTCCTTGATCCGCTGTTCATCTTCGGGCTGGATATGGGTATGACCGGCGCTGCACTTGCCACGATTCTCGGCAGATCGCCTCGTTCTGCATCAGTATGCGGTATCTCTTCCATTTTAAATCTGTACCCTTCTCATGGGGCTGCTTTACGATTGACGGTGACAGAACACGCAAGATCTTCAGCTACGGTGCATCTGCCTGCTTCAACCAAATCGCTATGGCTGTTGTCCAGATCGTTTTGAACAACACCCTTGCACACTACGGTGCACTGTCGATCTACGGCAGCGATATTCCTCTGGCCTGCGCGGGCATCATCTCAAAGGTCAACATGATCTTTATGTCCTTTGTCATCGGCATTTCGCAGGGCGTACAGCCGATCATCGGCTTCAATTACGGTGCTGCGCTCTACCGCCGCGTCAAAAGAGCTATCTGCTGGCGCTGGCTGTGGCTACCGGGCTTTCTCTGGCAGCGTTTGCCTGCTTCCAGCTTTTCCCGCGGCAGATCATCAGTATTTTCGGCACCGGCAGCGAGATGTACTACCAGTTTTCGGAGCGGTACTTCCGCATTTATATGTTCCTGACGCTGATCAACGGCATCCAGCCGGTCACCTCCAACTTCTTCAACTCGATTGGCAAGGCGCGCCTCGGCGTATTCATGTCCCTGACACGCCAGATTTTGTTCCTGCTGCCGCTCATCGTCATCTTCCCGCTCTTTATGGGCATTGACGGCGTCATGTACGCAGGCCCCATTGCGGACGGCGCTGCCGCCATTGTCTGCGGCCTTTTCACCGTGCGTGAGCTGCGGGAGCTGACCCGCCTGCAGCAAAAAACTGAAAAAACGAACTGAGGCACCTGCAGAGCGCCCCGCATCACTGTGCGGGGCGTTCTGTCCCGTTACGGCTTTAGCGTATGGGCGATATGACGAAAAAATCTGTGCCCGATTGGCAAAAAGGTAGAAAGTGCAGGAAACCGCTTGAATCGAACAGGTTTCCGCACTACAATGGAAACCGGAAAGCTAAATCGGGTTTCCGCAGGAGGCAAGCGATGGACGAACACAACGAGCTGCGCACAAGACTGCGCGCAGTCGGAATGGAGCTGTTCCGCAGGGACGGGCTGCGCTTTACGATGCAGCAGGCCGCTGCATGATGCACATCAGCAAAAAGACGATCTACGCAGTCTACCCCTCCAAGGAGGCGCTGCTGCTGGATATGGTGGACGATGCGTTTACAAGGATCCACGCCCGCAAGCAGCGCATCCTTGACGGCCCCGGCACCCTGGCTGAAAAGCTGCGGGCGGTCATTATCGCCCTGCCGGAGGAGTACACCGCGCTGGATCTGCAGCAGATGGATCTTTTGGATGAAAAATATCCCAGAGTCGCAGCGCGCGTGCGGGAGCATCTGGAAACCAGCTGGGAGCCTACCTTGGCGCTGCTGGAGCAGGCGATGGGGGAGGGCGTTATCCGTCGGGTATCCCTGCCGGTTCTGCAGCGGATGATCTCCGCTTCCATTGAGGATTTTCTTGCAGACCGCACGCTCGATGCGCAAGGCATATCCTACACGGATGCCCTGGATGAGATGATTTCCATTTTACTGGAGGGGTTGTTGGTACGATGAGATACAGTCTTTGCAATCACTGGGAATTTACAGAGCAATGGAGCGATGCCTTCTGTCGGGGTGAACCTGTTGACTGCCGTCCGGTGCGCCTGCCCCATACCTGCCGGGAACTGCCGCTCCACTACGCAGACCCCTCTGACTATGAGATGGTCTGCGGTTACCGCCGCGCACTGACCGTTCCCGATGCGCCCCGGGTATTCCTGCGCTTTGACGGGGCCGCCCATCAGGCGGAGATCTACCTGAACGGCCAGCTGGCCGGGCAGCATCAGGCGGCTACACCGGCTTCACCATCGAAATTACCGACCTTGTACACCGCGGCAAAGAAAATCTGCTGGCCGTGCGGCTGGACACGCGCGAGGACCCCAGCCTGCCGCCTTCGGCTTTGTCGTCGACTACCTGACCTACGGCGGTCTATACCGGGAGGTCTGGCTTGAAACCTCGCCGCAGAGCCGTGTGAGTGATCTTTTCGTGTACACACCGACGCTGACCGAGGCTGCCGTACAGCTGACCGTAGAAGCACCGGAAAAGGCCGCTGCGTTGCGCGTCCGGCTCTGCAGCAGTGCGGGCGAAACGCTGGTGTGCCGCCAGCTGCCCCCGGCAGAATCGGCGGAATGCCGCCTTACGCTGCCTGACGCCGCGCCATGGGACACCGAGCATCCGAATCTCTATCGCTGCATAGCAGAGCTGCTCGATGCCGAAGGGCAGGTGCTGCACAGCCGGGAAACCTCCTTCGGTTTCCGGACGGCTGTGTTCCGGGCGGACGGCTTTTACCTAAACGGGAAAAAGACCTTTCTGCGCGGGCTGAACCGCCACCAAAGCTACCCCTACATCGGCTACGCCGCGCCGGAAAGCCTGCAGCGGCAGGACGCCGCATCCTGAAAAACGAGCTGCACTGCAATGCCGTGCGCACGAGCCATTACCCGCAAAGCCAGTATTTTCTTGATGAATGCGACCGTCTGGGCTTGCTTGTATTTACCGAACTGCCCGGTTGGCAGCACATCGGTGATGCGGCATGGAAGGACCGCGCCTGTGCCATGCTGCAGGAGATGCTGCTGCAAAACCGCAATCACCCCAGCATCATACTGTGGGGTGTGCGCATCAACGAGAGCGTGGACGATGACGAATTCTATACGCGCACCAACCAAATCGCCCACGCACTGGACCCGAGCCGGCGACCTCGGGCGTGCGGTATCTGGAAAAGAGCCATCTCCTGGAAGATGTTTACGCCTACAACGATTTCTCCCACAACGGCTCAAACGCCGGGGCCAAGCGGAAAAAGGATGTAACGCCTGATTTGAGCAAGGCTCTGCTGATCTCAGAATGCAACGGCCACATGTACCCCACCAAGTCCTGTGATGATGCCCCGCACCGGCAGGAGCATGCCCTGCGCCATGCGCGGGTGTTGGACGCCGCCTACGCAGATGGAGAGCATGCGGGCTGCTTTGGCTGGTGTATGTTTGATTATGCCACCCACAAGGATTTCGGCTCCGGGGACCGCATCTGCTATCACGGCGTGCTGGACAGCTTCCGCAATCCCAAGCTGGCGGCGTCCGTCTACGCATCGCAGGGCGGGGAGGAGCCGGTGCTGACGGTTAGCTCCGCGATGGACATCGGTGACTATCCTGCCGGGCAAATCGGCACGGTCTATGTGTTTACCAACGCCGAGCGGGTGGATCTTTACAAAAACAATGTGTTTGTGACGACCCTGCACAAAAGCGGCTGGACGGCGCTGCCGCACCCGCCGCTGGCCGTGGATGACACAATCGGTGTCCTGCTTGAAACGCAGGAGCATTTTGACAAGGCCAAGGCCGATACGCTGCGCGACTGTCTGCTTGCAGCCGGGCGCTACGGCTTGGCCGGGCTGCCGCTGCGCTACAAGCTGAAGCTGGCGTGGTGCATGGTGCGCTATAAGATGAGCTTTGCGGACGGTGTGGCGCTGTACGGCAAGTATGTCGGCAACTGGGGCGGCGCGGCTACGTGTTGGCGGTTCGATGCCAAAAATGGGGATACCGTGGTAAAGAGCGTCACGCTCTGTCCCAGCCACCGGCTGCATCTTGAGGTAACGCCCTCCGCCACCGTCCTGCAGGAGGGTGACACCTACGATATGGCCGGAGTTCGGGTGCGGATCCTTGATGAAAACGGCAGCCCCGCCATCTATGCACAGCTGCCGCTGACCTTTGCCGTGACCGGTGCCGCCGTGCTGGTCGGCCCTGCGGCGGCAACCGCCGAAGGCGGCATGGGCGGGACTTATCTGGCGCACAGTCGGGCAGACAGGTACAGCCGCGCTGACCGTCTCGGCCCCGCAGTGTGCGCCTGTCACCGTAGAATTTACCGTTACAAAGAAGGAGTGTGCAGTATGGAACTGACAACAAAGCAAAAAGCCGCCTTCGGCATCGGCGCAGTGGGCAAGGATATGGTCTACGCGCTGTCTGCCTCCTATGTCATGTACTATTATCAGGATGTGCTGGGCCTGCCTGCCACCTTTGTCGGCCTGATCCTGATGATCGCGCGTGTGTTTGACGCCTTCAACGATCCCTTTATGGGGGTGCTGGTGGCCAAGACCCGCACCCGCTGGGGACGGTTCCGTCCGTGGATCCTCAGCGGCACCGTCCTGAATGCGGTGGTTCTCTACGCGCTGTTTGCCGCGCCGGTTCTGGAGGGTGCCGACATGATGGTCTACTTCAGCGTCATCTACATACTGTGGGGCGTTACCTACACGATGATGGACATTCCTTACTGGTCGATGATCCCCGCCGTGACCCGCACCCCTGCTGACCGAGAAAACCTGTCAGTCGTGGGCCGCACCTGTGCGGGCGTCGGCTCGGCGCTCATTGCAATGTTTACCATGCTGCTGGTTGGTGCTTTGGGCGGCGACAGCGAGCGCACCGGCTTCCGCTGGGTAGCGCTGCTCGTGGCTGTCATCTTTGTGGTTACCGAGGCGATCTGCTGCGCCAGCGTCAAGGAGACCGGCAACGCCGAGATAAAGACCGCCACCGTCGGCGAGATGTTCAAGGCGCTGTTCTCCAACGATCAGGCGCTTGTGGTCGTAGGCAGCATCGTTTTGATCAACTCGGCGCTGTATCTGACCTCCAACTTTATCATCTATTTCTTCAAGTACGATTTCGGCGGCACAGGCTGGAAGGCCAGCTACACGCTGTTCTCAACCATCGGCGGTGCGGCACAGATCCTCGGCATGATGGTCCTCTATCCGGTGCTGCGCAAAAAGCTCAGCAACACTGCCGTATTTACGGTAAGTCTGGGGTTGGCGCTGGGCGGTTATGCTGTGCTGCTCCTGCTCTGCCTGACGGGCTTTTCCGGCAGTCCTGGCACTG
>ENA-OQIR01000561-OQIR01000561.1-human-gut-metagenome-genome-assembly--contig:-NODE-561-length-15638-cov-1.891819_pt1 | contig 15638 bp, 20 predicted proteins | sample MGYA00242580_ERZ504745 | MGnify/ENA primary metagenome ERZ504745 (study PRJEB26092, sample SAMD00036214) | human gut metagenome | host: Homo sapiens | study: EMG produced TPA metagenomics assembly of... | reverse complement strand
CTTATGCCGATGATCCATGTAAATGCTTTACCCCCAAAATAGACAAGGCAGTAAGTCCATACAATGATAAAACCATCCGTCTGATTGCCCAAATGCATAAGGCCATCAGTATCATCAGTTAACTGAAGCAGAATTAATCCGCCGCCGTCCGGAATTTGAAATGGAAGACAGATTATTGTTGCACCATATAGATTTCGAACGTAAGGTCATCACATTAGATGGACAAGAATACGCCCTGCGTGATGGTTTGTTCCCGACTATCGATCCGGCAGATCCTTATAAGCTAACCGACGAAGAAAGAGATATAGTACAAAAATTACATCATTCATTTACCGGAAGTGAGAAGCTTCGTAAACATATGAAGTGTCTGTTCCGCTATGGCTGTATGTATAATGTATGCAACTCTAACCTACTGTTTCATGCCTCCATGCCTCTCAACGAAGACGGCTCTCTGAAGGAAGTAGACATTCTAGGGAAGAAATATAAAGGCAAAGCATTATTGAGCCGAGTAGGCGAATTAATACGCACAGCTTATTTTGCAGAAAACGACAACGAAGAAAAGGCTTTGCTCTTGACTATGTATGGTATTTATGGTGTGGAAAAAATTCTCCAGCATTTGATAAAAGTAAAATGGCCACATTCGAACGCTATTTCCTAACTGACAAAGAAACGCATAAAGAAGTAAAAGGTTTCTATTATACATTACGAGATCGGGAAGATATATGCGATATGATTATGGATGAATTCGGTGTAGAAGGCGAACATCGCCACATCATCAACGGTCATGTACCTGTAAAAGCTGTAAAAGGAGAAAAACCGATTAAAGCCAACGGAAAACTGATGGTTATCGACGGAGGTTTTTCTAAAGCATATCAGCCAGAAACCGGTATTGCGGGATATACACTTGTTTATCATTCACGCGGTTTCCAACTAGTACAACACGAACCATTTACTTCCACTCAAAAAGCGATAGAAGAAGGGCTTGATATTAAATCAACAACTCAAATCGTGGAAATGAGCAGTAAACGTATGATGGTAAAAGATACCGATAAAGGGCGAGAGTTAAGCATACAGATAAATGATCTGAAGAAATTGCTTGTAGCTACCGGACTGGTACCATCAAAGAGAAATCATTATAGTAATTATTATATAGGGACACTCAGTAAATAATATAAATTAGCCAACTAATTCATACACAATGTATTGCGAATTAGTTGGCTTTTTGTATCTTTAGATATTCCCCCGAAAATAAGGTTTGGCAGCCAAAACGGGGGAAATACCCCAAAAAAGATATGGCTAAGATACAAATATTTCGGAAATACAGCCCACTTTGGGCTTTACAGAATTTGATGTTCTGGAAAAATATCGCAAGAGTTTTTATGAGAGTGAACTGGGCAGGCTTCACTCAGTTTTCCCGTTTGACCGTATGGCAAAAGCCATAGGCTTGTCGGAACAGCGTCTTGGACGCAGGAACATTTTTAGCCCTCTGGCAAAGATTGCCCTTATGGTCCTGAAAGCCTACACCGGATTCTCCGACAGACAGCTGGTGGAACATCTCAACGGCAACCTCCACTACCAGATATTCTGCGGAATCATGATAGATCCGGCCTTTCCCATAACCAACTACAAGATAGTCAGTGCCATCCGCAATGAGATAGCATCCCGTCTTGATATTGACTCCCTTCAGGAGATACTGGCCTCCCACTGGAAACCATATCTTGAGAACCTTCACGTGTGCATGACTGATGCCACGTGTTATGAAAGTCACATGCGTTTTCCTACAGACATGAAACTGCTTTGGGAAAGTATTGAATGGCTTTACAGGCATATCTGCCGGCATTGTATGGATCTTGGGATAAGGCGTCCCCGTAACAAATATGCGGATGTGTCAGAGTCCTATCTTTCATACTGCAAGAAAAGAAAGAGGAAGGCCTCAAGAACACGCATGCTCAAGCGCCGTATGATCAGACTCCTTGAAAAGCTCATCGTACAGAGGGATGAGATTCATAAGGAATACGGGAGATCACTCAGATATACACAGGATTATCAGAAACGCCTTTCCATAATCAGAAAGGTTCTTGTACAGGAGAAGGAACTGTTTGAAGGCAGGAAGGTCAATGACCGCATCGTCAGCATCGACCGTCATTACGTACGTCCTATCGTAAGAGGCAAGGAAACAAAGTCTGTTGAATTCGGTGCAAAGGTTAACAACATACAGATAGACGGTATATCGTTTATCGAACACCTCTCGTTCAAGTCATTCAATGAGGGAATACGACTGAAGGACTGTATCCGTATGCAACAGAAACTCATGAATGTCAGGGTTAGATGTGCGGCTGGAGATTCCATATATGCCAATAATGCAAATAGAAGGTTCTGTACAAAATATGGTATATCCACTTCCTTTGTACGCAAGGGAAGGGCGGCAAAGGATGAACCCTTGAGAAAGGTTCTCAGAAGTGAACTTTCAAAGCAGAGAGCTACCAGGCTTGAAGGAAGCTTCGGTACTCAAAAGCAACACTACTCACTCGCAAGAATAAAGGCCAGGAACAGGAAGACTGAAATCCTTTGGATTTTCTTCGGAATACATACGGCAAATGCCGTACTGATGATAGACAAGGTCACCAGCAGAACAGCTAAAGCGGCATGAGATGAATTTACAGACAGGAGCAGAAGAGGGCATCAGACTTCTTCCGGAACATCATGTCCAACAGATAGGATTATATGAAAAAACACAGAAAAAGGGCAATAATAATGCATATAAAGTGATTATACTCTATCGACTTTATATGCCATCTTACTTTTTAGGGACATTTACTGAATATCCCTAGATTTAACTATATATAAAACAGCCCTGTCATTCACTTTAAAGCTGAATCTGACAGTGTTTTATATATAGCTAACTATTAAAACCTTTCGTCCATTAAAAGAAAGGAGAGTTTCACTCCATTCATTTTCAAAATAGAGCAACAACCATAAGCAATAATTATAGAAAATTATTAGATGCTTTTACTCTTTGCAGAGTTTGACACAAAGCAAAATTACTCTCTATAAACCAGATTATTCGAGTTCATACGTTGCATATACTGCTGGATAAACGATTTCACTTGTGTTTCCATAGCCCGAAGTGTGTCTTGAGGCATGGTATCTTTCACATCATCTTTCAGTAAACGGTCGGTACGGTAACGATAAGCTTTCAGCACTTTCTCTCCGTCGAACTGAATCATGTAATCTCCCTTTACCAAACTGATAGACATTTGTACCCATTACATTATTCACTGAGAATTTCTCAGCAGCCGGAGTTTGGAGTGCATCCTGTCCGAAACTGATATATGGGCGATCATAACCCAGCAATCCCAGTACAGTCGGCATAATATCTATCTGCTCGACAATCTTGTCCTCCATACCGCGAAGTTCCGGCATACCGGGAGCATAAAACAAGATAGGAACACTATACAAACCCAAGTCGGTCATATACTCTGGATATGTACCAAAGCTGGTATGATCGGCAGTTATCACAAACAATGTATTATTGAACCAAGGCTGACGGGAAGCTTTCTCAAAAAAGAGCTGCAAGGCATGATCCGTGTAGCCGATACAACGCTGAAGCGGAGTTGGTCCGTCTGGAAACTTTCCTTCATAACATGCTGGTATTGCAAACGGATGATGTGAACTTGCCGTAAATACGGAAGTAACAAACGGCTGCTTAAATTCTGTCATCTTATCACAATAGTATTGCAGAAACTCTTCGTCCCAGATAGCCCATGTACCGTCGAAATCATCATCACCGTGATAGCGAGGATCTTCATTATACTCCGTACGTCCGTAATAATCAGTAAATCCTACTGAACGAGCAAAGGCCTGAAATCCCATCGAACCGTTCATAGCCCCATGGAAGAAAGCCGAATAATATCCTTTGTTCTTAGTCAGCTCACCTGCAATGCTGGATACATCGTTCAGCGAAGCCGGTGTAAGGAAGAACGGCTCAACAAAACTCGGTATGGACGACAAGACCGAAGGCATTCCCTCGATACTCTTTCGCCCGTTGGCATAAGTATATGTAAAACTCAGACTCTTTGTCAACAGTGAATCGATAAACGGTGTATAACCCTTATATGTCCCGTTATCCAGATCAGGATTCAGCTTGCCTACAAATTCTTTCGTAAAGCTTTCCCAAATAATCACAACCACATTCATCGGCTTGAACTGTACTGAATCGGCAGGAACATGTACCGGAGAATATACGGCAAGTGCTTCACTTTCGGGCATATAGTCGGGAACAATAAAAGCCTTTTTCCCGAGTGTACGGAAAATAGAAAACGGTGTATTCAGCACCACCCCCGCATCCAGCGGCCGGTCGACATACTGATTGGCATTACTAATGGTAATCGGACGTGTAGCAGTTGTCATACCTCCACGCATAACCAAATACTGTAAACGGTATGGCAACCAGCAAAGTAACGGTCTGTATCAGATAATATTGCCACTTGCTATATACCGGAATATTCCGTGGTGCCCGATACAATTTATAAATAGCATAACAGAACACTGCCGCCAATACCACCAGATACCAGTGCGAAATAAACTCATCCATGAAGATAGAAGCCAGATTACCCCCACCCTCATTGCTAAATTCCTGAAAGACACTCATGGTAGTACGCCGTCCGGAAAAACGGAAATACACACAGTCTACCAGATTCGATATCAGGAAAAAGCCATTGACTACCGTAAAAATCCAGCGGACAACCTTATAAAAGGTAGCATTCTCTTTCCAATGAAACGGCAGCAGAAACAATAAAATAAACAAGGCATTGCTATACAAAATGGCCGTCGTATCGAAAATAATACCTGCTCCGAACATATTCAGCGCATATTCTCCTGTCAAGTTCTCACTGAACAGACGGAAATTCTCAAGCAAAAAAGTCAAACGGCAAAGCGAATAACACACATAGATAATGAACAAATTCCATATCAAGGAAAAGACATTCGAAAACAATTCTTTTTTCATTGCCAATGTTTTTGGAGGTTAAGAGCGACAAAGTTAACGATTATTTTCCAAACCCTCTCAAGACCTTATTTTAAAATAACTTTTCTGTAAAACAGAACACAATATAAGAAATTTAAAGTACCATTTTCTATCTTTGTAACCGAATAACAATCTGTTACAACATGAAAAAGAAAACTATCATCCGACTTAGCATCACATTGATTGTCATCGCGGCACTCGCACTGTGGATCAATTCACGCTGGAGCGCATGGTTCCACAACGAAGCAGAACTTCCTTATGCACCGCAGTCAGAACCCGGACGAGTACTACTCACTTTCGGCGATGAAAACGAACTGTCGCGCAATATCAGCTGGCAGTACGACTCTATAGTCGTACCGTCGCATGTCGAATTGGTAGATACACTTTCGAAAGATACCATACAAATCGATGCACAAGGAGAAATTTTTCCAGTCACGTAGCGGAAAGGCAGCATACTACGTTGCCAAACTCCGTACCTTACAACCTGACCGCTATTATACTTACCGCGTTTGTAATGAAGGCAAGACCTCATCCTGGTATAGCTTCCGTACATACAATCAGTCTACCCGCAACGATTATTCATTCATGTATGTAGGCGATGTGCAAGACAGCATCAACGGGAAAGCAAACCATTTTTTCCGTGAAGCATTGCAACGTCATCCCGATACAGAGTTTTTTGTGTTCGGAGGCGATCTGACCGAACGTCCAACTGAACAACGCTGGGAAGAAACATATCGCGGGCTGGATTCCATCGGACAACAATACCCTGTCATCACCGTTACAGGAAACCACGAATACCTGAAATACATCATTCGCAAACTGGAACGCCGCTTCTCACTGGTATTTTCATACTATCTCGACTCAATGGTAGGCGAAAATCAAGTATATACTCTGAAGTATAACGACATGCAAATCTTCTGTCTCGACAGTAACCGCGAGTTCTTCTACCTGTGGACTCAGAAAAAATGGTTAGAAGAACAGCTCAAGAAAAGCAATGCACGATGGAAGATCGTCGTACTTCATCATCCGCTATACTCCATTAAAGGCAGTATGAACAACCTGTTTCAACGTACCATGTTCAACCCGCTGGTTGAGGAATATGGAGTCGATCTCGTACTGCAAGGACACGAACACGCTTATGCCCGTATGACTGCCCACGGTGAAAATGGAGAAGCCAAGCACCTGTTTATACAGTCAGTCACTGCTCACCCAAAAACTACTACATTGAGTTCGACAAGCGGTTCGACAAGTTCGGAACAGGTAGCCGTTACTATCAGCAAATCCGTGTACATGGCGACACCCTCACCATGAACGCCTACGATGCCACGACCAACGACTTATACGATGCTGTCGATATAATAAAAGATAAAACCGGAAAATCCCGACTGGAAGACCGTGGAAAAGAGATTCCCGAAGCACTGATATTCCATTCCAACGGCGGAAAAAAGAAGAAGCCTTCCAGAAGCGAATCGATGAATACAAACAGACGGAAAGGTATCCAATAAATATAAGATGAAAAAAGGATTATGACTTTGAAATGTCATAAATCCTTTTCCATCTTATATTAAGCAATTATCCTTCTTTTGATTTTCCAGTTTCAACTGAAGCAGAATCCCTACCAACGTAATAGCAATCATGAACCACCAAAAGCGGATATATCCAGTATAAAACTTATTTGCCGAGCAGATAAAATCTTACCGCATTACAGAAATGCTTGAACGAACGTTCCAGTTTCCTGCCAAACTTATGGTCACGCCAGCTTCCGTACACCCGATGTTCCCCAAAAGCATCCGGACTATGCTTGAAGCGGCTTCTTGGCGACAACCAATGAGTAGGATATATATGTATACCATCCAAATGCTGTTCCTCCTCCTTGCAGACATATCCCCTGCGTTCGGCAACACTTCGCATGATATACGGAGAAACCGTCTGGTCCAGCGAACCGTCAGGACGGATAAAGTCCCGTTCCTGATAATACTCAAAGACCTCCTTACAGAAATCATTTCCCTTTGAACCGATAAAGAACGCGGCCTGAATACCATAATCGGTTTCTCCTTCTTCCCACCGCTCATTAAACGTAGCACATCCGGTTTCAGGAATAAACCGGTCGAAACGCTTACGCAGATAAATATCACTAGTCCATATCACACGCCACCTTCTTTATATACAGCATAAAAACGGACTACATCTGCCGCAAATGCCCATTTTCTGACCGACAGCGCCTGGTCTATATATTTACAACCGATAGCCTTTGCATCCTCGTACGTCCAGACACGTACCTTATAATCAGGAAGAACACGCTTCCAGCTTGCCAGGCAAATCTTGATTTCCAGCGGATAAGGATCCTTACTGAACCAACATAAATGAATAATTTTCGGGGGCATGATATCTACGAATTTTGAGTGTTCCACGACATTTTCAACCATTCTTCTTTTGTCCGTTTCCATCGGTTATGACTCCACAGCCAATACGCAGGAGCTTCCTTTATCTGTTGCTCCAGATGTTCCGAGTACATATCCGTCAGCCGATACTCAGGCAATTCGGCAGGATGCAAGGTTAGCAGTTCGAAAGAAGCATGATAGTATCCGCGCTTTACCCGTGTTACTTTCAGGTAGTAAACGGCAGCATCCAGCCGGCGCCCTATGCGTTCCGTTCCTTGAAAGAAAGCAGTATCCCGGTTAAAAAACTTTGTCCAGTGGCTCATCCCTTCCCATCCAGCGCCTGGTCGGAAATAAAGCCTATCATCACTTTCTTTTCTCCTCTGCTGAGTGTAACCAGCCGGCGTAACGTCTCCTTCATCGGAATAGACTCACCGCCGAACTGTCCGCGAAGCGGAGGAACAATTTATCGAAAGCCTTGTTATATAAAGGATGATAAATCTGTCCGCAATGAATTTCAGGAAACCAGTATTGCAGAGAAGCTACATACTCCCAGTTACAGTAATGTCCCAAATAAAGAAAGCAGCATTTTTTATTTTCTCTTCCAATGTTTCCCGCACCTCATCCAGTCCGCTAAAAGTCATACGCTTCATCATCTGCTTTTTCGACATGGAAAACAATTTGATGGTTTCTACCACATAATCGCAGAAAAAATGATAGAACTCCTTTTCTATCTTCAGAATCTCCTTTTCACTTTTTTCCGGAAACGAAACCGGCAATGTTGCGGTGTACAATATCCCGGCGATATTTCAAGCCATAGAACAACGGTACAAACAGCAGGTCGGATATGAAATAGAGTACCCTCAATGGCAGCAAAGAGAGCAGATACCAGAAGAAAAAAATCAGATAATATATGAATTTCATTGAATTGCCATGTTTCTGTTAAATTGCAAATTTATAAAATAATATGCAAAAGCCCCCTCTTTGTATCAAAGAAAACAATAAATTACACTATCTTTGTGCACTATATTTATTATAACAGAAGTATTTCCTGCATGAAAGAATTTTTCCAAATGATGCGGCGGTTCATTTCGCCCTACAAGAAATATGTAGTCGGAGCTGTAGGCCTCAACCTGCTATCCGCTGTATTCAATGTTTTCTCTTTTTCTCTGCTTATTCCGATATTGAATATCCTGTTCAAGACTGGAGAGTCAGAAAAAGTATATCATTTTATGGAATGGGGAAGCGGAGAGCTGAAAGACGTTGCCGTAAATAATTTCTATTATTACGTATCCGACTGATAGAAACATTCGGTCCTGCCACTACTTTACTTTGGCTGGGACTTTTCCTTGCAGGAATGACCCTGCTGAAAACCGCATGCTATTTTGGTTCTACAGCCATCATGATTCCGCTTCGTACCGGTGTAGTACGCGATATCCGCATCATGGTTTATTCAAAGGTAATGTACCTCCCACTCAGCTTCCTATCTGACGAACGAAAAGGTGACATCATCGCCCGTATGAGCGGCGACGTTGGCGAAATAGAAAACTCCATCACCAGCTCACTCGACATGCTGTTGAAAAACCCGATTCTTATCATCTCTTATTTCGCCACCCTGATCGTAACCAGCTGGCAACTTACCCTGTTTACCATCATCGTGCTGCCAGTTATGGGATGGATCATGGGACGTGTAGGACGTAAACTGAAACGCCAGTCACTCGAAGCCCAGAACAAATGGAGTGAAACCATGTCGCAGCTGGAAGAAACATTGGGCGGCATGCGTATCATCAAGGCATTTATTGCTGAAGAAAAAATGATAAACCGTTTCGTGAAGTGTAGCAACGAATTCCGCGACGCGACCAATCGTGTAGCTATGCGCCAGAGTCTTGCCCACCCGATGAGCGAGTTCTTGGGAACCGTACTCATCGTACTTGTACTTTGGTTTGGTGGTTCACTGATTCTAAGTGCTAACTCTACCATCAACGCTTCTACCTTTATTTTCTATATGGTGATACTTTACAGCATCATCAACCCGTTGAAAGATTTCTCCAAGGCAAGTTACAATATCCCGAAGGGGCTCGCTTCAATGGAACGTGTAGACAAGATTCTGAAAGCTCCAAACAACATTACAGAACGTACCGATGCCGAACATATCAGCGAAATGAAAGAAGGATTGGAGTTCCGCAATATATCGTTCAGCTACGGCACACACGAAGTACTCCACGACGTCAGCCTGAAAGTACGCAAAGGACAGACTATTGCACTGGTAGGACAGAGTGGTTCAGGAAAGTCAACACTAGTCGATTTAGTTCCCCGCTTTCACGATGTGCAGGCTGGTGAAATTCTGATAGACGGAAAAAATATTAAAGATCTGGTAGTAAAAGACCTCCGCGGACTGATAGGTAATGTAAATCAGGAAGCCATCCTGTTCAACGACAGTTTCTTCAACAACATTGCTTTCGGTGTAGACAATGCCACCATGGAACAAGTCGTTGCCGCTGCCAAGATAGCCAATGCCCACGATTTCATTATGGAAAGTGAAAAAGGCTACGACACCAACATCGGCGACCGCGGCTGCCGTCTTTCAGGAGGACAGCGTCAACGTATCTCGATAGCCCGTGCCATCTTGAAAAACCCAGCCATCTTGATTCTGGACGAAGCTACTTCTGCCCTTGATACAGAAAGTGAACGTCTGGTACAAGAAGCTTTGGAACGTTTGATGAAGACCCGCACTACTATTGCTATCGCACATCGCTTGTCGACTATCAAGAATGCCGACTGCATTTATGTACTCTATGAAGGCCGTATCGTAGAAAGCGGCAAACACGAAGAGCTGCTTCAGAAAAACGGTTACTATAAACGTTTGAACGATATGCAGGCTCTGTAGATTCTTACCATACCAAACGCATAATATGCCAAAAGGTCTTGTATAAAAAAGAAAAGTACAAGACCTTTTATTTTTTTCTCTACAAATTTTACTTCTTTTTTTGTACAATAGGTTCTATGGATTTGTACGAAAAATAAAAAAAGATGAGGATGTTTTTAGAAAAAGAACAAGTAATTATAAATAAACATCTAAGAAGAGTTTGTTTTCTAATTAATTTTTCTTCTATCTGCGAAGTATATACATCTTTTAAATATACCATCCTTACCTAACAAAAACAAAAAGACAAGCAGTATTTTAAGAAAAGAACATTTTATATATAAAAAGCAAAAGTTTACATATGAAACATATCAATATAAACATTTTAAAGGGACAAAATTGTGTTTATCTAGTAAAAACTATAACTTTGTAAACAAAATAATTTATCGGATTATTCATTCAGTAATCCAAGCCACCCGCTTAGTTAAAAAATAAACAAATATGAATAAAATTCCTATATTTTTTTGTTTTGACAAAAATATGGTAATGCCAGCTGGTGTATGTATTACTTCAATGCTTTTAAACAAGCACACAAATACCTACTATGATTTCTTCATTTTATATAATGAAGAAAATCTTTCATCAGAATATAGAAGCCAAATTTTAAAAATACAAGATTTTTATTCTAAAGATTGTCGTGTTTCTTTTTTTAACGTAGGAGAATCATTTAAAAATGCCTATGAAGTTAAGAAATATTCACAGTTAGACTTATTTATCGTTTATTAGATTCCTGAATTCCGGATTTCCTCCTGCTTTAATCGCAATACATTCTGTTTCGATCAACCATCCGGGGCGACATACCGGAGCATGAACAAATACTTTAGGAGTATGTGGGAAACGTTTGTCATACATTGCTTTAACAACTGTATAGTCGGCTATGTCACGCAGATATACAATCATTTGTCCCAAATCTTCAAACGTGCAGTCCGCTTCTTTCAACAGGGTTTCCACATTCTCCCACATTCGTTCTGTCTGTTTGCGGATGTTGCCGGGATATACCACATCGCCTTTGTTGTTGATACTTGCCGTTCCTGAAATAAATACCTGTCGGCGGTCTCCATAATCTACATACGTGCCACGTTCAAAACTTACTCCATATTCATAAGTCGGAGTTCAGGTGGTAGTGCATAGAGAAAATGAATCTGTTCCGGTTGTAATCCTGCTACGGCATAAGTATCCATTTGTACCAGTACTTTCGGATCGGCATGGCGGCCGCCGATACCGGTGCTGGAAATGTAATGTGTTTTTTCTGTCAGGTTTTGGGTGACGAAAACTTCATTACGTGCTTTCACTACTCCGGCATAATTCACATCTACATTTTGCACGAAAAACCATGTACGGATACAATTGTCTGCCAGTTTACAACCTTGTTCCATGAGTTGCATCACATAGTCGTTCAATAATAGACGGGTCTGGTATTCCGAATTGGCGGCACGATTGAATGCGCTACCACCCCAAAAGTGGCGGTAGGCACTGTGCTTCACCTCGAAAAGCCCGTTATGCAGGACTTGCGTCTGTACGTCAGTCAACAGATAGACCCATAAGGCAATCTTGGTTCCGTCCAGCGGGGGCTGTTCCACAATGGAAAGTGTGCAGCCCGAACCTTCAGTTGTCAATGCCAATAGTGTATCTGCCTGATTGGCGGCGTCACTTAAGAAATAGCGTTTGAGGATGGCGACTGCTCCTTTCAGTTCTTGGGTAAGTAAATAGTCGTAAGTGTTTAATACTGCATTCAGTTGTTCTTCGTATGTATCTTCCGGTTTAGTAGAATGAATGATGATGTGATACTCTGAAGCTTCTCCTCCTGCATTGTATTTAAAAATCTCTGTTAGTGTCTTTTCAGACTGAATATTCTGTTGTTTTTTGTTGTTTCATATCAATTGTATAATAACTATTTATTCTTGTGCGCCGTTATTTGATCCAATCGTCAATAAGGGTCAAAATAAGGGGATGGACAGTATTTCTTTAGAGTGATTCGTATCCCCAAGTTGAACTAACTAGTGGTATTCAATAATGTATGCAATACACTTTCTTGTGCACTGCCTGGCTTGACAAGTAACATACCGTCTACTTTCTTTGACGGATGGTTGACGAGTGCCTCATAGCTTTTGCCCTCTGTCAGATACAGGTTGCCTGCTGCCGAACTACCTCCACCATGACAGTGGGCACATGTAGTATTAAATACTTTTTCCTGAATGCCATGATACATACCTGCATCCACAGTTCCCACATCCATAAGAATAGTGTCGTCAACTGCCGTAAGATCGTCCATTGACCGAAAGCTGATTACTCGTTTTCTTAATCTATTAATAACGCATAACTCAATAGTGGTTACTTTGTCACTGACTCCTGTCATGGTTACCTGAATCTCATCATTTTCGACCGCCGGAATTGTTTTGGTGACAACGGCATACTCGCTCTCATCACTGAAGCCTGCCACTACAACACTATAACCATCGGGCCATTTACTGATACCATTGATCTTACCGCTCATCTTCAGCGTGCGTCCTTCTTCTGATAGGGTCTCTGTCTTTTCGTAAATACGTCCGTCATCGCATGATGTGATGTATGCCAATAACAGTAGATAACCTCCGAAAAGAATATATTTTTTCATAAACAAATCCTTTCTTGTGCTATTTAGAATGTATACTGAAGTAGAATACTGGCCGAATGTACTGCCAAACCTAAATCGTCGTTATCCCGATCAAGTTGGGTATCATGACCTTTACGGGCAATATACTGGTACATCGCTTGTAACTTCAGATTACAGTTCTTGAAAAAATAGTTCATACCCACGGCTGGCATATTTAGAAAACCATTGGTGTCCATTCCGTTACGGTTGAAGAAATCATAGCGTGCAGCTGCTTGCAGACGGGGGGCAACGAAGTAACCACCTTGTACATAGCCGCCCAGGTAATTATATGACTCGGAAATCTTTTGTCTTTTTGTGAAGCCAACATTCATATAATAGACTTCAGCACCCAGGTAAAGTTTGTTCTTTAGCATTGCAAACTCCAATCCGGCACGATAATCATTGGTACTTTCATTTTCACTTTCTACATTGATAGAGGTAGAATACCAAACATTGATTTGTCTTCATTCAGCCTGTTCGGATTTCCCTGTTGTAGCGGGCATCACTCCTTTAGGCATATAGGTGAAACGTCCGGCGTACAGTAAAGACGGAATGTGCCAGTCATCACTAAATGTTTTTGTTGCTGTATTTACCGCTGCACCCGTACCGTTGAATAAACCGATTTCATACCCGAATTTATCAGCTACCAAACCGTGAATCTCTACACCTAAATCGAATCCGGTGCCAATATTGGGTGTTACCGCATTCAAAGAATAGGGGAGGATAACGGGAGCAGTCAGTGATACTGGCAAGCTAGGTAACAATGTTTCTCCCAGTGTTGTCAGGTAGGCATGTGAAAACGGAGTTTTGAATTTACCGACCCGGATGGCAAACTGCTTTTTCAGTTGAACATCAAACCAGGCTTGTTGAAGTAATGCGCCTCCACTGGCTGCCGCATTTATGGAAAGGTTGAAAGATACTTTATCGAAAGCCTTTCCGGTGAATCCGAGTACGGCGTAAGGAACTGAAAATCCGGAGTTGGCTATGTTATCTTGATTGTATGCTTTATCCAGTCCTTCATCGTCGTACCAATTGAAGTTTGCACTGGTCTGTACGAGCAGATAGGGTTTGAATACGAAATCTCCCTTCTTGGTTTCGATCGTGAATCCTTCTCTTCCAGCCAATGATACTACACCATTTTCTGTATCTTCTTCATGTTGCGCCATTGCAGCCAAAGGCATGATGGCAGTCAGCATGGCAATGATTATAAATTTCTTCATAATTGCTTTGTATATACTACTTTTAGTTTAAAGTGAATTTAAAAATGCGATCAGCGCATCGCGGTCTTCTTTACTCATGTTTTTAAATAAGTTCTTCGATGCTTCTCCTTCTCCGCCATGCCACATGATGGCTTCTGTCAGATTGCGGGCACGTCCGTCATGCAAGAAATAAGTATGTCCGTTGACCTTTTCTTGTAAGCCGATTCCCCAAAGAGGGGTAGTACGCCATTCGTTTCCACGTGCCAGCCGCTTACATAGTTGTCGTTCAGTCCGACTCCCATAATTTCAGAACCCATATCATGTAATAGATAATCAGAATAAGGGTGAATCGTTTGACCGCCTAACCACGGGAGTTGAGTATTATTTAATAAAACACTACCACGTGTCTTAGTGTGTAAAGTGGTCACATGACAGAGATGGCATTTGGCTTTATAGAAGTTCTGTTCCCCTTTGATTACTTGCGGATCGTTTACATTACGCCGGGCGGGAACACCAAGACTTTGCATATAGAGATCTACGTTTTCCATCTCTTCTGTGCTGACATCCAGTTGGTCGTAAGAAAGCCCCATCATGCTACCTTGGTTTACTTGTATTTGTCCTTCACAGATTTCTTCCGGATAGCGGCTGTTGGTAACACCCATATCACTGGAGAATCCTAACTCTACCGTTAAATCGGCATGTTGGGCTTTGTTGCCGGACAATCCCAGACATCTTACTCCCCGTTCGGTGATGTAATTACATCGTCCGCTGATTCCATATTCGGGATAATTGCTTTTTGCTGCGAGTGCTTCAATTTCAATGGGATCTAATGCCATCATCTGTCCCATACCTACGTGACGTAATGGAATACGTACGGTGCAAAACAAATCTTCCGGTTTGATCTCTTCGGCATACCATTCGGATATGCTATACTGCGGTTTGCAAAGCGTGTAGGCTTCTCCATCAGGGAAAGAAAATGTTTCGTAAGTGTATTCTACGGATAGTTTGCCTTCCGGTTGTACTCCGTAGATTGCCTGGTCATGAAGCACACGTCCATAATCTTGAAAGAAAGCTCCGTTTTTACGGGATATGTAGACTAGCATGGAAGAGAATCCATAGCTGCCCCGATCCACCCTCTGTCCATAAAGAGGGTTTGGTACGTCCCGCATTCCGGTGGCAACTGCCGCACGAATAACCGGCATAAACGGGACCAAGTCCGCCGCCATGACCGTTGTTACTTGTACGTACATCGTCATATAGTCTGTCACCTCGGGTGAAACGTACATCGTATGCTCCTGTTATCCAATCTGCAGGCGTGTCATAAGCAACAGACGAATTCAAGAAAATAGTTGATGTTCCGGCTGATAGAGCATAGCCCTCCGGAATCTCGATATCCAATATGTCAATTCCGTCATCATTACAGGCAGAGCATCCAACAGGCAAAAGAAAGAGAATGAATATTTTAGAAAGTGATTCATTG
>ENA-OQIR01000559-OQIR01000559.1-human-gut-metagenome-genome-assembly--contig:-NODE-559-length-15646-cov-1.962433_pt1 | contig 15646 bp, 14 predicted proteins | sample MGYA00242580_ERZ504745 | MGnify/ENA primary metagenome ERZ504745 (study PRJEB26092, sample SAMD00036214) | human gut metagenome | host: Homo sapiens | study: EMG produced TPA metagenomics assembly of... | reverse complement strand
CTCCGGAATATTATGAGGCCGAGGGCGTCAATATTGTTATTGACGTTTTGGAGGAGGAAAATCTCCGTACCAAGGTCACCAATATGGTTGCTACCGGCGACAGTACCTATGATTTGTATATGTTAGGCGCTTACGAGCTGTCCACCTGGATCAATAACGCTGGGTAGCCAACCTAACGCCCTATATGGAGACGAAATCGGAAGAGGAATTAGCGGCGTACGACCGCGACGATATGTTTGAGGGCCTTTTATCCGTGGCAATTGGATCTGATGGAAATCAATACGCGATTCCATTCTTCGGTGAGAGCTCCTTCATTATGTATAACATTGAAAAGTTTGAAGAGGCTGGCATTACGGTTACTGAAAACCCCACCTGGGAGGAAATTTACGGCTGGGCGCAGGCCTTGACCGATAAGCAAAATGAGGAATATGGCTTTGTCCTTCGCGGAAACGTCGGATGGGGTGCTAGCGGGGGTGTGTTGACAACCATCTGTAATTCCTTTGGTGCCAGGATGTACGACGAGTCTTGGAATGCCACCTTTAATACGGAGGAAATGAAAAGCGGCTGGGAAACCTTCTATAATCTGGCGGTAAACTGCGGTCCGGATGATGTCACCAACTGCACCTACAATGACTGTATCAACTATATGACCTCCGGCAAGGGAGCAATGTGGTATGATGCCACATCCAATGCCTCTAATCTGGATACCGATGATTCGGCGATGAAGGATAATACCGGCTATATCGTGGCTCCTAACGACTCCGGATGGATTTGGGAATGGTCCTTTGCTTTAAATCCCCAGTCCGACAAGGGCCAGGAGGTTGTAGACTACATGATGTGGGCCTCCTCTAAGGATTATGTGGATTTGACTATGGGCCTGGATTCTACCGGCGCTTCCACACCTTCCGGTATCAGAACCTCTACCTATGAACGCGACGACTATAAAGGCCTTTCTTATGCCGCGGCGACTCTCGACGCGATCCAGGGTGCAAAGTTTGAACTGGAAGGCAACCCTTGCAAGGGAAACCAATTCCTGGCGATTCCCGAATACAGCGAGCTTGGAGATTATATGACCGAGCAAATGGCCGCTTGCATCGTAGGCGACATTGATATGGATACAGCGCTGAATAACTGCAATGATTTCTTTAATGATGTTGCGGAAGAGGGCGGCTACAAGGAATAAACGGATGCGGAAATAATCGCTGCGGCCGGAGACCAGCTTCTCGGGCCGCAGCGAGTCCACGAAAGGAAGGCTTGTGATGTTCGGGAAAAAGAGAAAGCTCTCTAATGAAAGATTTTATTTAGTCCCCGCGGTGGTCATCGTGGCAATCTGCACGCAAATACCTTTTATCTTTTGTATCGTTTATTCCTTTACTAACTGGAATCTAACCCGGCCGGATAAAGGGATCACCTTCGCCGGACTGAAAAATTATATTTACTTTCTTACTGACGCGGAATTTTGGAAAATAGCTTTGCAAACGGCTGTTTTGGTCATTGTCTCCCTTGTGGTGTGTACGTTTTTGGGATACCTGATCGCGCTTCTGCTGGATCATGACATTCCCGGGAAAAGGCTGTTCCGCACCATGGTGATTACTCCCTTTTTCTTGATGACCACTGCCAGCGGGGTAATCTGGAAATATACGATTTTCAATATTTCCTTTGGCTGGTATGGAGAAATTGTCCGGACGTTTGGCGGCGTGCCCAGCGATCCCCTCACCAGATATCCAATGGCATCCTTGATCCTGATTTTTATCTGGCAGTGGATGCCGTTTTTCATCATGATCTATTTAGGGGGCCTTCAAGGAATTTCTGAGGAGGTTGTGGAAAGCGCGAAAATTGACGGATGCAATTGGTGGGTGCTAACCTTTAAAATCAAACTGCCAATGATCTTTAATTACCTTCAGGTGGCAATGATGCTGGGCTTCGTTTTCATTATGAAGGAGCTGGGCCTGATCGTGACCACGACATTAGGCGGGCCGGGGACCTCGACCTACACCTTTACCTACGAAATATATAAGCAGATGACGGTTTCACATAATGTTGGCCGAACTGCGGCAGTTTCTGTGATTGTGGTAGTGATTATTTTGATATGCATAAAATTCCTTTTCTCTTCCATGCAGAAGAGAAAGGCTTGAATTGGGAGTGAGTTTTATGAGAAAGAGCCTTCATTTCAAAAAGCAGCTGATGAAATGGATTGTATTCTGCGGCACCCTGCTGTTTGCGGCATTTTACTTTTTTCCGGTGTTCTATATGTTTATTACCGGCTTTAAAACGGAAAATCAGGCGGCATATCCGACGCTGATTTTTACGCCTACTCTTGAGACCTATAAGGAAGTCCTCAATTCCGATATGATGCGCTATCTGGGCAATTCTGTTTTCCAGGTAGTGCTTGGAACGCTTATTACCACCGTTTTATCCGTGTTTGCGGCGTTTTCTATTTTGTTTGCCCGGTTCAAGAAAAGAGGGCGGGGCGGCAGTATGTATTATTGGTTCATTACCACGATTTTGTTGCCTCCGGTGGCGGTGTTGCTTCCTCTTTTCATCATCTTCAGTAATTTCCACCTGAACCAAAATTCCTGGAGCCTGCTGTTTTTGTATGTGGGCTTCCATATACATCGGGTTTGGGCTGATTTACTCCTTTTTCTGCGATATTCCGGGAGAAGTGGTAGAGGCCGCGCGGGTAGACGGGTGCGACGGCTTCGCCTGATGTTCCGTATTATTGTTCCGATTGCCCGGGTTGGCATCATCACCGCCGCCTTGCTGGTAGCGGTGTTCATTTGGAATGAATTTTTCCTGGGCTTTAACCTGTCTTCGCCCATGACGGCTACCGTGCCGGTTTATCTGCAAAAATTCAAGGAACAGCAAGGACAGTTTATTGCCAAGCTCTGTGCTTCTACCACATTAGCGTCTCTGCCCCCGATTATTTGCGGCTGGTTCTCCTTGAAATCCTTAATTAAAGGCCTGACCTCAGGCGCTGTAAAGGGATGAACAAAGTGTAAAAGGTATCACTATGAAAACGGCGACAGCAGATGAATTGATCTTATGAGAAAGAAATACCTTCTGCAGACCTTGGCTCCAGTAGCGGAAAGGTAACGCTGATACACTCCCGAATAACAAAATTGTATCTTGCTTCCACGATTTTGCCTTTGTCGATTGCCGTATCTTATTGTATTTAGATGATAGAACATGGATAAAGTAGAAAAATCCGCTGATTAAACATAAAGCGCCTTCCTGTTTTTATAGGAAGCGCTTTTTACTTTTAGTTAATAACAAAGGGATTATTTTGAGCCTTTACCAAGGATATTTTCAAGGCTGCTTTAAAGGTTGCTGCTGAAGATTGCCCGCGGGTCTACTAATATTTCTGATTTTAATTGGGAATGCTCTACTAGACAATGGTAGCACTGCATGATAGCTTGCCTGCCCTGTTCTTTAGGATACTGATAAATTACTGCGTTTATGGTGCCGTCTTTGACTAGGGGAATCATGGGTTCTAATAAATCCGTCGCGATTACTTTAATTTCCTGGGAACGGTTTTCCTCCCGCAGTACATTACAAATTGCCAGGAGTTACCTGTAGCGATATAAAAGCCCTGGATGTTAGGAATTTCATATAGAGCTTTTTTTGTTAAAACAGAGGCGATTTCTGGTTCGTCATGGGTTTCAAAGGTTTTTAATAAATAATGGTGATTAAAAAGTTTATCACAAAACCCTTGCACCTTTTCTCGGTGCTCCAGAATATTGTTGTCGCCAAGGAAAATGACAAAGTTTGATTCTGGAGGTGTCATGAAGCACAAAATTTCAGAGGCGAGCTGTCCCGACATATAAGCATTTACTCTCACGCAGCCGGTTTGTCCGGGAGACTTAAAATCATTTCCTATCAGGAATACCGGTATGTGGTGGGAATGTAATTTAAGCAGGCAAGACTCACATGAGATGACTGAGGCGGGGCATAGAATGACCGCGTCAATCTGCTCACGGACCAAATCATCACAAATTCTGTAAAGCTCAAGATCAGAGTAAATATCCGAAAATTGAAAGAATTTTCCGATGACATTATAGTCTCGAAGTTCTTCCAAGGCTTCTCGAATTCCTGTAATAATGTCGTTGAAATATTGCTCCCAAGCATAAGGGTAAACAATAGCGATGTTGATTGGCTTGCGGGCTAGGCATTGTGCGGACCGATTGGCAGTATATCCCATTTCTTTGGCCGTATCAATAATTTTTTTCCGTGTTTCATCACTGATGCCAGGCTTTCCCGTAAGTGCTTTACTGACACTTCCGACCGAGGTGTTAAGTTGTTTGGCGACATCTTTTATTGTCACTTGTCTTGTAGCCATTGTTTTTATGCCTCCGTAGATTGAGATGATCTTTTATCTTAATTGTTTGATTGGTTGATACATTCAAAACGAGTTATATATAAGAATTTATGAGATGTTTTGCGGCGTGTCCTAGGAAAAATTACAGCTTTTAATTGCGGTTAGAATTCAGCGTCCGATAAATTTATACTACAAAAACAAAATATATGATTATTATCTTATATAATACTACAGTTGTCAATAATAAAAATCATTATTTTTTATAAAAATTTACAAGATAAAGAAAAAATGTTTTCTTTAATATATGGGATAATTGACATATAAATATAGGATATTTTAAAATATTTTATGTTAAAAACAAGAAAAAGGTGTTGACTTTTCTGATTTATACTGTATAATAAAGAAAAACGTTTTTGTAAAACGTTTTTTATGCTCGCTGATAAAATCACAAATTGGTTAGGAATTGTGAAAGTATGAAGGAGAAGGAGATATGGAGAATAGGCATATGAGATTAAAAACGGCGGCAGTCAAGCTGGTAGGAGCAATCTTTATACTGCTTTTATTAGTGATATCACTGTATCCATTTATCTGGATGATATTAAATTCCTTTAAAGAAAACATGGAGATATTTAAACAACCTTTTTCTTTACCGGCCATTGGGATTTTGCCGTTTTCCGCGAGGCCTGGGAGTTTGGGGAGTTTTCAAATTCCATTTGGGTATCTATTATCGTAACTGTTTCAGTAGTTGTTTTTACGCTTCTGGTTTCTTCTATGGCGGCATTCGCCACATCGCACCTAAGGTTTAAAGGACGAAATTTCTTTCTGGGGACTTTTGTCGGCCTGCAGGTAGTTTCCGGGCAAGTTCTGCTGATTTCTATTTTCAAGCTTTTACAGATGCTTCAGCTGTTTGACACCAGAACAGGTCTGATTTTAGTTTGTATTGCCTTTAGTATTCCTTTCAGCGCCTATATCATGAACAGCTTTTTCAGAAGTCTGCCTTATGAGCTTTATGAATCGGCCCAGATAGATGGATGTTCAAACATCATATATTATTCAAAGATTTTGCTGCCTCTCTCAAAACCCGTGTTTGCCAGTGTCGCTATTTTTGTAGCCCTATCTACCTGGAATGAATTTTTGTTCGCTATGACCTTTTTGCGGAAAGAGAGAACGTTGACAGTCCAGCTGCGAAATTTCTTTTCCTCATTCGGCTCCAGTTATGATATTGCGTTTGCGGGCTTGACTTTAGTAGTAGTCCCTCTGCTAATCCTGTATCTTTTGATGCAAAAAATATTTCATACAAGGCTTGACAAGCGGTGCGGTAAAGGGCTGACGGATGAAAGATATGAGAAAAGAGGTTTGAGATTATGTATCAATCAAAAAAGAAATCAAGGCTTGGAGATGTTTCAGCCTATTTTTTCTGCTGCCTGCGATTGTCCTTTCTGTTCTTTTTATTGTGGTTCCTTTGATTTTGACATTCCGTTATTCGTTTACTGATTGGTCAGGCTTGGGAGAATACAACAATATTGGCTTTCAAAATTTCCAAAACTTGATGTCGGACTCAGTTTTTTGGGAATCCATAAAAACAACATTTATCTGGGTGCTGCTTTATGTGATATGTTTGCCGATAACCAGCCTGATTTTAGCGCTGGTACTGGAATTTGGTATGCCTTTCAAATCGTTAAAGCCTGTGGGAAGAACCATTTTCTTTATGCCTATGATGATGTCGATGGCTGCGGTGGCCTTGCTTTGGCAATTAATTTTTAACCCTAATTTGGGAATCCTTCCGAAGCTGCTGACCATGCTGGGCGTGACTACGACTCAGTGGATTTTCTTGGAGATTATAATTTTGCCATTTTTGCGGCTTTTATACCGATTATCTGGCAATCCTCCGGCTTTGGAATGGTAATCTATTCTGCCGCCATCCAAGGAATCCCTTTGGATGTTTTAGAATCGGCTTCTATTGACGGCTGCACAAAATGGAAAGCAATTTGGCATATCGTGGTACCGATGCTGGCTCCTACCGTGGCGCTGTTAGCAACCTTAAACCTTGTGAATGGCTTTAAGGCTTTCGACCTGCTCTATATTCTAACGGCAGGAGGCCCTGGGACCTCGACTCAGGTAACGTCCATTTATATTTTCCAGCAGGCCTTTGTCAGTAACTATTATGGGTATAGTTCAGCGATGTCATTGATCCTCTTTTTCATTACGGTAATCTTTGGAGTCTTATTCTTTAAGACCTCAAATAGATTAGAAAATTATGTTTAAAAAGGAGAGAAAGATTATGAAAACAAAAAGACTGATTGGTCTGGCGCTTGCCGCGCTTTTATGCACAGCGGCTTTCAGCGGCTGTAATGACAATGCGGCGCAGTCCTCTTCAGAGGGCGCCGGCAGTTCTGCCGCGGGCACAGAGACATCTACTCCTCAGGAAAACAGCGGTAAATTCACCGCTTGGGTGTATGCCCTGTCAGCTTCTCCGACTGGCGAATATGTCGATTATCTTAAGGCATTCCCAGAGAAATACCCTGAACTTAATGCGGAAATCACGGTAATGAGCGGCGAGGATATTAAAACGCAGGCTCGTTTGGCGGTAGAGTCTGGAACTGCGCCGGACGCATGATGGTTAGTGCGGGAGAGGATTTCTGGGAGTATGTGGATAAAGGCGCCGCAATGGATTTAACCGACATTATTAACGACAATGGATTTGATGAGTATGCGGATCAAGCTTATTTTGACACCTTTGCCCAAGACGGAAAAATCTATGGTATGCCTATCGGAGGCGTAACAGTATGGCAGACACTGTATGTGAATAACGACATCTTTAAAGCCAATAATCTAGAATATCCTACCACTATGGAAGAACTGCAGGAGGTCTCTCAGAAACTGCGCGAGGCAGGCATCGAGCCTTTGGCGGTGGGAGATAAAGACGGCTGGCCGGCATTATTGCTGTTAGGCGACCTGTATCTCCAGCAGACCGGATACGACAGCGTAGATAAGCTGAACAGTGGCGAAGTAAAATTTGCAGACGATCCTTATATGAAGAGCGCTATGGAGACCTTGGCTGATTTAGGCTCCAGTTAATGTATTTATGTCTGGCTTTGTCCAGACTCTGACCAAAACGAAGCGATTCAAAGCTGGGTCCGCGGGTTCAGGTTGCGATGCTTTATAACGGTTCCTGGTGGACCGGTACGGCCGGCGGAACAGATCTGGCTTTGAAATTGTTCCCATCAAGCTTCCAATGATGCAGGGCCTCACCGATATCAATACCGTTCAAATGGCTTGCGATAATGCTTTAATCTTTAATCCTGAGTGCACCAATACAGACGCCATTTCTAAATTTATTGATTATTTGTGCAATGAAGAAGCTCAGGTGCTGTACTGCTCCGAGAGTAATGTGTTCAGTATTTATCCAGGCGCTAATGAGAAAGTTACCTTAGACCCAATCTTTGAAGAACCGGCGATTATGGATCAATTTGATTACCCGATTTCTGGCGTGTTCTTTGACCATGCGTTCCCATCTGCGGTGCTCGAGGTTATGAAGACTTCTGTCCAGAATGCCATTGCGGGCCAGATTTCTGTCGACGAAGCGTTGCAGCAGATTGACGCTGAGATGGCAAAAGCTCTTGCTTAATCTAGCGAACGGATAGGCCCTTTGTTATCAATGGAACCCGCCAAGATTTTTCGCGGCGGGTTCTTTTTTAGCAATAATAAAAAGCATGTAAATCAGAAGTCCCTTTGTAGCCTGCTGCGCACCGGTACGTTTCTAAGGCGGTGCTTCGTGGTTTGCCAATAAGTGTGTTTAGTTATTTTAGTCAGGGATTAAGGAGTGGTTTTCTTGCGTATTTCTATTTTATTAGAGCCTGCTATGCCTTCCCGCTTTTTCAATGCGGAAATTAAAAAGCTGTTTCTCCCATTTCCCCAAATTGAACTGGTTTTTCAGGATGTAGCCGATATTTTAAGAAACGGCGTTAGAGGAGAGGTGTTCCTTAACAGCCATGGAGAAATTTATCCTTATGTGATCGAAGACGTTTTATATGAGTATTTCAGCAACGGCGGCGCCTTTTTCATCTCGCGGAAGCCCTTTTGAGACCGCCGTAATCGAACAAGACGGCGAATGGGTTCCTGTGGTCCGGACCTTTGGAGATTCCAGAGATAACGCCGGATTTGGGCCTTTAGATAAAGAATTTGATTATTTTAGGGCAAAGCTGGGGCTTACAGTATATACTCCACCTGATTTAGACGATGCAGCTGATTCCTTGAAAATCATTTTTCAATCTAAGCTTTGCGGCTGCGGGGAACTCCCCCTGACGGTACCGCCCAAAGGATTGGATATTGCTGCGACCGCACAGCTGCGGCTTTTTCAGCCCCAGTTGGATTTAATGGATCACAGGGCTTATATGGCAAGGCCAATTGTAAGAGAAACCATACACACCGCTAGCGTCGTTTCACCGGTGGGGAAAAGCTTGCGAATATCATGCATTTGGTAAAAGCGTGGGGAAATCCATACCGTAAGGATCAAAGCCAATGGCTGTCCCCCTGGGCGCTGTATTGCGGCGAGATCAATCAGGAATTTCCCGCGCCGGTTTTGAAAACCATGTTGGATTGGCTTGCGTGCAGAACCAATTTAAAAGAGCCCTTGTTGGATTTTGCCAGCCTTCATCCCGGAGAGCAGACCCGGGCGGTCTGCCCGCTGACCCATCCGCTGCCGGAGGGGTGGAAAATCCGCGGATCTCTGGCTCCGGTAACAAAGGAGCAATGGCTTGCAAAAGAGCCGCCGCATTATCAGGAAACTGTATGCGAAACCCAAGGACTATCTGCGGAAATTCGGGTGCGGTACGACTCTTCGGCTGTCCTGATAAAGACGGTGTTTGAATTACTGGATGAGAATGGAAAAATCCGGGACTATACGGAAACCGGTGTGGTTTGCTGGCAGCCGGAAACGCTGCCAGCGCCTAAGGTTTCTCCAAATGGAACTTATTTTGATATTGAACGTCAAGGGGTAAAAGAAAAAAGCAGATGGATCTCAGGAACAAATTGGCAGGATCGGTATCTTTTCGGTTTTTCATTCCACAATCCAAACCCCAGCCGGATTGCCGGCGATGCCTTAGATATGGCGGAAACCGGCCTGTTGTTTGTGCGTCCCCATTTTTTTATGCCAGGATGGTTTCGTGCTGTTCCGGGACAGGTTTATGAGGATGGATTTTCCCAGCTGTATGAGGATTTTGAAACAGGGCCGCTTTTGTCCGAAAAGCATATGCGCGCCTTAGAAGCCATATCATGCTGTTTTGTTCCGCCGGACTGGTTTTCATGCCTTCGGTATATACAAATCTCGGCTCCAATATGGGCAGCCCCAGCCACTGGATGGGGACCTCAAGACTGTTTGTGGTGCCGGAACTGATTGAAACCAGAAAAATTCGCAAGGCAGATCATGGAACGTTTTGGCTCGATACAGGGAATCTCATGGGATTTGGATAACGAGCCTAACGAGGGAATTGATTTAGCTGGAAAGTGGCTTTCAGAGCACAAAAAAATTTGGGGAAAGACAGGGCAAATGGTAGGAGTCGGACTGTTTTTACAGCACAATAATATGTTGCTGGGAGAATCGGCGGACTGGCATTCCCAGCATGGAAAGCCGTTAGATATTTTCCATACCGGTAAGCCTTTTGTCCTTCAGGAAGCGCACTATCCGGTTCCTTGTAGCCGTTCAGGCGAGCAAGAGCTGGAGTACCATCTTAATAACGGAATTGCTTTAACCTTATGTGGGGCGGAGGCGGCTTTATGCCCTGGAATTGGAATATGAGCCATATGAATTGGCGGTATCGGGAGGATGGTCGATTTTGGGATCTCCATCTAGGAATTTGCGTTCATGCCGACGGAACCCCAAGAACAGGCAGACGGATTCTAAAAAATTGGACCGCGTTTTTAGACGGCGTGGAATTTGACCAGAGCGGCAATGAACAGGTCGTATTTGTATATCCTAAAATTTGTCTGCCAGGGAAAGGAAGCTTTGAATATTTAGACTTGCTTTACCAAAAAAAGATTAAATTCTGCGCGGTGAATGATGAGGATCTAGCAAGCTTTGACCTCAGCGGAACTAAGCTTTTGATTTTTCCTCTGTACGGTTTAGGTTTTCGCGAGAGTTCTTGGGAAAAAGCCAATCAGTTTGTTCAAAACGGCGGCGTGGTATGGGCTCATAACGACAACCTTTCTGTGGATGAACAAGGCAATATCGTAAAAAGCCGAAGTATTCCGGAGAAGACTCAAATGGAACGTAAAGGAAACGGTTACTTTTATTGGTGCTTGGGCTGGAATATTGACAAAGATAAAAACAGCGATTTTGATCCGGATATGGTAGTGTTGGGCTCGGTCCTAGATCAAATGGAATTATCTCATTATATTGAAAATGAAAGGCCTGTGAAAAACGGGGTGATGAGGTTTACCCATTATCTTGATGAGAACGCAGTAATGCTGACTCATGAGTGGAATTCTAAAAATGCGGTTCCTGAAAAAAACACCGTTTCACAAATTCAGCTTTTAGACCATGCTGGAAAACTGAAACGGTTTTGGACCAACGGAGAGTGCTGCGCCGATTTAGGCGCTATGCGGCTGGAGGGAACGGGCGAGTTTTTTGTAATCAAAAGAAATACCGGCGAATATCTTGTTTCCGCGCAGAACCTTACCATTACCGGAGAAATTGAGGGATTGAAGATTTCTCTGGTGGAACTAAAGTCTTCTGAAAATATGAAAAGCTCGATTATTCAGTGGACTGCCATACCGAATCCGGACAGATGAAGATCCGGCTGAAAGGTTGGGAAAAAGCGCACTGGCTATTATTAGAGAAGTAATCGGAGAAACAGCAGAACAATAAAAGGTCATGGAGGAAAAAGTATGAGTATAGAGCTGAATACAAAGAGCATGAGGCTGGAATTTGACGAAGAGACAGGCGCGGTATATCGGATTACGGCCTTGAAAACCGGATGGGATATTATGAACAGCCGGGAAAGCGGCTGTCCTGGAGGATTATGATTCCGCTGTCTGAGGAGCTGCGGAACAACAACGCCTTAGGGGAGAAGCAGAGATTGTCCTCATACCAGGCCGATGAGGACAGGATCGTTTTTCGGTGGGACCGAATTCATTCAGAACGGGGCGGGGAACACGAAATCTCAGTTGTGCTGACTATCCGCTCGGAGGGGCGCCAGGCGGTATATGAGATGGAAATCGATAACCGCAGCGCGTATATGGTGGAAAATGTATACTGCCCGTATCTTGGCGCGCTGACCCCGCCGGAGGGGGCGCCGTGGCTGAAGCTTTTCGCGCCCAAGTACGGGACGGCAGAGGAAAAAATGGTTTGGCCCCAGTTCACCAATACGTTCCATTACTGCGGAGTGGATTACCCGGCGATGATTACAGGAGACGGTGGTTCTCCCGCGGTGCCCTTTATTCTGCTGCGGACGCCTAACCAGGGACTATATATGGGAATCAAATCAAAAAGCTGCGATTATGCGGCGTGGTATGGTGAGTTAAGACCAGGCTGGGAATCTTCTATTGATTCCCGGGTAAGTTCAGGGGAGGCCTTAGCGGGAAAACCGGTACAGACCCGCTTCGCGGCTCTTCATGTGCCTTACATAAAGCCCGGAGAAAAGAGGCTTCTGCCCGCAGTGGCCCTTGAGGCCTATACCGGAGGCTGGAATCAGGGCGCGGATATTTATGCCGGCTGGAGAAAAAGCTGGATGTCCTGCGCGGCAGCTCCTCAATGGGCCAGAGAACCCCATTCCTGGCAGCAGCTTCATATCAATTCGCCGGAAGACGAATTACGGCTTAAATTTATCGATCTGCCGGAAGTTGCGGCAGAGTGTAAAAAGCATGGCGTCAAAGCGATACAGCTTGTAGGCTGGAACGACGGCGGTCAGGACCAGGGGAATCCTTCGCACAGCCCTGACCCGCGGCTGGGAACCTCCGAGGAGCTGAAGGAAGCGATTAAGGCTTGCCAGGAATTAGGAGTCAAGGTAATTCTGTTCGCTAAGTTTGTCTGGGCCGACCGAGGAACCAAGTGGTTCCGGGAGGAGCTTGTGAATATGGCGGTAAAAGACCCCTATGGGGATTACTATCTGCATCCTGGGTATAAATATCAGACCGGAACACAGCTTTTGGATCTCAATACCAAGCGCCTGATCCCCATGTGCTTTGGGGCGGAGGCTTACATGAAAATCTGTGAGAGGGAATTTTTGAAGATGGTGGAATTAGGAGCGGATGGCATTCTAATCGACGAGTGTATGCACCACGGGCCCGCTCGGCTATGCTTTGACGAGAGCCACGGACACCGGTACGGATGGCCGGTTTACGCGAACGACAGACGTTTGATCGAACGGTTCCGGACGTTAGAAGGCGTGCCGGAGGATTTCCTGATTGCCGGAGAGGCCTGTTATGACTGGGAGATGGAGGCCTATGAACTTTCATATTTCCGGTCGGAGGATAAGGAGTATCTGCCCCTATCCCGCTATTTATGGCCGCAGGCGCAGTATATGACGGCGGTAACGGGATTTAATGACAGAAACATGCTGAATCAATGCTTGATGTACCGGTTTATCATCAGCTATGAGCCATATAACTTTAAAGGGCGGTTAGAGGATTATCCGGAAACGGTGGCATATGGGCAAAAGGTGGATGAGATTAGGCGAGAGTACCGAAAGTGGTTCTGGGATGGGGAATTTCAGGGAACTAAGGGTGTCACGGTGTCGCCGGTAGATGGCGGAATTTTTGAAACCTACGGGGTATTTGCGGCGGAGGATAACAGCGTTGGAGTGGTAATATGCAACTATGAGGATACCACCTGGTGCGTCAACGTGAACGCGGAGTCCGGCAGGGTGAGGAAATACCGTCTGGTGGAAGACGAGGCCTGGAAGCCGATTGAGGGGGGAGTGGTTCTGCCGCCCTGGTCAGCGGCAATTGTTCTATATAAGGTAAGGAGGCAAAAGAATGTCTATGGAAGCTTGCAGAGAGAAAAAGAATTCTATGGGAAATTTAGAGAAAAGCGTATCTCACCAACAGGCCTGCTACTGTTATCCGCGGCCGGATTTCGCGCGGGAGAGCTGGGAAAGTCTGGATGGGGAATGGGAATTTGACTTAGGGGAAAGATTTCAGACAGCGGAAGAGGCGCTGGGGTCAGATTTTGAGGAGAAGATTCAGGTGCCCTTCTGTTACCAAAGCCAGGCCAGCGGAATCGGCAGGACCGAGGACCGGGATACGGTCTGGTACCGGCGGGAATTCAGGCTGAGCCCGGAGCAGCGGAACGGCAGTGTGCAGCTTCATTTCGGCGCGGTAGACTATGAGGCGCAAGTGTGGGTTAACGGCCGCTGCGCAGGAACCCATCGAGGCGGCCATACCTCGTTTTCTTTTGATATCACCTATTTGGCAGAAGAAAGGAACAGCCTGCTGGTAAAGGCGGTGGATACGCTGGCCTGCGACCGCCCCCGGGGCAAGCAAAGCTGGAAAGGGAGGAATTTCGCTGCTGGTATACGCCGACAACAGGAATCTGGCAAAGCGTATGGCTGACCTTTACATCGCGGTCGTATCTGACGGCGGTAAAAATCACTCCGAACTTAGATGCCCTAACGGCGGAAGTAGAAGTTGAGGCGAAAAACGCTCGGAGTATGGAAGTAAGGCTGAAAGCCCATTATGAGGTGGACGGAGAAAAGAAAGAAGCGAGAGCCGCGGCCCAGATTTCCGTCAATGAAAAAGGCCGCGGAATATTGGTGTTCCCGGACTATGACCACCGTGCGGCGAACGATTTCTATTGGAGCCCGGAGCACCCGAACCTGATAGGGGTAACAGCGGAACTGTGGGCTGGAGATGACTGTCTGGATCGGGTAGAGACATATTTCGGGATGCGGAAGATCAGCGTTCACAATGGGCAGCTGTTATTGAATAACCGGCCGTACTTTCAGAGGCTGGTGTTGGACCAGGGCTATTGGCGGGATACCCTGCTGACGCCGCCCAGTGAGGAGGCCATCAAAAAGGATATTGAATTGACCAAGGCGATGGGGTTCAATGGCGCGAGAAAGCATCAAAAGATAGAAGATCCTAGATATTACTATTGGGCGGATAAATTGGGACTGCTGGTATGGGGAGAAATGCCCAGCGCCTATGAGTTCAACGATAGGGCGATGAGGGGAACCTATCGGGAACTGATGGAATTCGTGAAAAGGGACTATAATCATCCGTGTATTGTTTGCTGGGTGCCGCTGAATGAAAGCTGGGGAGTCAGCAACATTATGAACGACCTGAGGCAGCAGGATTACGCCAGGTCCTTGTATTACATGCTGAAGGCGCTGGATCCAGGCAGGATAGTCAGCACTAATGACGGCTGGGAGCACGTGGATGAAAACGATATCTGTTCCTTGCACGATTACGCCTTATTTGAGGATAATCTGGATAAATATGACGATCCGGGCTACTACACAGAGAAGAATGTGGAGCATCGGCTGCCAACGCGTCGGGCAACCGCTACCATGCGAGCCGGTGATGGTGACGGAATATGGAGGCGTGGCTTTTTCCGGTGATGAGCAGGGAGCCTGGGGCTATTATGAGGCGGCAAGGAGCCAGGAAGAATTTTTAAGCCGTATTAAGAAAACGACAGAAAAGTTTATAAGCAGCAGAGGACGGTTCTCAGGGTTCTGCTATACCCAGCTGACAGATGTGATGCAGGAAGTAAACGGCCTATTGGACATGGATCGTAATCCTAAGGCGCCGCTTGAGAGGCTGAAAGAAATCTTCGGACGGGAATTTTATTAATTCCAGAGACGCAGAAAATTGGAAGTCCCCAAATGAGACAATCCAGGTTCCGGCCTTTTTCTGTGTTATAAGCCAGCGTTCAAGCCATTTTTTGAGGTTTATCCCTTTTTATAGAAATGGGACATCAGAAAGCAAAAAACAGAAAAATGGGTTGTAAAAACAATCAAATGTATCTATTCTGAACCGGTGATTCTCATTTTGTTGAGTGCTCGTTTTGATTTTTGGGCTAATGAAATCCTTTCAAATAGCATTAAACCAGCGGACAACAATTTCGTCACTCCCTCCCACACCTGCGGTGAGCAATTCGCGCACCGCAGTTTTTTCTATTTTTTGACTTTTGTGCCCGCGTTTCAGGCGGGTATCTTTTTCGTCAATGTATCCACCAGGCTGAGCCGGAACGCATACCGCGTTCCTGGTTCAGCCTTTTATTTTGTCAGTTCACTCGCGTTTATGGTAGGGTATCTTTTTGTCAACGCTTCGCAAGGCGTGGGTGAACGAAATTGTTGTCACCCAAATTGTTTTAGTATTCATCTGGGTTTCCGG
>ENA-OQIR01000558-OQIR01000558.1-human-gut-metagenome-genome-assembly--contig:-NODE-558-length-15678-cov-2.807215_pt1 | contig 15678 bp, 16 predicted proteins | sample MGYA00242580_ERZ504745 | MGnify/ENA primary metagenome ERZ504745 (study PRJEB26092, sample SAMD00036214) | human gut metagenome | host: Homo sapiens | study: EMG produced TPA metagenomics assembly of... | reverse complement strand
CGTTGGTAGCCCATTCGAACGGGAACACGGTGTCGCCGTACAAACTAAACACCATGTAGGATCCGAGCCAGCCGAACAGGTACCCAGTACCACTCCCACCACGCCGGAGACGAGCGAAAGCAGCAACGCTTCCACCGCCAGCGAGCGCCGCAGTTGGCCGCGCGTCATGCCGATGGCACGCAAGGTGGCGGATTCGCGTGTGCGTTCGATCACCGACAGACTCAGCGTGTTCGCCACACCGACCAAGGCGATGAGCACAGCCACCGCAATCAAACCGACCAACAATGCCATCATGCCGTTGATCATGGTCTCCCATTGAGTACGTTCGGCCACCGGACCGGTCACGGTAACACCCGCACTGGCGGAGAACACATTCTGCACGTTGGTGAATACGTCGTTCAACGCAACACCCGCGCCTTCGGCGTCAATGCGCATAAGCATGATATGCCGTCGGCCTTGATCCCACCGTTGGTGAAGTGGCTGGCGTCCACGAAGGCGACCGCGGCGTAGTTGGAGGCGATGCGGCGATAGTCCACCTTCCGCGGTTTGAGCGTCAGCGTCTGTGTGCCGCCGGATTGTCCATTGCCGTTTTCGGCGCTGCCGTTCGCATCATTGCCGGACGGACCATTGGCGGCATCGGCTTGTGCTTCGGCCGCTCCAGCCGTGAACGTAACGCTCTTGTCCAGCGGAATATCCTTGCCTGTAGCGGCGGAATACTTGGGCATCAGTACGGAATCGCCATCAATGGTCACACCGGACAAATCGGAGCGCACCACCTTGCGCAGCGCGTCGACGCCATCCACGCCCACGACCAGCACACTCAGGCTCTTGCCGTCGGCATCCTTCATGGTCATCATGCGGGTCGGCGCGTAGATACCGCGCTGAACGCCCTTGACTTTGGCTGCCTCGCTGGCCTGTTTACCAGTCATATCGGTGCCAGCGGCAATCATGTCGACGCTGTAGCGCGTGGTCAGCGCCTCGTTCATGGTTTGCTTGGCGCTGGCGGCACCGGTGGCGATGGTGGAGACCAGCGTCACGCCGATAAGCAGTGCGGCACCGGTGGCGGCCACGCGGCGCGGGTTCTTCTGAATGTTCGCATGTGCCACTTTGGCGGACGGACCGGCCAGTGCAACCATCGCGCCCACGCCGCGCATGAGCACCGGTAGCCAGAACGTGGCGGAAAGCACCAGTCCAAGGAAGATCAATGCACATCCGATGATGGCGGCGAGCAGCACCAGCGGATACTGCTTGTCGGCCATTGAATCACGTCCGGCGATGTTCTCGGACATCTGCCATACAGAGAATGCGCACAGTGCCACGCCGGCCACAATCAGCAGCACGGAAATCACGGCGCGGACCACACCGGCCCGTCGCGTGTCGGTCAGTTCGATGGGTCGCAACGCTTCCAGCGGGGTGACGGCGGTAGCGGAACGCGCAGAGCCTAGCGAGGCAATCACCGTCATAATGATGCCGAATACCATAGGCACCGTGAACACCGGACCGGATAGCACCAGTCGCATGGTCATGCCGGTGGCTTTCATCAGGCCCGACTGGCATAGTGCGGCCATGAGTCCGATGCCCAGGCCCACTCCCAGTGCGGAGGCGATCAGTCCCAGCACACCGGCTTCAAACAGCACGGAGACATACAGCTGGCTTTTGTTCGCGCCGATGGTGCGCAGCAGGGCGAGTGTGCGGCGGCGCTGTGCCACGAGCACTTGGAAGGTGTTGGCGATGACGAGTGCCGCGACCAGCATGGCAAGTATGCCGAAGCTCAGCAGGAAGATGGTGGTGATGCTGGTTTCGCCCGAGCTCATGCTTTTGACGGATTCCTCGACGAGCGCGGCACGGGATTGCACGCTGAAATGCTTAGGGAGCAGTGTGCTGACCTGTTTCACGGTGGATGCCGCAGCCGTGTCACTGGCATCGTCGATATCGAGATAGACGAGGTAGACAGGCAGGTTGCCGAAATCGTTGCTGCCGGCCATCGCGGTAATAACGTTGTCGGAAAGCACGGAAGCGCCACCGTAGTAGGCGTAGGCACCGTTCGGGTCGTCGGTAAGGCCTACCACGCGCACGGTCATGCCGGAGTCGGCAGTGTTGGCGCCATCGGATGAGACGGACGCACCGGACGCGGCATCGGAATCACCGTCGTGCGAGCTCGTGCCATCGGCGTTCTGGGCCGACTCATCACCAGCGTCACCGGTATTACCGGCCGAATCGCCGGTCTTGCCCGCATACTGCGCCGCCTGCGAGTTGACGGTCACACGGTCCCCTACCTTGACGCCAAGCTGGTCGGCTACGGACTTGGTCAGGGCAATCTCGTTGCTGTCCGCCGGCTGGTCTCCTTGCGTGATGGTGACCGGCAGCAGCGTACGTTTTGCGGCGGTGGTGATGACGTAGCTGCTGGCATGCTTGTTGCCACGGGTTACGGTCACGGAACCCGCGTAGCTGGCGCGCGCGTCCTTGACGCCTTCGGTGGCGCGGATGCGGTCAAGCTGGAAGTCGTTAACCGTGCGCGTGTAGATGTAGTCCTGGTCCTTATCGGTCAGGTCCTTGCCGCTATCCGGCTGATCACGTAGTTCGCGCCGCCGAGCTGGGCGGTGTTCTGAGCGGCAAGCGCATCGTTCATCGCGTTGCCGAACAGGAAGGTAGCGGCGATGAACGCAGTGCCGATCAGGATGGCGATGCCTGCCGGAATCAGCATCCTGGCGCTTTTCTTCATGAGTTTCAGAGTGATGGAAAACATGGGGGTGTCCTGTCTCTCGCTTTCCGGCTCAGCGAGCGTGCTGGGCGGCGGCGCGGGCATGGCGCATGGTGCCGGTTCTCCCAGCTGGGGGCAATGGAGCGTCGGTGATGGGCAGGTTGGGCACATCCTTTACACCGGCAAGACGGGCGAGCGTGTCGGCGCGTGTGCTGGTGACGGCAGTGCGCGTGGCGCGTTCGCGTTCGGCCATAAGCAGCTCGTTCATCGTTTCGGCAGTGGGATTCGCCTCGTCGGCACGATCTGTCCGTCGGCGAATACGATGGCACGGTCGGCGTAGGAGGCGGCCACCGCATCGTGCGTGACCATGACGATGGTTTGGCCAAGCTCGTTGACCGAACGCTTCAGGAAGCCAAGCACTTCGGCGCTGGAAACGGAGTCGAGGTTGCCGGTCGGCTCGTCAGCGAACACCAGCTTCGGCTTGGTAATCAGCGCGCGGGCGATGGCCACGCGCTGCTGCTGGCCACCGGACAGTTCATTCGGTCGGTGGTTCAGGCGCTGCTTCAGTCCCAGGGTATCGACGAGCAGGTCGAACCAGGCGTGGTCGGGCTTGTCTCCGGCGAGAGTCAGTGGCATGAGGATGTTCTGTTCGGCGGTGAACATGGGCAACAGGTTGAAGCTTTGGAAGATGAAGCCGATCTTGTGGCGACGTAGCAAGGTGAGCTGCTTGTCGTCCATGCGGGTCAGGTCTGCCCCGCCGAAAAGAATATGCCGGATGTGGCGGAGTCGAGGCCGGCGAGCGTGTGCATAAGCGTGGATTTGCCGGAGCCGGACGGGCCCATGATGGCGGTGAATTTGCCGCGTTCGAACTCACGTTCACGCCGCGCAGGGCATGGACCATATTGCTGCCAGCGCCGTAGTTCTTGACCAAGTCGACGGCCTGAATAGCGATGCCGCGCGATGCGGCCGGGTTCTGCACGTTCATAATGTCTCTCCATATTTGGCCGGGCCTTATGCCGATGATGATTCCAACTTATGAAGAAATAACGGCGCGCCCCATCGTGCGCCAGACTGAATTGGGCGGTCGGCCACGCGCCGGCCTCATCCTTGAGGATTATGTCGTCTCAGGTCTCACACTATTCATGCCTCTGCGCAAACAGTGTGAGGCATACAGACGCAAGAAAGCCCGCACTGCATGACATCAGTGCGAGCTTTCTATTCCTTGGGTCAAGCGATCAGGCGGAAGGCACCCCATGCGGCTCGATGATTCGTGATGCACCCCATTAGCATCGCGCCCCTTCTCATCGGGCCGTCAACCTTCCTGTCGACCTCACTTGGCCAAGCCGGAAGCGCGAAGGGCTTCGAAGCCGCCCTTCAGGTCATCGAGGATGTCCTCGATGTTCTCGGTGCCGATGGACAGGCGGATGGTGCCTTGGTGGATGCCCTGATCCTCGAGCTCCTCCACTGTCTCCTGGGAGTGCGTGGTGGAGGCCGGGTGAATCACGAGGCTCTTGGCGTCGGCCACGTTGGCCAACAGGCTGAACAGGTGCAGGTTGTCGATGAACACGCGTGCCGCGTCCTTGCCGCCCTTGATGTCGAAGGTGAAGATGGAGCCGCCGCCATTCGGGAAGTACTTCTTGTACAGCTCGTTGTCCTTGCGGCCTTCGATGGACGGGTGGGAGATGGACTCGACTTCCGGAACGGTCTTCAGGTAATCGATGACCTTCAGCGCGTTCTGGACGTGGCGTTCGACGCGCAGGGACAGGTTTCGGTGCCCTGCAGCAGCAAGGAGCGCGAACGGGGACAGGGTGGCGCCGGTGTCGCGCAGCAGGATGGCGCGGATGCGGGTCACGAACGCGGAACCGCCCAGGGCCTCGTAGAAGTTCAATCCGTGATAGGACGGATCCGGCTCGGTCAGGGTCGGGAACTTGCCCGGCACTTCGGCCCAGTTGAAGTTGCCGCCTTCCACGATCACACCGCCGAGGGTGGTGCCGTGGCCGCCGATGAACTTGGTTGCGGATTCGACTACGACGTCAGCGCCGTGCTCCAGCGGGCGGAACAGGTACGGGGTGGCGAAGGTGTTGTCGACGATCACCGGCAGATGATGCTTGTGGGCGATGGCGGTGATGGCTTCGAAGTCCGGCAGGTCGGCGTTCGGATTGCCGAAGGTCTCGAAGTAGACGAGCTTGGTGTTCTCCTGGATGGCGTCCTCGAACTCCTGCGGATTCTCGGCGGAGACGAAGGTGGTGGTGATGCCGTCACGCGGCAGGGTGTGACGCAGCAGGTTGAAGGTGCCACCGTAGATGTTCTTGGCGGCGACGATGTGATCGCCGGACTGGGTGATGTTGCGCACCGCGTATTCGACCGCGGCTGCGCCGGATGCGACGGCCAGGCCTGCGGTGCCGCCTTCGAGGGCTGCGATGCGGTCTTCGAACACACCTTGGTGGAGTTGGTCAGGCGGCCGTAGATGTTACCTGGATCAGCCAGTCCGAAACGGGCCTCGGCGTGGTCGAAATTATGGAACACGTAGCTGGTGGTCTGGTAGATCGGCACCGCACGGGAATCGGTTGCCGGGTCGGCCTGCTCCTGGCCGACGTGAAGCTGCAGGGTTTCGAAGCGGTAGTTTTTGGAATCTGCCATGGTTTCTGCTCCTTGTGTGGAATGGTTCGTTGCTTGTCTTGCTGACCACCCGCCTTGCCGTGTGTGGCGGTTGGTCAGGTGTTGGTAGTGACAATAATCCGGCCGCTCTCTGCAATGCAAGCCGAACGTTATCGCACTTGCCTATACCCCTTTATAAACCGTTGCAATCATTGCCATTCGAGCCCTGCAAAACCGTTCTGACAACCGTTTGAAAATCTGCGACACGCCGGCAAACGGTGCTGCGGTGATACACCGTGCGAAGCGTCAGGACTCCGAAGTCAGACGGGCGGCTAAAGTCGTGGTCAGACAATCGCAAGAGAGGGTTTCAACATGGATGACGTGATTCTGTATGATCGCGACCCGCATTATGTTCCGCGCGTTGCAGCGGTGCATGACATGTGCGGCTACGGCAATTGCTCGCTGACGGCGGCCATTCCGATCCTGTCGGCGGCCGGATGCGACGTATGTCCGGTGCCGACCGCGCTATTTTCGGCACACACGCGCTACAGCGTATTCACGTTCCACGATACGACTGAGATTTTGGACGGCTATCTGGACGCATGGCGTAAGGAAAACGTCGATTTGGACGGCGTGTATTCCGGTTTTCTTGGCTCCGCCGAACAGGTTGAGATCATCAAACGACTGTATTCGCAATATCCGCATGCCCTACGTTTGGTGGATCCGGTAATGGGAGACGGCGGCGAAATCTACGCCACATACACGCCGGAACTCTGCGAAGCTATGGGCACGCTGGTGGATGGCGCCGACGTGCTGATGCCGAATTTGACGGAAGCGTCCATACTGACGAAGCGCGCATATCCGGGGCGTGATCTGAGCGATGCCGAAGTAAATGACATGATTGACGCATTGCTTGATTTGGGTGCGAAAAACGTGGTTTTGAAAGGCATCGACCATAACGATGGCATGATTCGCAATTATGTTGCCTCAGCTGCTTCGGGGGCGTCCGGCAAGCAGGAGCTTGCTCACAGCAAGCTGCCGTTCATGACGCATGGTACCGGCGACGCGTTCGCTTCCGCACTCTGCGGTGCGCTGATGGCGGGCAGGCCGTTAGCCGAATCGGCGCATATCGCAGGCGAGTTCGTACGTCATGCCATGGAAAACACGCAGTATCAGCCGCATCATGATGAACGTGGCGTGAGCTTCGAACTGAATCTTGACGAGCTGACGCAGCTGGTCCATTGCTGAGCATTCCGATCGTATACGGTTTCGGGCGTTCCATAGCCATTGGTCCCGTGGAGCAATGTGGATAACGGCAAGTTATCCACCGACTATCCCAAACACGCCCGAAACCGTATCCTTTATCCACATTTGCCGTTCACGCTTGCTTCACACCGGTTCTTTCTGCTGGACTTGAACCATGAACGGCAACACAACACATGACTCTCCGACCGCAACGCAGCGTTCGGAACAGCTTCTTGATTCCATCACGCAGCGATTGCATGACGGTACGCTGTGCGCACGGCAGCTCGGCGAACTTGGCGAACAGTATGCGGCCGCATGGCTGGAAAGCAAGGCTGGCAGACGCTCGATCGCAATTGGCACTGCCGGTATGGCGAACTCGACATCGTCTCACGCGACGAAGCGGGAATCATCGTCTTCGTCGAAGTCAAAACCAGGCGGACGCTCCGCTACGGCACTCCGCAGGAAGCCGTGACGCCATCTAAGCAGATCAACCTGCGCCACGCGGCCGTGCAATGGCTGTCAGACAGCGACCATCGCACACCACACAACGGCGTACGATTCGACGTCATCACCGTCATCGTACGTGACGGCAAGCCGCTTATGCACCATATCGAAGGAGCGTTCTGATGGCCATCGGCAGCGCACTTTCCGTAGCTGATCGGACTGAAAGCTTCATCATCCAAATCCAGGCGTTCGTCTCCCCCGGACTTCCTTACTTCTCCATCATTGGACTTCCCGACACCTCGCTTTCCGAAGCGAGGGAACGTGTCAAATCTGCATGCCAGGCCAGCGGCGCAAAATGGCCGGAAACACGGGTCACGGTCAATCTTTCACCGGCATCCATGCCCAAACGCGGCTCCTCTCATGATCTGGCGATCGCAGCGAGCGTGCTCAGCGCATCCGGAACGATACCCCACGATTGCCTGAACGACACCGTCGTGCTCGGGGAAGTGAATCTCGACGGCACGGTGCTTCCCATCAACGGCTACTGCCGATTCTGCTGCATGCACGCGATCAAGGCGCCTGCAAGGTGATTGTGCCGCATGCCAATCTGGACGAAGCCGCCCTCGTGCCCGACGTCAACGCCATCGGCGTGCGCCACGTGGGCGAATTAATCGACTGATGGGAGGCACCGCGAAGTACGAGATTCCCGACCTGATCAGGGACGTGAACCCCAACGACGCCGCCATGTCGATATACCCTTCCCCAGGAGACATGAATGAGGTCATGGGGCAGGAAACGGCCAAATGGGCGTTGGAGGTGGCGGCCGCAGGTGGACACCATCTGATGATGACCGGCCCTCCCGGTACCGGAAAAACCATGCTTGCTTCGCGCATTCCCGGCATTATGAGCCCGTTAAGCGAATCGGAACAGCTGGAAGTCGCATCAATCCGCTCCCTATGCGGCACATTGCCCAGCTATGGCATCAGCGACATTCCACCATTCGAAGCGCCGCACCATACCGCATCCACCGCGTCCCTGGTCGGCGGTGGCGCAGGGTTGGCGCAGCCAGGCGCGATCACACGGGCGCACCGGGGCATTCTGTTCATGGACGAGGCGCCCGAATTCTCGGCACGCACCCTGCAAACATTGCGCGAACCCTTGGAATCCGGGTACGTGGCAATATCGCGTGCGAAAGGCACCACCTACTATCCAGCGAGATTCCAACTGATCATGGCGGCCAATCCCTGCCCCTGCGGTTACGCCTACGGCAACGGCGAACGCTGCACATGCAAGGAAAAAGACCGTATCAAATACTTCAGCCGACTGTCCGGTCCGATCCTCGACCGCATCGACATTCAAATCGAAGTGCCTCCCGTGGAACGAATCAATCCAGGGATGGCTCCTTCCGGCGAATCCAGCCACGCCATTCGCCTGCGGGTCATCGTGGCAAGGCAAACCGCGCAGGAGCGTTTTCATGAATTCGGGTGGGTCTGCAATGCGCAGGCCACCGGAACATGGCTTCGCGCCAACACGTCCACGAAAGCCATCGAACTGGTGAACCATGCGTTGGCCAGTGAACGGCTCAGTCTCAGAGGTGCAGACCGTGCCATGCGGCTCGCATGGACTCTGGCCGACCTATCAGGCAAAACCTCTCCGGGACCGGAAGAGATGATGCAGGGAATCTCCATGAGGACGAAGCTGACATGAACGAAAATACGAATGCGAACGGCAACGCAACCGCTATCGACGACGAGACCCTGGCACGTGCGGTGCTCACCTACTGTCTGGACAGCGCCGACGCGATGATGTACGCGCTGATCAAAGGCATCGGATCAGCCACGCACACCTTGCAACTACTCGCCGACAGCGGTCCAGGCAATCATGAAAACGTGGCCACGGCCGCTTGCAAAACCCTGGATGCGGCGTTCATCAACGGCATCACGCGTTGGGGGCGCAGCATCAACTCCCGCGGCATGGCCTCATTCCATGGCGCGATGGTTTCCTGGCAGCATCGTTTGACCACACTGCCCAGCACCGATTCCGACGAGCTCAAGGATTGGTTCACAGCAGGGGGTACACAGTGGATCGTCGCACCACACCATCTGCTGGCCTTCGCAGCTCGCCGACCTCACCATGCATACGGATTGGGCCGCCCCATTATGCCTTTGGGGGCAAGGCAGCCCGCAAGCATTGGTGTCATGTCCGGAACCGATCGGCGTCGTCGGATCACGCGGAGTGAGCGAATACGGAAGGCAAAGTGCACACGAGCTCGCCAAACAGGCAGCCCGTGCAGGGCACCTCATAGTATCCGGGGGCGCCTTAGGCACCGATGCGGCAGCCCACTGGGGTGCCATCCAAGCCATGGACGAAATCGGGGCGCCCCTCGCCGGCCGCACCGTCGCGGTATTCGCCGGAGCCTCAACCATATCGGGCCGAAAAGCAACGAACGCCTTTTTGAAACCATCATCAACCACTCCGGCGCACTGATCTCGGAACTGTGCCCAGGAACCGCTCCGGAAGCCAGACGGTTCCTCATTAGAAACCGTCTGATAGCGGCCTTGTCGTCCAGCCTCATCGTCGCCCAGGCGCGCGCACGTTCAGGCGCGCTCAACACCGCGGGATGGGCCGACGAACTCAACCGCCGCATATTCGCGGTGCCAGGAGACGTGACCATGCCACACAACACGGGATGCAACCGGCTCATTCAAGAAGGACGAGCAACCATCATCTGCTCGCTGACCGACATCGATGAATTCTGCCATGCCTCGCACCGCCCTCAACCAGTCGCCATAGACGACGAACAGGCGGAACAGCCAACCGACGACGTCCTGCCGGAATCAGACGACACCACCAGAACCATACTGAAAGCCATACGAAAATGCGACGCGAAATATGGCCATGTCTCCACTGACGGACTGCTCGCCATGCTGGCAGAGACCAATCCCGGAGAATATCCGATCCCACGAATCGTCCTGGAACTCGGCGTACTGGAACTCAACGGCTCATCAGCACGCAACACGGCAACATCACCATCGTCAACGCAAACACCACGCAACAGCACAACTGACACCACCAATCGTCACAGCCATCGACAAACAAACACACACAGGAGCATGCGAAACACGCATACGACAACATGCCCGCCATCCAACGAACCACAGCGAGGTCACACCCTGTGCGAAAATCGTTGGTATGAGTCCGAAGCATGTTGAAGATATGTATGATGCAGTAATCGTCGGCGCAGGAGCGGCAGGTCTTTCCGCAGCGTTAGGAATGTTACGAAGCGAAAAGATGCAGGAGCTGAGGGAAGCCGGCATCGAACCGAATATTCTGGTGATTTCCAAGCTCCAGCCGTTGCGCTCGCACACCGGTTCCGCAGAGGGCGGCATCGCGGCCAGCCTCGGCAATGTCGAACACGACGATTGGCATTGGCATTACTACGACACCGTCAAAGGCGGCGATTGGCTGGTCGATCAGGATGCGGCCGAACTGTTCGCGCAAGAGGCTCCGGCAACGGTCATCGAACTGGAACATGCCGGCGTGGCGTTCTCCCGCACCGAAGACGGGCACATCGCCCAGCGTCGTTTCGGCGGGCACACCAAGGATTTCGGCAAGGAACCAGTTCGACGAGCCGCATACGCCGCAGACCGCATCGGCCATCAGATCCTCTTCTCGCTGTGGCAGCAGTGCGTGGCGGAAGGCGTCGAATTCGCAGAGGAATGGTATGTGACCGATCTGGTGGTCTCCGAGGATGGCGCCAAGGCCGAGGGCGTGGTGGCGTTCGACACGCATAAGGGGCAAGTGCACGCCATTCATGCGCGCAACGTGCTTCTGGCCACCGGAGGCGCAGGACGTCTGTTCCACACCACATCCAATTCGTGGGATCTGACCGGCGACGGCATGGCGCTTGCCCTGCACTCTGGATTGCAGCTGGAAGACAGCGAATTCGTGCAATTCCACCCGACCGGTTTGGCACATACCGGCATTCTGCTGTCGGAAGCGGCCCGCGCGGAGGGAGGCGTGCTCCGTAATGCCGATGGCGAGGCCTTCATGGAAAAGTATGCTCCGGGCCATGCCGATCTGGCCGCGCGAGACGTAGTCAGCCGTTCCATCACCGCTGAAATCGACGCCGGACGTGGCGTGGCGGATCCGAAGGATCCAGATGGCCCAAAGGATTGCGTGTGGCTCGATATGACCGGCATTGATGCCGACCATATGCATGAAGTGCTGCCTCAGGTGGTGGAAACCATCGAAAAGTACGCCGACCTTGACCCGACCAAGGATTATGTGCCAGTCAAACCGACCGCACACTACACCATGGGCGGCATTCCAATCACCACCAACGGTGAAGTATATCGTTGGGTTGACGGCGAACGCTCCATTGTTGACGGCCTGTTCGCGGCCGGCGAATGCTCGTGTGTATCCGTGCACGGCGCGAACCGTCTTGGCGGCAACTCCCTGCTGGACGCCTGCCTGTTCGGTACTCGTTCCGGCAAGGCTCTTGCGGAACGTATCGCCGCCGCTCCGGTGAATGATCCGATGGCCGAAACCGTCGAAGATGCCGAAGATGGAACAGACGATGTACAGCAGGCCGCCGATGCGCGTTCCTCTGAATTGAAGGAACTTCTGACGCAGCTTCCTGAAGACAACGAGCACGCTTCTGATAATCCATACCAGCTTATGGCCGATTTGGGATCCGTCATGGAGCGGGCTGTCGCCGTGCGTTGCGATGCGAACAGCATCAAGCAGGCGCAGACCGTATTGCACGACGAGCTGGAGGTACGCGCTCAGGCCTTGCATGCGCATTCCGATTCCTCCACGTTCAATCAGGAGATCACCGCCATTTGGGAGGTGCGTCATCTGCTTGAGCTTGGTTCGGCCGTGCTTGCGGCTTCCAACGCACGTCATGAATCCCGTGGCTCGCTGAAGCGGCTTGACTTCCCCGAACGCGATGACGAACACTTCCTCGCCCATTCCATGGTGGATGATTCCGGTCAGATCTCCTGGCAGCCGGTGCATATTGTGAACATGCCGCCAAAGGCCCGTGAGTACTGAGCCTCTGGGTCACGGTGTATGGCAAACTTGTTGTCGGTTTTATTGGAAAGGCGAGTAGTATGAGCGGTATGGAAACGGCATGAACACGGTGACGTTGCGGGTCAATAGGTTCACCCGCGCCCGAACGTGCCCGCGACCGCGAACGCGGGGCTCCCGTTCGCCAGGAAAGCTCTCCGTTCGGAGATTCCGGCGCGTCGACGCGTCGACGCCCCGCGGCAAGCAGTGGGTGCAGGATTACACGTTGAACGTGCGTCCGGAAGACACGGTGCTTGATTGCCTGTTGAAGATCAAGCGAACCGTCGATCCGACTTTGGCGTTCCGCTATTCCTGCGGCCATGGCATGTGCGGTTCCGACGCGGTGTCCATCAATGGCACGCCGACGTTGCTGTGCACCGCTTCCGTCAGGGATTGGGCCAAGCAGCCGAATGCCGTATTAGTGAACGATGAAGGATTCCGCCATACCGGAGATGCAGATGCGTCGCTTGCAGATGACGCCGCTTCCGTTTCTTCAGGCGATCTTGGCGTGATCGAGCTCGCGCCCCTGCCGGGTTTCCCCGTACAGCGTGATCTGGTTGCCGATATCGATCAGATGCTCGATCAGATCAGGAAGCTTAAGCCGTATTTGCAGGCCAATAACGAATTAGCCACCACCAAAGACGGCAAGATCAATGCTTTCGAATATCTGCAGAATCCTCAGCAGCTCGCCAAATATGAGCTGCTCACCAATTGCATCGCCTGCGGCACTTGCGAAGGAAGCTGCCCAGTGTACGCCGGAGGCGAGGCGTTCATCGGTCCAGCGGCGTTGATCGTCGCGTCTCGCTTCATCAACGATTCGCGAGACGGACAGGCGAATGCTCGTATGGATGTCATTGATTCCGCGGACGGTATCGCAGCATGTCAGTCGGTTCGCGCCTGCACCCGCGAATGCCCGCGCGGCATCGATGTCGGCGAGGAAATCTGGCAACTGATCGCCCAAGTCAAGGAACGCTGAACCCATGGATAGAACGTCGTATACCAATCTCGCCAAATCTTGGGAATACGTTGAGGATCATGCGTTCTCACGCCAGTCGACCAGCCTGAACGCCATTCGTACCCACGCCGAAGAAGCGGGCATTCCGCAAGGTTCCGCAGCACAGGCGGAGTTGTTGCGCATGCTGGTGCATATGGTGAATGCGTCGTCGGTGATTGCCGTCGGCACCGGTTCCGTAGTGGAAACGTTGCAGCTCGTCAATGGTTTGGATAACAGGGGACAGCTTACCGCGGTTGACTCCTCTTCACAAGGCATTGCGCTGATTCGTACGCTGTTCAATCGTCTTTCCGACGAGACGCAGACCACGCTTCGTGCGGTAAATGCTCCTGTCAACGTGTTTCTGCCGCGTTTGAACGCCGAAACATACGATTTGATCGTTGTTGCCGGCGATGCCGAAAATTATGCTGCCTCTTTTGAACAGGCTCCCCGCCTGCTGAAGAAGCATGGTGTGATCGTATTCACGGATGTGCTCGCTTTCGATGCGGCAACTTCCGCAGGCGGCGTATTGAATCCCGCCAATCGTGACGCCAAATCCATTGCCATGCGTACCCTGTTGGAAACCGTGGAGTCCGATGAACGTTTCATCACCGCGCTCACTCCGACCGGTACGGGTCTGCTCGTAGCGGTCAAGCGCTAGCACGGCCGTTCCCAGCGGACTACCGTTTGATACATAAAGCCGACGCTCACGATATGTGATGAGCGTCGGCTTTTTGTTGTGTCTGACATATGGCGCGGAATGTCATACGTCGGAACGTCGTTATTTGGTCTTTGGATGTGCGCTGATCATCTGGCTGATCACAACGGTGCCGTCTTCAAGCACGGATTCCACTTCCCCGGCAGCGTCCTCGTCGGCAGTGTGATGCTTATGTTTCAACGATGCGGCAGCGGCCAGTTCGAACTTCTTGGATTGACGGCTCAGCAGAATGCCGGAGATCACCGCCGCGACCATGGAGCCGACAAGCACGCCGAAGCGTGCCTCCGCAGACAATTCGGCATCCTTATATGCGAGCGAGGAGATCAGGAACGACACGGTGAAGCCAATGCCGCAAGCGCAGGCTGCGGGGAACATGTCGCGCACACGCAGCCCCTTGGCCATCTTCAATCCAGCCACATGCGTGGAAAGCCAGGCCGTGATCATGATGCCCAAAGGCTTGCCGACCACCAACGCCACCATGACGGCAACAACGACTGGCGAAACGAACAGCGCCAAAGTCAACGATTCAAAATGCACACCAGTGGCGAACAATGCGAAAATCGGCAAGGCCAGCAATGCGGAAAACGGTTGCAGCTTGTCCGCATAACGTTCGGCGCGTGGAGTCTTTTCGCCGTAGCGTTCATGCGCGGGAGTAAGCAGACCTACCAGCACACCAGCCAAGGTGGGATGCACACCAGCTTCAAACATCATCACCCAAGCCAGAAATACCGACGATGGCCACGGCGAACCACGGCACTTTGCGCATGCGCACGAGGAAATACCATACGACCGCGCATACGGCGATGCCGACGAACCAGTACCATGCGTTCACCGAGGAGAAGAACACCGCGATCAGAATGATGGCAAGCAGATCGTCCACCGTGGCCAATGTCATCAGGAACGCACGAATGGAGCCTGGCAACGCTTGGCGAACAAGGCAAGCACGGCCAGCGAGAACGCGATATCCGTGGCTGTAGGAACCGCCCAACCGTGGGACATCTCACCAAATGTGAAATTCGTTCCGGAAGCGATGACCAGCGGATCGGAACCGAAACCGGAGAACAGGAACAGCGTCAACAGGAATAGCACCGGCGGAGCCATCATGCCACCGACCGCGCACAGCATCGGCACCGCAGCCGCCTTGGGATTCGACAGCGAGCCGGTAGTAAGTTCCTGCTTCAATTCCAGTCCAACGGTCAGGAAGAACACCGTCAGAAGGCCGTCTTGCACCCAGTGCCCAATCCCATGTCGATATTGGTGTAAGGAATGGCGACGTGGAAGTTCTCCAGTTCTTCGAACGCATGTGACGTGAACGGCAGGTTCGCAAGCAGCAGACCGGCGAGTGCGAAACCGAGCATGATCAAACCCGATATGCGATCGGAAGCGGCGATATATCGTATTTTCGCCCAGAGTCCCTGCTTACGTTCGGTCATTGCTCTCCCGTCTGTTGCCGCGAGTATCCGCGGACCGCCATTCACTTAAGAAAAGCGTCTGCGGTATTGGCATGCGCAGACGTTTCAATAGCGGTTCCAGTGTACCGAGAGGTGTCGGCGTTTATGTTTCCAAACCGTCTTTTTCACTGGGATTCACGGTTTTATTCGGCATGGCGGCTTTTCTTGTACCGCGCCGTTCGCCCGGAGAGAAACCGAACGTATCTCTGCAACAGCTGCTTTGCATAGACGTACCGGTGGGTTTGCGTCAATCGCATGGATTCGAACACTATTCACGGCAGTGCCGCCGTTACTCTCAAAAAAGAAAGCCTCCCCCGCATTTCGCGAGGGAGGTTCATGTGCGCGAGACAGGATTCGAACCTGCGACCTGCTGATCCGTAGTCAGCTGCTCTAATCCGCTGGGCTACTCGCGCACGTCATCTCATTTCTTTATGCCACCTGATGACGGTGCCAGTGCGCG
>ENA-OQIR01000557-OQIR01000557.1-human-gut-metagenome-genome-assembly--contig:-NODE-557-length-15688-cov-3.521946_pt1 | contig 15688 bp, 21 predicted proteins | sample MGYA00242580_ERZ504745 | MGnify/ENA primary metagenome ERZ504745 (study PRJEB26092, sample SAMD00036214) | human gut metagenome | host: Homo sapiens | study: EMG produced TPA metagenomics assembly of... | reverse complement strand
CGGGCAGGAGCGGGGATTGCGATCCGGCACGCAAAACGTGGCCGGTGCCGTGGCGCTCGCCATCGCGTTGCATGAATCGAACACGCGCATGGCCGGGCAATATCAGGCGTTGACCGAATCGCGCGACAGGCTGATGGATGCCGTGCTGCGCGTCGAACCGAGGGCGCAGGTGACCGGTGACCCGAAACGCAGGCTTCCCGGTCACGCGTCGTTCGTGTTCCCCGCCTATCGGGCGAGGCTCTGCTGGTCGATCTGGATGCGCGTGGCATCGCCTGCTCATCCGGTTCGGCGTGCGCGCTTGGCCGCCATGAGGCGCCCGCAACGCTGTTGGCCATGGGATTCACCGCGCCGGTTGCGAAATCGGCGTTGCGTATGACCTTCCGCACGCCGCTTACGTCCGAACAGATCAACCGCGTTGCTGCGGCCATTGAGGAATCCTGCCGTTTACTCACCCACACGGACGCTGTCGCATTACCTCGCTAGTATTGGCTCGGTTTATGTGTAAGTGCAGATAATCAATCACGTACCGAACATTACGCAACAAGAACAGTAATACTAAGAGAGGTTTCGATGGCGGTTCGCGGCGATATTCGAAATGTAGCGATTGTGGCACACGTCGATCATGGCAAGACCACGCTGGTAAATGCCATGCTGGCACAGTCCCACGTGTTCAACGAGCGTGAGGAAGTTCCGGATCGTGTGATGGATTCCAATGATCTGGAGCGTGAGAAGGGCATTACCATTCTCGCCAAGAACACCGCTGTGCAGTACACCGGTCCGCTGGCAGCCAAGTACGGGCATCCGGAAGGCATCACCCTGAACATCATCGACACCCCTGGCCACGCCGATTTCGGTGGTGAGGTCGAGCGCGGTATCTCCATGGTGGACGGCGTTGTGCTCCTTGTCGACGCTTCCGAAGGCCCGCTGCCGCAGACCCGCTTCGTGCTGCGCAAGGCTCTGGAAGCCAAACTGCCGGTTATCCTGTGCGTGAATAAGACCGATCGTCCGGACGCCCGTATTGAAGAAGTCGTGGGTGAATCCTCCGACCTGTTGCTCGGCTTGGCCCAGGATGTTATCGAGGAAGGCATCGACCTCGATGAAGACGCACTGTTCGACCTTCCGGTCATTTACTGTGCGGCAAAGGCTGGCTATGCTTCCGAAAACCAGCCGGAAAATGGCGGTCTGCCAGACAATGAAGATCTCGAACCGTTGTTCGAGGCCATCATCAAGAACATTCCGGCTCCGGAATATGAGGAAGGCGCGCCTCTTCAGGCACACGTCGCCAACATCGATTCCTCCGACTTCCTTGGACGACTCGGCTTGGTGCGCATCTACAATGGCACCCTTGAGAAGGGTAAGACCTACGGACTGTCCCGTGTGGACGGTTCCATTGAAAACTTCCGTGTTTCCGAACTGTTGCGTACGCAGGGCCTTGAGCGTACTCCGGTCGATTCCGCAGGCCCTGGCGACATCGTCGCAGTCGCAGGTGTGAACGACATCATGATCGGCGAGACCATCGTCGACCCGTCTGATCCGCGTCCGCTGCCGCTGATTCACGTTGATGACCCGGCCATCTCCATGACCTTCGGTATTAACGATTCCCCGCTTGCAGGCACTGAAGGCAAAGACACAAGCTTACCGCCCGCATGATCAAGGATCGCCTCGACCGCGAGCTCATCGGCAACGTGTCCATCAAGGTGCTGCCGACCGAGCGTCCGGATGCTTGGGAGGTTCAGGCCGTGGTGAACTCGCGCTGGCCGTGCTTGCTGAGCAGATGCGTCGCGAAGGCTATGAGTTGACCGTCGGCCGTCCGCAGGTGGTCACCAAGACCATCGACGGCGTGATCAACGAGCCGATGGAAAACACCACCATCGACGTTCCGGAAGAGTACATGGCACCGTCACTCAGCTGCTTGCCGACCGTAAGGGCCGTATGGAGAACATGACCAACCACGCACCGGTTGGGTCCGTCTGCAGTTCACCGTGCCGTCCGTGGCCTGATTGGCTTCCGTACCGCGCTGCTGTCCGCCACCCGCGGCACCGGCATCGCATCCTCCATCTCCGCCGGCTACGCTCCGTGGGCCGGTCAGATTGTGACGCGCCAGAACGGCTCCATGGTCTGCGATCGTAAGGGTATCGCAACCCCGTACGCTATGCAGCGTCTGCAGGCGCGCGGCAACTTCTTTGTTGAGCCGCAGTCTCCGGTGTACGAGGGTCAGGTCGTCGGCGTGAACAATAAGCCGGACGAACTTGATGTGAACATCACATTGGCCAAGCATATGACCAATATGCGTTCCTCTACCGCGGATGTGCTTGAAACTCTGACTCCGCCGATCAAGATGAGCCTCGAGGAGTCTTTGGACTTCGCCAACGAGGACGAGTGCGTGGAAGTCACCCCGGAATCCATCCGCGTGCGCAAGATCATTCTCAGTCGTGAGGACTGGTATAAGTGGCGCGCAAAGCAGCGCCGACAGAACAACGCTCAAAATAACAAGTGATTTTCGCGTTGTTCTGTCGGCTTCGCAAGCACGGTAGTGTGCTTGCTCACTTCGCCTACGGTGAGCCCACTGGGCTCTCCGTTTGACGGCTCAGCAGGACAACGCTCAAAATAACAAGTGATTTTTCGCGTTGCTTTTACGAAAAGAGATACGTGTTCTCACGTGTCTCTTTTTCTTTTCAGGTTAGCGAGAGATAGTGGAGATATGACGCAACAGATGAAGCAATCGCATGATACGGATGAATCCAATCAACGGATGGTGGCTGATGCGCGATTGATGCCATGGTCGTATCGCCTGCCGATGTGGGGACGATTCCTGATCGATCTTGCTTCTGGAATCGTAGTTGGCATGGTGGGAACCATGGCTCACCGTATGGGGGCGTCCGTGAACGTTCCCTACGGATTGCTGATCGCCTATCTCATGGTGATCATCTCAACATGGTCCGCTCGATCGCGTGACGGCGTTTCAGGCCTCGCGTTGCATCTGATTAGCTCTTCTCTGGTGGTCTGGACAGTGATGGCTGGGTATGGCCCTGGCGGAGATGCCATGATTCCCGTTGGATTCGGCGGAGACGATCCCATGCCGTTCTTCAGTGTACAAGCGGGATATTTTTGGCTATACGGAGTCGTGCTCATTCCGATCGTGATGCTGGTATTACCGAAATGTTGGTTCGTCACGCCTCCGCGCAAGAAGACGCATGATGATACGTTTGTTGCCGACACCCAAACGAGAGGGCCCGAAACGTCTGGCATCGCCCAACCAGTGAAATGATTGGCGGCTGATTCCATGTCAATGAGATAAGGTGCATGGAAACACCAAGACAAGAAATGGGGTTGAATGAGCGCACGAAAGCTGTTCTATCTGGGGCCGCAAGGCACCTTCACCCATCAGGCTGCGGTCAATGCATCGCAGGAGCTGGCCCATCTCGAACCTGAAGGGTTCGAATTGGTGGCTTTGGACGATGTGCCGCAGATTCTTGAAGCCGTGCAGCAGGGTGAGGGCTGGGGCGTCGTGGCATGGGAAAACAATGTCGAAGGCTTCGTGGTACCGAACTTGGACGCGCTGATCGACGCCAAAGACCTGGCCGGATTCGCGCGTGTGGGCGTCGATGTTACTTTTGACGCGTACGTGCGTTCGGGATCCGATCCGAAAAATGCCACCGTGGCCACCGCGCATTCGCACGGACTTGCGCAATGCAAACGTTTTATCGCGGAACACCGTTTGCAGCCGGTTCCAGCACCATCCAACGCCGCCGCATGTCGAGACATTAAAGCGAACGAAATAGCCTTTGGGCCAAGGGTCTGCGGTGAACTCTACAACGTCACACGCATCGACACTGCCGTGCAGGATTATCAAGGCGCGCAAACTGATTTCCTTGTGCTCGCCCCGCGCGGGGAAGCAGAGAAACTGTTGGAACAGCCACGTTCCCAAGCCGGTATGGAATACGAATCCGTGTTGACGCTTATCCCGCTCGTCACCGGCCCCGGCGTACTTGCGAACCTGCTGGACGTATTCCGCGACGCGGGACTCAACATGACAAGCTTCATCTCACGGCCAATCAAAGGACGCACAGGCACCTACAGTTTTATTGCGACGTTCGATGCGGCACCGTGGGAGCAACGTTTCCACGATGCTCTGGTCGAAATCGCAGAACATGGTGACTGGGCCAAAACTCTGGCCGTATATCCGCGTAGAGAACGCCTAATCCTCCAGTCACCTCATGGATGCTGCCCCAGGGAGGCGTACGTCTTGACGAACAGCATCTGCCAAACGATTGGCAGGACAGTGAAACGGCCAAAAAGGAGCTGATGTGGTGAAGCAACGTATCGCAATCGTGGGTCTCGGACTTATTGGGGGGTCCCTGGCGCGCAGGCTCGTCAATGCGGGCTGCGAGGTCGTCGCATGGAACCATAACGATCGGCCATATGAAACCGCGGAGGCGGACGGCATACGATGCGTGCCCACGCTGGCTGTGCTTACTGATGCAAAACCTGACGTGCTTGTGCTATGCAATCCGCTTAAAGCCATGCCGGAAATTCTGGGTGCACTCAAACCGCTGATCGATCCAAGCGTCACCACGCTCACCGATGTAGGCAGCGTCAAGGGAATGGTCAGGGAGCAGGTCAGGGCCGCAGGTCTGGAACACTGCTATGTGGGGGCGCACCCCATGGCCGGCAATGAACTTTCCGGTTGGGAATCGTCGGATCCAACGCTTTACGACGGTGCCCTTTGGGCCATTACCGTGGATGGAAACACTGAATACCAGCGTTTCCGCGCCGTTGCGACAATGATCGTCGACCATTGCGCGAATCGTCTCATCGTACTCGACGATGTGACCCACGATCGTTGCGCGGCACTGATCTCTCACATGCCACACGTCATTTCCACGGCCATGATCAACGAGCTGGTGGCCAATCCCGATCGAAACATCGCGGCAGCGCTCGCCGCCGGCTCGTGGCGAGATATGACCCGTGTTGCGCTGACCGATCCGAACCGTACCCGTGCAATGGTGGAAGAGGACGCGGCCAACGTTGAAGCATTATTGCGTAACATGGCCAATCGCTTGACGCTTATGGCCAATGTGTTGCATGGCATGACCGCGCAGCAGGGCGCGCCTACTGCGGGCGATGATAAGGAAATGGCGCGTTTCTTCGTACAGGGACAGCCATTCCGTGAATACAAGCTCTCGCCAAAGAACCTGATTTCGCAGAACGTTGCGAAACGGCCGAACTGTCAATCCCTGAGACCGGTTGGCAGAAGATGCTGCTGGATTCGGCACGCAGGGGAGAACATATTGTGCGATTCAACGGCTACCGTCAAGCCATGGCACAGGTGCGTTCCTCAGTATGACGCGCTATGGGCGCGGCCTGGTCATGGAACGTTCCGGAACCGGTTTGATGGTGACGACGGTGTCGGCGGGAATGCTGACACGTTGCTCCGGACGCGAACCGTTGGCTGCCGCATCGCGCGTCATTTCCAGTGTCTGCCCGTCCCAAGAACGCACGTGACCGACATAATCGCGGAATTTCATGCGCTGGTCCTTTGGATCAACACCTTCGCATGTGCGCACCACAATGCGCGCGCCTGCTGGAATTTCGTTTGGAATCGGCATAATCTCCCCTTCGAATAGACGATTATCGACGGATTCGCTAAGCGAACGCTACTGGATAGCATAGTTGGTCTCCTTTCAAGTTGTGTCGGGATTGCGGTTTCTATCGGAGAATGGACACATAATGGAGAGAAATTCATGGATTCGGGCTTGCTGTTGAGCTCGGGAAAGGCTGATCGGCATGCTGTTCGATGAGAGTGTAGAGGCATTCGATACATATCTGAAAGCTAACCGTGGATTGAGTGAAAACACGCGGAAGGCATACCGAGGTGATGTCGAAGAATGTCTGCTTGCCTTGGAACGGCTTGGATGCAGGGATCTTAACGAGGTGACCATCGAAGATCTTCGCATGTGGATGGCAGAATCATCGAAAAACCATGCGAGAAGCAGCATGGCCCGAAAAACCGTGGCGGTACGTGGTTTTTTCGCGTGGACGCATGAGCATGGCGTGACGATGTCGGATCCGGCTTGTGTGCTCATGACCCCGAAGATACCCGATACGTTGCCGGAGGTGCTCAGCGAATCACAGGCCGAACAACTGATGGAACGCGTGGATGAGGAGGGTGAAACGTCTCATTCGAAGGAGCGGACCATGAAGCAGCAGGCCATTGAGCTGCGTGACGCAGCAATGCTGGAACTGCTGTATGCGACGGGCATGCGTGTGGCTGAACTGGTGGGACTCGATGTGCCGGATGTGGTCTTTTCCAATCGAACGGTCAAAGTGACCGGCAAAGGCAACAAACAACGAGTCATGCCATTTGGTGCTCCGGCGCAAAAAGCGATATGTCGTTGGCTGGATGATGGGCGTCCCCTGTTGGTGGGGAGCAGTCCGCGGCAGCGCTGTTTCTTGGAATGCAAGGCAAACGCATTGATCAGCGGATGGTACGTCGTGTGGTGCACGCATGCGCGCGTGATGCCGGCGTTCCCGACATTAGCCTCATGCTCTGCGGCACAGTGCCGCCACGCATATGCTTGACGGGGGAGCGGATTTGCGTGAGGTGCAGGAGCTCTTGGGACATTCCTGCTGAAGACCACGCAACGGTACACGCATGTCTCCATTGAACAGCTGAAAACCCGATACGGTCAGGCTTTTCCCCGTGCGTAGACGCGGTCCATGGATATTTCGTTACATTCCTGTAACAGAAATTGGTGTTTCTTCTTGATTTAGGGTGTATTTACTAGGTGGAGCTGGTACGGGGAAACGATACCGACCGGTAATCAAAATAATGAAGGGAAACATAATGAATGTGAGGAAAAGCAAGGTGTTTGCCGTTGCGGCGGCGGCCTGTGTGCTTGGCATGGCGCTGGGCGGCTGTGGATCTTCCACATCTGGGGACGCGGCTAAAGGGTCGAATGTCATTACGGCATTTGACTCCGAACCGCAGAATAGCTTGATTCCGGGCAACACCAATGAAACCGGCGGTGGTCGTCCTATCGATCTGATGTTCGCCGGATTGGTGTCTTTCGATAAGGATGGCAAGGCCAAGAATGAAGTGGCCGACTCCATTACCGCCAATGATGACGCCACCCAGTACGACATCAAGCTCAAGGATGGTTGGAAGTTCACTGACGGCACCGATGTGACCGCCGAGCCTTCACCAAGGCTTGGAGCTATACGGCCAATGCGAAGAACGCGCAGCTGTGCTCCTCCTTCTTCTCCAGCATCAAGGGCTATGACGCGCTGCAGAACACCGACAACCTCAAGGGTGACGAGCAGCTTGAAGGTCTGAAGATCGTCAACGATCACGAGTTCACCGTCGACCTGAGCCAGCCGGATTCCGCGTTCTCCATCAAGCTGGGTTACTCGGGATTCTATCCGCTGCCAGAATCCTTCTACAAGGATCCGAAGGCCTCGGAGAGTCGCCGGTTTCCGATGGCCCGTACAAGTTCAGTTCCTGGGATCATGACAAGGAAATCAAGCTGGTCAAGAATCCCGACTACAAGGGCAATCGCAAGGTGAATAACGACGGTGTGACGTTCAAGATCTACACGGACGCCAACGCGGCCTATGCCGATGTTCAGGCCGGCAACCTTGATGTGATGGATACCGTGCCGTCCGCCGACAGCAAGACCTTCGAATCCGATTCCTCCGTGGTGCCATACAACAAGGCCGGTTCCGTGATTCAGACGTTCACCATTCCGTCGGATCTTGAACATTGGAAGACATCCACTGAAGAAGGCCAGTTGCGTCGACAGGCATTGTCCATGTCCATCGACCGTCAGGCCATCTGCGACAAGGTGCTGAATGGTTTGGGAACTCCGGCAGTCGAATTCACGTCTCCGAAGACTCCGGGCTACTCCGATTCGCTCAAGGGCAACGAGAATCTGAAGTACAACAAAAAGAAGGCCAAGGAACTCTGGGAGAAGGCCAACGCCATCAGCCGTGGACTTCCGACGACAAGCTTACGTTCTCCTATAACGCAGACGGCGGGGCCAAGCCGATTTTTGAAGCCGTGGTGAATTCCGTGAAGAACACGCTTGGTATCGACGTGACCACCAACCCGGTGCCGACCTTCCAGGAATTCCGAAACGACGTTACCGACCGTAAGATGACCGGCGCGTTCCGTACCGGCTGGCAGCCGGATTATCCTTCTCCTGAAAACTACCTGTACCAGATGTATTCCTCCTCCGCTGCCGATGGCAATGGTTCCAACGATGGCGATTACAAGAATTCGGCGTTCGACGATCTGTGCTCCAAGGCCGCTGCCGCTCAGACCACCGACGAGGCCAACAAGCTGTACCAGCAGGCTCAGGAGATTCTGTTGAACGACCTCCCGGCCGTTCCGCTGTATTACTCCAATGCCAATGGCGTTGCAGCATCCGGCGTGAAGAACTTCGTCATGAACTGGCAGAATGTTCCGATGTATAACGAGATTTCGAAGAGCTGACTTATTCTTCGGATACATTGTTCGATATGACGGTGAAAACGTATGTTTTCCGCCGTCATATCGTTAAAGGAACGGTATGCGTTTTTGGTTTCACGGGAAGGTTGTCCGTCAATTGAGCAAGAATAGTGCACTATCGCCAAATAGAGATGCGTCGGTGAGTAGGTCGGCTCGTTTCCATTTGCGGGAGGACAATCCCGATGTGATATCGAATAGGAGAATGATTATATGAAGAAGAAAGCATTGGCTTTCGCTGCCGCGGCATGCGCTTTTGGTATGCTGCTGAGCGGCTGTGGCTCTTCCAACGGCAGCGATACCGCCGCTGAAGGTGCCAACATCATCACCGCATACAATTCCGAACCGCAGCACCCGCTCATTCCGGGCAACACTAACGAGACCGGTGGTGGCAAACCGTTGATCTGCTGTTCTCCCGCCTGATTTCCTTCGACGCCCAGGGCAATGCTTCCAACGAAGTGGCTGAGTCCATTGAGGCTAACGATGACGCCACCCAGTACGACATCAAGCTCAAGGATGGTTGGAAGTTCACTGACGGCACCGATGTGACCGCCGAGTCCTTCACCAAGGCTTGGAGCTACGTGGCCAACGCCAAGAATGGCATGGTCGGCTCCTCCTTCTTCTCCACCATCAAGGGCTATGACGCACTGCAGAACACCGACAACCTCAAGGGTGACGAGCAGCTTGAAGGTCTGAAGATCGTCAACGATCACGAGTTCACCGTCGACCTGAACCAGTCCGATTCCGTGTTCGCCATCAAGGTGGGCTATTCCGCATTCGCTCCGCTGCCGGAATCCTTCTACAAGGACACGGATGCCTTCGGTGAGGCTCCGGTCGGCAATGGTCCGTACAAGTTCCAGTCCTGGGATCACGACAACGAGATCGTGCTCGTGAAGAACCCTGACTACAAGGGCAACCGCACCCCGAAGAACGACGGCGTGACCTTCAAGGTTTACACCAAGGATGACGCCGCCTACGCCGACATCCAGTCCGGTGCCCTCGACGTGATGGAGTCCGTGCCGGCCTCCGCCACCAAGACCTTCGAAACCGATGAGACCGTACAGGCCTACAACAAGGCCGGTTCCGTCATCCAGCAGTTCACCATTCCGTCCAGCCTGAAGCACTTCGAGTCTGGTACCGAGGAAGGCACCCTGCGTCGTCAGGCCATCTCCATGGCCATCAACCGCGAGAACATCTGCGACAAAGTGCTCAACGGCACCGGTACTCCGGCCGTCGACTTCACCTCTCCTCTGACCCCGGGCTATTCCGACTCTCTCAAGGGTAGCGAGAATCTGAAGTACAACGAGAAGAAGGCCAAGGAACTCTGGGAGAAGGCCAACGCCATCAGCCCGTGGACTTCCGACGACAAGCTTACCTTCGCCTACAACGCTGACGGTGGCCACGAGACCACCTACACCGCTGTGGTGAACTCCATCAACAACACGCTTGGTTCCGAAGTGGCTGCCACCAACCCGTACCCGACCTTCAACGATTACCGTACCGCCGTGTCCGATCGCAAGGTGCAGGGCGCATTCCGTAGCGGCTGGCAGCCTGATTATCCGTCCGCCGAAAACTATCTGGTGGCCAACTTCGCTTCCTCCGCTGCTGATGGCAATGGTTCCAACGATGGCGATTACAAGAGTTCGGCGTTCGACGATCTGTGCTCCAAGGCCGCTGCCGCTCAGACCACCGACGAGGCCAACAAGCTGTACCAGCAGGCTCAGGAGATTCTGTTGAACGATCTCCCGGCCGTTCCGCTGTACTACGCCAACGCCTACGGTGTGGCTGCTACCGGCGTTTCCGGTTTCGAAATGAACTGGCAGAACCTGCCGGTCTACGAGAACATGACCAAGTCCGGCAAGTGAGCCGATCTTCGTGAGTGAATCTCGCTGAGCCAATTGAAGGAAGGGACGGATCATATCCGTTCCTTCCTTTCCATGTAATACGCACCGTTTTTTAGGGTGAGATCAGTGTGGCCAAGAGGCGTCAGGGATAGATGCCGGCAACCAATGCATTTTTCCCAGCTGATTCCCATGAAACTGCAATATAAAGCAGTTTGTTGTGTGTTGCCACAAAACTTGCGGGGTAAATCGTTAACCTTCCCCGATGATTATGAGTAATAATCTGAAAAGGTTGACAATGAATAAGCAATAAAAGGAGAAACCAATGGGCAGATATCTTCTGCGACGCATTCTGCAGATGATCCCTGTGGTTCTCGGCACGACGCTTTTGGTGTACGCCTGGTGTTCGCATTGCCGGGCGACCCGGTTAAGGCGATGTTTGGCGATAAGCCGGTCAATGAGGCCGTCGCTGCGCAGATTCGTGCCGAATACAATCTGGATAAACCGTTCATCGTACAGTATTTGCTGTTCCTGAAAAATGCGCTGACTCTTGATTTTGGCAAGACCTTCTCCGGCCAGCTGGTCATCGACCAGATCGGACGTGCATTCCCGGTCACTATCAAGCTCGCACTGATGGCTTTCGTGTTCGAAGCCGTGTTCGGCGTGATCTTCGGCGCGATTTCCGGTCTGAACAAGGGCAAGTGGTGCGATACCGTGATCCTGATCATCTCTCTGCTGCTCATCTCCGTCCCGACCTTTGTCACGGGCTTCCTTGCCCAGTATTTCCTAGGCGTGAAGTTGCGTCTGCTTCCAGTTACGGCCGGCGCCAATCCAGGATTCATCGATCTACTGATGCCGGCAATAGTGCTTGGATCTGTGTCTATGGCATATATCATCAGATTGAGTCGTTCGGAGATTTCCTCCAATATCGCGCTTGACTATGTGCGCACCGCACGCGCCAAAGGCATGAGCAATAGGTCGGTCATGAATCGTCACGTTTTGCGTAACTCCATGATTCCTGTCGTCACTTACCTTGGTCAGGATCTTGGCGCACTGATGGGCGGTGCCATGATTTCCGAAACCATCTTCAATGTGCACGGCATTGGTTACCTGACTTATCAAAGCATCCTCAAGGGCGAAGGCAACCTGGTGGTGTCCATTGTGACTCTGCTTATGTTGATTTTCGCAGTGTGCAACCTGCTGGTCGATATGCTCTATGCGGCGCTTGATCCGCGAATCCGCTACGCGTGAGTTGGGAGGATTGAACAATGACTGATATGAACGAAACGAATCTTTCCCACGCACTTCCGGGACAGGAACGATATGTTGCTCCTCTTGAGGAGACGCCGCTTAAGGACGTTGACTCGGTCGACGAGTCCGTACCGGCTTCAAGCCTTTGGGCTGACGCATGGCGTACCCTGCGCAAGAACCCGATGTTCATCATCTCCGCTGTGCTTATTGTGTTCATTATCTTCGTGGCGCTGTTCCCAGGAGTGATGACCAAGCAGAATCCGAATTACTGCACGCTTGAGAACTCCTTGGAATCGGCTTCGAAGGGACATCCTTTCGGATTCGATCTGCAAGGATGCGACGTGTACTCTCGCGTGGTGTATGGTACTCGTACCTCGCTGAGCGTCGGCGTGTTCGCTACGGTGCTGGTGGTGCTGTTGGGCACGCTGATCGGTGCATTGAGCGGCTTCTTCGGAGGCTGGGTTGACGCATTCTCAGCCGTTTGACCGATATTTTCCTGCTTTGCCGATTTTGCTTGGTGCCATCGTGGTGCTGCAGATGTTCAAGACCAACGGTTCCATTTGGAAGATTATTCTGGTCATGACGTTGTTCGGCTGGACATCTGTTGCGCGAATTGCGCGAGGCGCTGTTATGGAAGCCAAGAATCTGGAGTTCAATACGGCTTCCACCGCACTTGGCTCAACGCCATGGCGTAACCTGTTCCGCCACATTCTGCCGAATTCCTTGGCACCGATCATTGTGGTGGCACAACGTCTCTGGCTACTTACATCGTGTTGGAAGCAACGTTGAGCTTCCTTGGTCTGGGTCTGCCGACCACTACCGTCAGCTGGGGTGGCGACATCTCCAACGCGCAGTCCATTCTGCGTACAGATCCGATGGTGCTGTTCTACCCGTCCGCGGCGCTTGCCATCACTGTGCTTGCCTTCATCATGATGGGCGACGCTGTGAAGGATGCGCTTGATCCGAAGAGCCGTGCGTGAGTGTAAGTGAGGGATATTCGATGACTGAAATGAATACCGAAAACAAGCTCGAGGCCATGCAACGCGCCAACGGTCCGCTGCTGGAAGTCAAGAACCTCCAGGTCGACTTCACCACTGATGATGGCCGGCCGATACATGCGGTGCGCAACTCCTCTTTCAGCGTATACCCGGGTCAGTGGGTGGCTATCGTTGGTGAGTCCGGCTCCGGCAAGTCCACGTCCGCTATGGCAGTGCTTGGTCTGCTTCCAGCACAGGCCATGTGGTCGGAGGATCCATCAAGCTTGATGGCGAGGAAATCTCCGGTTACAAGCAGAGGGATTTCGACAAGTTGCGCGGCAACAAGATGGGTCTTGTCCCGCAGGATCCGATGAGCAACCTGAATCCGGTGTGGCGTATCGGCACCCAGGTGAAGGAGGCGCTGGTCGCCAACAATATGGATATCGCCCATGAGAAGCGTTCCTCGCTGTCGAAGGCTCTCGCCGATGCTGATGTCGAGCTTAAAAACAACGACGATGAGACTTTCCTTGGCTCCAAGGATCTTCCGGAGCTGTTGTCCGCGGCGAAGGAAGCGCTGTCCAAGATCGGCAAGACCGGCGACGACTTCGACAAGACCGTGGCATACTTCGAGTCGGAGTGGGTCCCGGGATCTGAAACGCGTTGGCGCGTGGCCGACGACCTGATCAAGGCCGGCGTGGCCGAGGATGACGCTTGGTACATCGCCAAGAAGTATGTAATCGGCTCTACCATGGACGACCGCATCGCAGGTCTTCTTTCTGAGGCAGGTCTGCCGGATGCCGCCACTCGTGCACGCCAGTATCCGCACGAGTTTTCCGGTGGTATGCGCCAGCGTGCGCTCATCGCCATCGGCTTGGCATGCCGTCCGGAACTGCTGATCGCCGACGAGCCGACCTCCGCGCTTGATGTGACCGTGCAGAAGAAGATCCTTGATCACCTGCAGATGCTCACCGATTCGTTGGGAACCGCAGTGCTGTTCATCACCCATGACTTGGGCTTGGCGGCTGAGCGTGCGCAGCACATCGTGGTCATGTACAAGGGACAGGTCGTTGAGTCCGGCCCATCTCTGGAAGTACTGCAGCATCCGCAGCATCCGTACACCAAACGACTGGTGTCGGCAGCGCCGTCGTTGGCCTCGCAGCGCATCATCTCCGTCAAGGAGCATGGTGGCGATGCCAGCCGTGTGATGGAACACAAGGTGAATGAGGATTCTCTGAAGACCGGCGAATCCATCATCACGGTGAATCATCTGACGCGCGAGTTCAAGCTGCCGCGCAAGAAGGAGATGTTCAAGGCCGTTGACGATGTGAGCTTCTCCGTCAAAAAGGTACCACGCTGGCGATTGTGGGCGAATCCGGTTCCGGCAAGTCCACGGTGGCAACATGGTGCTGAAGCTGCTTGAACCGACCTCAGGCACCGTCACCTATGAAGGCAAGGACATTTCCGGCTTCCAAGGCAAGGAATTGCTTGACTTCCGCCGTCACGTGCAGCCGGTGTTCCAGAATCCGTATGGTTCGCTTGACCCGATGTACTCCATTTACCGTTCCATCGAAGAACCACTGCGCATCCACGGCATTGGAGACAAGAAAAGTCGTGCTGCCCGTGTGCGTGAGTTGCTCGATATGGTGGAACTGCCGGGGTCTGTGCGTTTCCGCTACCCGAACGAGCTTTCCGGTGGTCAGCGACAGCGCATCGCCATCGCACGAGCCATGGCTCTCGATCCGGACGTGATCGTCTGCGACGAGGCCGTATCCGCTTTGGACGTGCTGGTACAGGACCAGGTGTTGCGATTGCTCAATGACCTGCAGACGGAAAAGGGACTGAGCTACCTGTTCATCACCCACGATTTGGCGGTTGTGCGCCAGATTGCCGATGAGGTCGTAGTGATGCAGCACGGCAAGCTTGTGGAGCACGCCACCACTGACGAGGTCTTCGAGCATCCGCAGAAGCAGTACACTCGTGATCTGCTTGACGCCATCCCCGGCGGCAAGCTGCAGCTCGGTCTTGACTGATCCGACCGATATGTCTCAAAATAAAGCCTTCGGCATTGCCGGAGGCTTTTCTTGTATTCCGGCTACTCTAGGACGCTATGACGATCACTATCACAACCTCTAATGTGAATGGAATCCGCGCGGCGAAACGCAAAGGCATCGAGGAATGGGCGGGTCGCAACACTCCCGACGTATGGTGCATGCAGGAAGTACGTGCTCCGCAAAACGAAATCGATCCCATCTTTGACGAATTCGGTTTTGAATATTCGACTGCAGGCCGTATCGCTGATCAAAGTGAATTGCATCGCATGAACGAGATCTGCCGCATCAAAGGGCGTGCCGGTGTCGGTCTACTGTCGGCATTGCCTGTTGCCGAACGGCGGTATGGCTTGCCGGGACTTGATGAGGATGTTGATTCTGGACGCTGGATCGAAGCGGACGTGCAAACTCCGCAAGGCTATGTCGTTACCGTGGTTTGCGTGTATGTGCATGCGGGAAATACCGATGATCCGGAAAAAATGAAGCAGAAATACCGTTTCCTCGACACCATGCTGGTACGTATGGAGCAATTGCGCGATGAAGCTGCACATGGTGGGAAACAAGCGGTGCTGTGCGGTGATTTCAATATCGCGCACACGCCGCTCGACATCAAAAACGCCAAAGCCAACGAAACGCATGCCGGATTTCTCCCCGAAGAGCGCGCATATGTCGACAAATGGCTGGGAGAACTGGAATTTGTGGATGTGATGCGTGATCTCGCCGGAGACATTCAGGGACCGTACACATGGTGGAGTCAGCGAGGTCGTGCATTCGACAACAATGTCGGCTGGAGAATCGACTACCAGTCGCAACACCGGAACTTGCGGAAACGGCCTGCGGATTCGTGATCGATAAGGCTCCGACCTACGACCTGCGCTGGTCCGATCATGCGCCGCTCAGCATTATGTATGACATTTAAGCCACTGTTTACCGTGCACAGACTGGGAATTGGAATATCACACCCCGATTCCCAGCCCATATTAAGCATGGGTGCTAGGCTAGTCACGGTTGCAAACGTTATGAAATGAGGAACATCATGGGATTGTTTGGATTCGGTAAGAAGAA
>ENA-OQIR01000556-OQIR01000556.1-human-gut-metagenome-genome-assembly--contig:-NODE-556-length-15703-cov-3.582178_pt1 | contig 15703 bp, 18 predicted proteins | sample MGYA00242580_ERZ504745 | MGnify/ENA primary metagenome ERZ504745 (study PRJEB26092, sample SAMD00036214) | human gut metagenome | host: Homo sapiens | study: EMG produced TPA metagenomics assembly of... | reverse complement strand
CGGCGACATCGCCAAGGCCTCCGTCGCCGGCGCATCCTCCGTGATGGCTCGGCGGCACCCTCGCGGGCTGCGAGGAAGCTCCGGGCGAGAAGGTGCTCCTGCACGGCAAGCAGTACAAGCTGTACCGTGGCATGGGCTCCCTCGGCGCCATGGCTCCGCGCGGCAAGAAGTCCTACTCCAAGGACCGTTACTTCCAGGCCGACGTCACCTCCAACGACAAGGTCGTTCCGGAAGGCGTCGAAGGCGAAGTGCCGTACCGCGGACCGCTCAACGCCGTGCTGTACCAGATGATCGGCGGCCTGCACCAGTCCATGTTCTACATTGGCGCGCACAACATCTCCGAAATGCCGGAACGTGGCCGCTTCATCCGCATCACCGACGCTGGCCTGCGCGAATCCCATCCGCACGACATCGTCATGACCGCCGAGGCGCCGAACTACTCCGGCCGTCAGTGATTGGCGAATACCGCGCGAAACGCATACGACGCGACTAAACGCTAGATAATACGAAACCCGTCCGGTGGCAGGAATGCCGCTGGACGGGTTTCGTGCGTTTTCGACAGCCATTGGTCTAGTGACGTTTAGTTAATTGAGCCATGTCGATGGCACCGTATGAACGTCAACTTACGCGTTCCGTGGTGCCACGCAGCACCAGCGACGTCGGCATGACGGTGAACGGCTCGTCAAGCGTCTCGCCATTGAGCAGCGCAAGCGTCTTACGTGCAGCGATACGGCCGATTTCCGCCGGATCCTGATGCATGGTGGTCAGATCCAATGCGGTGGCGGTGTCGTCATCATCGAATCCGACCAGCGACACGTCCTGTGGCACGCGCCATCCATGCGCCGCAGCTCCTTCAGCAGGGGAGCGGCCACGGCGTCGACGGAGACGCAGATGGCGGTCGGCTGCTTTGGAGCGCTGAGCAGCTGCGCGACGATGCCGGAATAGATGTCCTGCTCGCTGCGAGCATCGATATGGGATAGTGACGGCATGACGATGATGTCTTCATCCGCGTAACCGCAAGCTTGTGAGGCTTCGCTGAATCCCTTCTTGCGCAGCCTGTCGGAGCAGACGAACGGCGTGGTGTTGATGGGCTGTTCGATGTAGGCGAGCGTCTTATGCCCTAACGATTTGAGGAACCGTACAATCGTCGCCATGGAAGCCTCGTCGTCGATGGCGACGCCGGCGTCGAGACCGTGCGTGCTCGGCGCGTTCATGCCGACCACCGGAATGGTCAGATCGCCAAGCACCTGCTTCTTCGCCTCGTCGAAGTCAAATGACGCCTCGATGACCGCGTCGACGTTGCGGTTGCCCGGAAGATTTTGGAAAAACGCATCCAAATCGTCCTGCGTCCACACGATGTAAGGAACGATGTCGTATCCGGCCTTCGACATCACCTCGTAAATGCCTTCGAGCGTGGGCGTTGAACCAGCTGCTGATTTCGTTCGGCAGCAGCACGGCGACTCGCATGGTTTTGCCGGACGCCAGGGACGACGCGCTTTTCGAAAAGGAGAAATGTAGGCGCTTCGCCTCCTGCTCGATGCGTTCCCTGGTTTCGGGACTGACCCTGTCGAGCCCGCGAAGCGCGCGGGACACGGTGGAGACGGACACTCCGGCTGCCTGGGCTACGTCTGCGATGGTGGTTCGTGGCATGGTCGGATGGCTCCTTAGGGTGGACTATGCGGGCGGTCGGTTGCCCGCGACTGCTTCACTCTATCACGACACGCTGCTTTTGTAAAAACGCTTGCATGGCTTCAGGTGTTGTTATTGCTTGCTTTTTGAAGTGCTGCCACCTTGTTCTGCCTCCTGTGGTTTGCGCTTTTTTGCACAAGCGTTATTATTGATTATGTCAAGCAATGCGATAACAGCAACGAAGCTACACAACACAACATAACCATCGTAGGAAAATCAACGAAAATCGTTCTACGTACGGAGTTGTGATACGTGCGCACGGTGCACAAGCGTTTGTATGAAAGGGGACAACATGACCGAAGTCAACGATCCGTCGCTGTGGTGGAAGCAGGCCGTGGTCTACCAGGTGTATCCACGTTCCTTCAAGATTCCCGCGGCGAGGGCCTCGGCCAGATCGCCGGCGTCACCGAGAAAATCGGATATCTGAAGGAACTGGGCGTCGACGCCATCTGGCTGAGCCCGTTCTACCCGTCCCAGCTGGCCGACGGCGGCTATGACGTGGACGACTACCGCAACGTCGATCCGAAACTCGGCACCATGGACGATTTCGACGCGCTCGCCAAAGCCGCGCATGCCGACGGCATCAAAATCGTCGTGGACATCGTGCCGAACCACAGCTCCAACCTGCACGAATGGTTCAAGGCCGCGTTGGCCGCGAAACCCGGCTCGCTGGAACGCGACCGCTACATCTTCCGCGACGGCAAGGGACCGAACGGCGACGAGCCGCCGACCAACTGGCAGAACCACTTCGGCGGCCCTGCATGGACGCGCGTGCCCGACGGCCAATGGTATCTGCACATGTTCACCAAGGAACAGCCGGACTGGAACTGGAAAAACGAGGACGTGCGCGCCGATTTCATCAAAACCCTGCGTTTCTGGCTTGACCACGGTGCCGACGGCTTCCGCGTGGACGTGGCGCACGGCCTGGCCAAGGATCTCGACCGCGATGATCTGGACGATTATGTGGTCTGGTGCACCAACGATCAGCCCGAAGACGGCTCCCATCCGGTGATCGACCGCGACGAAGTGCACGACATCTACCACGAGTGGCGCAAGGTGTTCAACGAGTACGATCCGCCGGCGTTCGCCGTGGCTGAGGCGTGGGTCCGACCAAGCCGCCAGCATCTGTACGCCTCCCCGGACGATCTCGGCAGATCTTCAACTTCGAGTTCGCCAAGAAGGATTGGATCCGCGACGACATGCACCTCGCCATCGAGGAAGGTCTGGAAAGCGCCGAACGGTCCGGTTCCACCGCCACTTGGGTGATGAGCAACCATGACGTGGTCCGCCATGCCACCCGCTACGCGCTGCCCCAGGTGCCGACCGGCGAATACCATCGACTGCCGCTCGACTGGCTGCTGCGCGACGGCACCACATACCGGGAGGACCGCGCGCTCGGCACCAAGCGCGCCCGCGCCGCGATCATGATGGAGATGGCGCTGCCCGGCTCCGCCTACGTGTATCAAGGCGAGGAACTCGGCCTGTTCGAAGTGGCCGACATTCCGTGGGATGAGCTGGAGGATCCGTCCGCATGGCGCACCTCCCGTTCCGCCAGCACCAAAGGCCGTGACGGCTGCCGTGTGCCGCTGCCGTGGGTTGCGGCCGACGCTCCGCAGCTGGACGATCCGAACGATGAGTTCGGCCATGGCGGCTCCTTCGGATTCTCGCCGGCAGACGCGAAGGCCGAGCCGCATCTGCCGCAACCCAAGTGGTACAAGGATTTCGCGGTCGATGTCGAATCGGCGACCCGGATCCATGCTGAACCTGTACCGCCGCGTGCTGGCATTGCGACATGAGTTGCAGACCACCGACCTGAGTCTCGAATGGCTTCCGGAAGACCAGCCCGGCAAGGCGCATGACGGCGCCAACGGTTTCCCGGGTGGCACCATCGCGTACCGCCGTGCCAACGGCTGGGCCTCGATCACCAACTTCGGCGAAGAACCGATCACGTTGCCGCAAGGCGAAGTGCTGCTGACATCAGGACCGCTTACCGACGATGGCAAGCTGCCGCAAGATACCAGCGCTTGGCTCAAACTGGCCGATTGACCGCACGCAGGATGCCCCGATCTGAGGGTGTCCGTGCCGGATACCGCACTCGTGCGCTGAACCATCGAACCGGCAGCGCGCTCCAGCCGTCCGCGTCCTTCCATTTGGGCGCGGACGGCTTTCCTGTTTCCAACGACCGTTTTCCAACGATGACGGTCCGACGTACCTACCCTGCGGTATCTTCATATGTTCGGCCTGCGCAGAGGGCGCGACCGCGGACCAATCGAAAGAGGCAACGATGGTAGATGCACACGATGGCGAAACATACACGTCCGAAGGCTCACGTCTGATCTGGATCGACTGCGAGATGACCGGCCTGGATATCTTCGGCGGCGACGAGCTCGTCGAGGTTTCCGTGGTGCCGACCGACTTCGACCTGAACGTGCTCGACGAAGGTGTCGACTATGTGATCAAGCCCAGTCAGAAGGCTGTCGACACATGAATGACTTCGTGCGCGCCATGCACACCCGTTCCGGCCTGATCAATGAATGGGAACACGGTCTGAGCCTCGACGAAGCGCAAGCCAAGGTCATCGAATACGTCAGGAAATTCACTCCGGCCGGCGTCAAGCCGCTGCTCGCCGGCAACACCATCGGCTCCGACAAGAAGTTCCTTGACCACTACATGCCGGAACTCATGGAGAACCTGCACTACCGCACCATCGACGTGAGCACCTTCAAGGAACTCGCCCGCCGCTGGTATCCGGCCGTCTACCTCAACCGTCCGCCGAAGAACGGCGGCCACCGCGCGCTCGCCGACATCATCGAATCGCTCGACGAACTGCGTTACTACCGCAAGGCGTTCATGGCCCCGGTGCCCGGTCCGAGCGAAGCGGAGGCGAAGGCCATCGCCTCTGAAATCCAGGAAACCAGCCTGCTCAACAAGGACTGACAGCACGACTCCAGCGAGAGGAACCGCATGACCGCAGCTGATTGGACCACCATCGGCCAACCGCAGGATATCCGCCTTGTGGTCGCCGACATGGACGGCACGTTACTTGACGAACGAAGCCGAATCCCCGACGGATTCTGCCCATGCTCGCCCGGCTCAAACGCCGTGGCGTCGAATTCGTGCCCGCGTCCGGACGCCAATACGCCACGCTGCGCAACATGTTCGCCGACAAAGCCGCGGAGATTCTCGACGGGGGAGAACTGTCCTATATCGCGGAAAACGGCAATGTGGTGGCGCTCGACGACAAAGTCGTGGAAGTGCATGGCGTCGATTTGGACGTCACGCGTCACGTCATCGACCTGGTCGCCGACGCCGCTGCCTCCGGCGAGCATAACGTGGGACTGGTGGTGTGTGGCCTCAAATCGGCATACGTGCAGCGTTCCGACAAGCCGTTCCTCGATGAAGTCGGCAAATACTACGCGGCGCTGAGCATCGTGGACGATCTGCACGAAGTGCTCGACTTCGCGCAGGAACCGTCCGCCTACACCCCTGACGGCGACGCCGAAATCGTTCTGAAACTCGCGATCCTCGACCTTGACGGCTCCGAACGATTCACCAACGAAAAGCTCACACATCTGCGCGCGGACTACCAGGTGGTCGTCTCCGGCAAACTGTGGGTGGACATCATGAACATCGAAACCGACAAAAAGCAGGGCGTCGAGGCGTTGCAGCGCGTGCTCGGCGTCACACCCGCGCAGACGGCGGTGTTCGGCGACTACCTCAACGATCTGCTCATGCTTGAGGCGGGCGACTGGTCGTTCGCCATGGGCAACGCGCACCCCGATTTGAAGGCCGCCGCGCGCTACATCGCACCGTCGAACGTCGAGCACGGTGTGCTCAAGGTTGTGGACAGGCTGGTTGCCTGACGATTTCGTTGCATGGGGCGCGGTGACGTAAAGAAGGTGGCGTAATGAGGCAATCCGAGGCGCTTGCGATTCTGGGTTCCGGCGCAAGCGTGTTCCTGACGGGCGCGCCCGGTGCCGGCAAAACCTACGTGCTCAACGAATTCATACGGCAGGCGCGTGCCGACGGCGCATCCGTGGCCGTCACCGCATCCACGGGCATCGCTGCCACGCATATCAACGGCACCACCATCCATTCCTGGAGCGGCATCGGCTTGGCCACGGCATTGACCGACAATCTGGTTAAAACCGTTCGCACACGCCGCAAACGCAAGCTGCAGGAAGCCGACATCCTCATCATCGACGAGGTCTCCATGCTGCACGCGTGGCTGTTCGACATGGTTGACCGGATCTGCCGCATCATCCGCCGCGACGAACGTCCGTTCGGCGGGCTGCAGGTGGTGTTGTCCGGCGATTTTTTCCAGCTGCCGCCGGTTTCGGTATCGGGACGCAACAACGACCTGATCGCGCCGTCCGCCGAATATCTGGCCAGTCGCGAACGGTACATGCGCGCCGGACTCAATCCCGAAGGTTTCGTCACCGAATCGTTGGTGTGGCGCGAATTGAACCCCGTTGTCTGCTATCTGACCGAACAGCATCGTCAGGATGACGGCCAGCTGTTGAACGTGCTGACCGACATTCGCGAAGGCGCGGTGGACGATGGCGACCGCAATGTGCTGCTGACCCGGTTGGGGGCCATTCCGGAACCCGGGCAGCAGGCGGTGAACCTGTTCCCCGTCAACAGGCAGGCCGACGCGCTTAATGACCTGCGCCTGTTCGAAATCAAGGAGGAACCGCACGAATACCTCGCCGAATCCGAGGGCGCGGCGAATCTGGTGGAACGGCTCAAAAAGAACATGCTCGCTCCCGAACGCTTGTACCTCAAAACGGGCGCGGCCGTGATGGCGGTGCGCAACGACACCGACCACCAGTACGTCAACGGGTCGCTCGGCACCGTGCGTGGATTCACCACGCAATCGCAGGGCGGCTGGCCGATCGTCGAATTCGAAAACGGCAACATCGTCACCATGAAGCCGAATTCCTGGCAGATGCAGGACGGCGATACCGTGCTCGCCACGGTCAAACAGGTGCCGTTGCGCTGCGCGTGGGCGATCACCATCCACAAATCGCAAGGCATGACGCTCGATCGTGCCGTCATGGATTTGCGACGCACATTCGCGCCGGGCATGGGATACGTGGCGCTGTCGCGAGTGGAAGGGCTCGACGGCCTGTATCTGCAAGGCGTCAACGAGCGCATGTTCCTGGTCTCACCGGACGCGGTCCGTCTTGATGGACAATTGCGATTGGAGTCGGCTCAGGCCGCCGATACGCTTGTCTCCGACGGTGTCGGAGCATTCCGCGCCCGCATGCCGCAACCGGCCGCCGGTGAGGATGACGAATTCGCGCAGGACGTGCTGTTCTGACCCGCTGCTAAATATCAGCCCATCGCCTGCAGGGAACGCGCAAGATCCGGGTCGAGCTCAACTTCGTCCTCGACGCTTTCCGGATCGGGGTCCCAACAGCTGGCGATCACGCAGGCCAGTCCGACGAGCAACCAAAGCGGGTTGCGCTGCAGGAACTCAAGACCTGGAATCGCCCGCGTGACGATGATCCATATCACCATGCCGGCCAGCGCAATCGCATTGAACGGCTTCTTCCATGGCAGGGAAATCAACGTGACGCACAATACGGCCAGGCACAGGCCGATCCATTGGTTTCCTTCGGTCAGCACTTCCGGCGCTGCCGCCGCGAAGACGAAATAGCAGATGATGCCGATCCAGCCGAGTTTGTTCCAAATCGAAATGTGCGCGGTGACGTGACGCATGCCGCGTCCTTTCCTTATGAAGCGATATGGTGCTGATTCCAGTATCATAGAAACGGCTTTAGACTTATTTATAACTCTATAAATAACGTTTTTCGCGTATTGGTGTGCGATTCGAGGACGTGTGGCGCATCCAAGTCGGCTTACCTGAGTAATTTGGAACGTATGACCAAAGCACTTCGTATGTCTACCATGTTCCTGCGCACCCTGCGCGAGGACCCCGCCGATGCCGACGTCGTGTCGGACAAGCTGCTGCAGCGCGCCTGCTACCTGCGCAAGGCCGCTCCGGCATCTGGACCTGGCTGCCGCTGGGCCTCAATGTCCTGAACAAGATCGAGAACATCATCCGCGAGGAGATGGCGTCCATCGACGCCCAGGAAGTCCACTTCTCCGGACTGCTGCCGCGCGAGCCGTATGAGGCCACCCACCGCTGGGAGGAATACGGCGACAACATCTTCCGTCTGAAGGACCGCCACGAGGCCGACTACCTGCTGGCCCCGACCCATGAGGAAATGTTCACCCTGCTGGTCAAGGACCTGTACTCCTCCTACAAGGACCTGCCGGTGACCCTCTACCAGATCCAGACCAAGTACCGCGACGAGTTCCGTCCGCGCGCCGGCCTGATCCGCGGCCGCGAGTTCATCATGAAGGACGCCTACTCCTTCACCCTCGACAAGGAAGGCCTCGTCAAGGCATACATGGACGAGCGCGGCGCATACGAGCGCATCTTTAACCGTCTCGACCTGAAGTACGTGCCGGTGCACGCCATGGCCGGCCCGATGGGCGGCTTCGAATCCGAGGAGTTCCTGGCTCCGATGGAGATCGGCGAGGACACCTTCGCCCAGTCGCCGTCCGGCAAGGCCTGGAACGTCGAGGCGCTGACCACTCCGGAACCGGAAGCCATCGACTTTACCGCAACGCCGGCAGCCGAAAAGCGCCCGACTCCGGAAGCGGCCACCATCGACAAGATGGTCGAATTCGCCAACGCCAACCATCCTCGTTCCGACGGCCGCGATTGGCAGGCCTCCGACATTCTGAAGAACGTCGTCATCGCCGTCATGCATCCGCAGGACGAAGACCACGACGAGCCGTGGCGCGAGCTCGTGGTCGTAGGCGTTCCGGGCGACCGTACCGTCGACATGAAGCGTCTTGAGGCGCAGTTCACCCCGGCCGAGATCGAGGAAGCCACCGACGAGGATCTGAAGAAGCATCCGGAACTCGTCAAGGGCTACATCGGACCGATGGCGCTTGGCCCGCAGGCACGCGACGGAAAGAAGGCCGAGAACGCGTCCGAGACCGGTGACGCGCTGCGCTACCTGATCGACGCGCACGTGGCACGCGGTTCCGCATGGTTCACCGGCGCCGACGAGCAGGACGTGGATTACTACGATTTGGTGTACGGCCGCGATTTCGAGGCCGACGGCACCGTCGAAGCCGTGCAGGTACGTCATGGCGACATGAGCCCGGACGGTTCCGGCCCGCTGAGCTTCGAGCGCGGCGTGGAAATCGGCCAGGTGTTCCAGCTGGGCCTCAAGTATTCCAACGCGCTCGGCCTGAAGGTGCTCGACCAGAACGGCAAGACCGTTCCGGTGTGGATGGGCTCCTACGGCATCGGCGTCTCCCGTGTGATGGCCTGCATCGCCGAAACCCATCACGACGAGAAGGGTCTGGCGTGGCCGGCAGTCATCGCGCCGGCACAGGTGCACGTCGTGGCCACCGGCAAGGATGCGGCCGCGTTCGAAGCCGCAGAACAGCTGATCGGTGAGCTTGAGGCCAAGGGCATCGAAGTCATCTTCGACGACCGCAAGAAGGTGTCTCCGGGCGTCAAGTTCAAGGACGCCGAACTCATCGGCGTGCCGATCATCGCCGTCGCTGGCCGCGACACCGTCAACAACGGCACCATCGAAGTGCGCGACCGCAACGGTGAGAACGCCGAAGCGGTGCCGGTCGCGGACGCCGCGCAGGCGATCGCGGACCGCGTCGCTGCACTGCTCAAGTGACATACGGCAATCCGTAGCGCGTCGGTTTGATCCGACGAACGACATACGGCAACGGAAGACCATCAAGCAGGTGGTCTTCCGTTTTTTGTTTTTCATGGGGAATACCGTGCGCATCTCACGCACATGAGGATTGTGGATGTCGGTGGATAAGTCGAAATTATCCACCGACAATCCACGACTCGCCCGACGATCTCAAGTTATCCACATTCTCCGGTTGGGCTTGCAGACGGATGGAACGTTCGGCGATAGTGGTCTTACCGCGGAAACGTGAAGATGCGGGAAGGGCATGCAGTTTACCCTCTCTCACCATAAATCCACCTCACTGCCTGTCGCTTCCGTGCCGTCAACGGCGCTTTCCGCGGTCCATCATTCGTCAAACAGAAAGGGCCGAACATGGCGCAGCAGCAGGGTCTCCTCACCATCACGGGATATGTGGGCGCCAGCCCACGCAATTCAATCGGGAAGCATGCCGCATGCCAGCTCATTCCGGCTGGCCAGCACCAGACATTATTTCGATGGCCGAACGCAACAGTGGAAGGACCTGCCCACCACATGGATCACGGTGAAGGCATATCGAGGCCTTTCCGAAAGCATCTGCCAATCGTTCAAAAAAGGCGAACCGGTCATCGTGACCGGCGTGCTGGCGGCGGAAAGCTGGGTGGACCAGAACGGCAAGCAACAGTCGAAACTCGTCATGGAAGCGAATGCGGCGGGGCATGATTTGAGCTACGGTGTCTCCACCTTCCGCAAACTCGCCAAGAAAAACGATTCCGGCCAGCAAGACGCGCAGCCTGGACAGGCTTTAGGACGTGATCCATATGTGCAAGCCGCCCAACAGCGGGGCGAAACTTCAGTCAATGCGATGGGCGGGCAGAGTTCCGGCGTTGACGAGCAAGGCGGCTCGCAGGCCGGTGCGGATAGCAACGCCGCCGAACCCCTACGTGAGGAATTCGGCGGCGATGGCTTCTGACGATTGCCTGACGCTTATGCGATCGCTGGCATGGCCTGTTACCAGATGCGCACGCGTTGCTCCGGTGCGAGCCACATGCCGTCGCCGGGCTGCACGCCAAACGCCTTGTGGAACAGGTCCACATTACGGGCGATGCCGTTCGTACGGCATTCGGCGGGGGAGTGCGGGTCGATCTGCAGATACTGCTCCGCCAACTCGTCGCGATTCTTAGTGCGCCAAATCGAAGCGTAGCTCAGGAAGAAACGCTGCAGGCCGGTGAAGCCGTCGATTTCAGGAGCATCGGCAAGCGCGGCTTCGATGGCTTCCGTGGAACCATCCTTGCCGCGGCCGGCCGCTTCATCGAGAGCGAACGCATAGGCCTTGAGAGCGATGTTCACACCGCTCAAATCGCCGATGTTCTCGCCGATGGTCAACGCGCCGTTCACATGAGGGGCCTTCGACGGGTCATCCGAATACTTTTCGGCGAGCTGCGTCGGCACGAACTCGTTGTACTGGTCGATGAGCTTCTGGGTGAGCGCCTTGAAATTGGCCTTGTCCTCTTCGGTCCACCAGTCGTTGAGTTTGCCGTCGCCGTCGTATTGCGAGCCTGGTCGTCGAAACCGTGGCCGATCTCATGGCCGATCACCGCGCCGATGCCGCCGTAGTTCGCGGCATCCTCGGCATCCGGGTTGAAGAACGGCGGCTGCAAAATGGCGGCCGGGAACACGATCACGTTCATGGACGGCTCATAGTAGCGTTCACCGTCTGCGGATTCATCAGCCATTCGTCCTTGTCGACGGCCTTGCCCACCTTGGCCAGCTGGTAGCCGGTCTCATACAGGTTCGCGGCACGCATGTTCTGGGCGAAGCGGCGTCCTCGCGCACATCCAGCGCGGAATAGTCACGCCAATGGTTCGTGTAGCCGATCTTCGGCACGAACTTGGACAGCTTCTCCAATGCCTTGGCCTTGGTCTCGTCGCCAAGCCAAGTGGAATTGGAGATGGACACACGGTAGGCGTCGATGAGATTGCCGACCAGCTGCTCCATACGCTGCTTGGAGGTTTCGGGGAAGTGACGCTTCACGTATTCGCGGCCGACATCCTCGCCGCAGATGCCGTTGACCAGCGAGACGCCACGCTTCCAACGCACACGCTGCTCCTTCTGCCCGGACAGCGTCTTGCCGTAGAAGTCGAAATTCGTTTCGTCGAATTCGTGGGGAAGCTCCAATGTGGAGCCGATCACCACATGCACGCGGGCCCACAGCTTGAGATCATCCAGCGACGCTTCCTTCCAGAACGCGTTGAGTCCGGTGAGGAAGCTTGGCTCATGCACGATCGTGTGGCTGAAACAGCCGCGGAAATCCAACGGCTGCACGGCAGCCGCGGTGGTCGCGTCGTAAGCGTTCTGCCAGGCGTCGATCCAAGCGTCCAGGTCAACATCGGCGAGCATGGCGCACAGGTCGGCGTAATCCGTCGGGTTATAGGTCTTCACCGAATCGCGCGTGGACACGTTGTCCCAATGGTTCGCCGCGATGCGCGTCTCCACGTCAAGGAAACGCTTGGCCTGCGCATGGGCATCCTCGTCACCGGCCGCAAGATGCGCGTTCTTCAGCTGCTTGGCGACCATCTCGACATACGCCTCACGGATTGGCGCGTAATGGTCTTCCCTGTAGTAGGCCTCGTCCGGCAGATCCAAACCGTCCTGTTCGATGTGCACGACATTGGTCTCCGGCGCTCCCGGATCTCCGTAAACGGCGATGCCGATCAGGTCTGGACCGCCGGTCGGGTTCATGGCGCCAAGCGCGCGGGTGAGCGCGGCCTTGTCTTCGGCCTCGTCGATGGAAGCCAACTGGTCTTCGATGGCGGCGAGTCCGGCCGCGTCGATGGCATCGACGTCAAGGAAACTATGGTACAAAGCGCGCGACTTGACGGCTGGGCAATCATCCTCTTCAAGGATGTCGCGGATCTGGTTTTCCGCATCCTCGGCGAGCTTGTCGAAGGAACCATACCGGGAACGGTCGTCGGGAAGACGGTACATGTCGACCCACGGGCCGTTGACGAAGCGGAACAAGTCCTGAGACGGGCCGGTCACGGCGGAGAACGATGCCGGATCGATACCCGAAACCAAAGAATTCGAAGTGTTGTTCATGGCTTCACACTATCCATCTTTGGTGACAACATCGTGTATTCGAATCGAATATTCGGGTGGAACGCAAGGTGGAATACAGAAAGGAGAACATCGTTCGCCGGTGTATGGCCCGCGAAGTAGGGTTGAAGGCATGATCGAACTGAAAACCCCTAAAGAGATTGAAGCGATGAAGCCCGCAGGCCGCTTCGTCGGCGGCATCCTGCGCGACCTGAAGGAATTCACCAAGGTCGGCACCAATCTGTTGGAAATCGACGAATTCGTCCACAAGCGCATCGTGGACCGCAAGGGCGCCTCGTCCTGCTACGTCGACTATGCGCCTGATTTCGGCACCGGTCCGTTCGCGCACTACATCTGCACGTCCGTGAACGACGCCGTGCTGCACGGCGTTCCGTACGACTACAACCTGAAGGACGGCGATCTGGTCAGCCTCGATCTGGCGATCAACGTCGACGGATGGGTCGCGGATTCCGCCATCAGCTTCTGCGTCGGCACGCAGCATCCCGACGACCTGCGCCTGATCAAGTGCACCGAAGAGGCTTTGGCGGCCGGCATCGAAGCCGCTCAGCCGGGCAATCGTCTGGGCGACGTCTCCTGCGCCGTCGGCGACGTGGCACGCGAATACGGCTACCCGATCAACCTGGAGTTCGGCGGACACGGCGTCGGCATATCATGCACGGCGATCCGCACGTGCCGAACGACGGCAAGGCGCATCACGGCTACAAGCTGCGTCCGGGCCTGGTCATCGCCATCGAACCGTGGTTCCTCAAGACCACCGACGAGATCTACCAGGATCCGAAGGACGGCTGGACGCTGAAGAGCGAGGACGGCTCCCGTGGCGCACACAGCGAGCACACCATCGCCATCACCGAAAACGGTCCGGTGATCCTCACCGTCCGCGACTAGTCCAAAACCTTATGAAAACGGGCTTGTGCGATTACGCACAGCCCGTTTTTTCATGCCCGTTTTGAGACGGAACCCACATATCGAAACGCGCATGCCATATAGTGGGCGGTACTTTTTGAACTGGTAAGGAGCGAACGAGTATGGCCACAGCCAATCTGAGTGTGGAATCCAAGGACTTCACCCTGCCGGTGGTCGAAGCCACGGCGGGCGCGGACGGCATCGTGGTGTCCACGCTGCGCAATGATGGCTGGGTCACACTCGACCCCGGTTTCCTCACCACCGCGCAATGCGAATCGAAAATCACGTACATCGACGGCAAGAACTCGATTCTGCGCTATCGCGGCTATCCGATCGAGCAGCTGTGCGAGCAGTCCGACTTCCTTGAAGTCGCTTGGCTGCTGCGTCACGGCGAACTGCCGAACAAGGACCAGTACGACCGTTTCATCTCCGACATCAACCACCGCACGATGGTGGGGGAGGACTTCCGTACGTTCATGGGCTCCTTCCCGCGCACCGCGCATCCGATGAGTGTGATGGCGTCCGCGGTCAACGCGCTCGCCACGTTCTACCCGGACACCACGGACATCAACGATTCCGACCAGCTGGACGAAGCGGCGACCATCATCATGGCCAAGGCGCGCACCATCGTCAGCTACATCTTCCGCCGCCGTCGCGATGAGCCGATGCTGTACCCGGACTACTCGCGTGGCTATGTCGACGATTTCCTGCGCATGTGCTTCGCCGTGCCGTATGAGCCGTTCGAATCCGATCCTCTGTATGTGCACGCGCTTGGCCGTCTGCTCATCATCCATGCCGACCACGAGCAGAACTGCTCCACGTCCGTGGTGCGCATCGCCGGTTCGGCGCACGCCAACCTGTATTCCGCGGTCGCGGCCGGCATCAACGCGCTGTCCGGCCCGCTGCACGGCGGCGCCAACGAGGCGGTGCTCCGCCAGCTCAAGGCCATCCGAGACTCCGGCAAAACCGTCAAGGAATTCGTGGAGGACGCGAAGGCCAACGGGCATCGCATCTCCGGCCTCGGCCACCGCGTGTACAAGTCGTACGATCCGCGCGCGGCGATCGCCAAGACCTATCTGCAGAAGATCATGGAACGCGCCGACACGCTGAAGCTGCCGGCGGACGAGCGCGCGCTGTTCGACGTGGCCACCGAACTGGAGCAGATCGCATTGAGCGACGATTACTTCGTGTCTCGTCATCTGTATCCGAACGTCGACTTCTACACGGGACTGATCTACCGTGCGATCGGCTTCGATCCGTCCATGTTCACCACGCTGTTCGCGTTGGGCCGCATCCCCGGCTGGATCGCGCAGTACCGTGAGATGCTCGCCGATCCGAACACGAAAATCGGCCGTCCGCGCCAGGTGTACACCGGCTACACGGAACGCGATTACGTGCCGATGGACCAGCGCCACTGAACGATATTGACACGCGGCTCCGGTTTCGGACGTGCGCATGCGCCTGCCATGGCTTGCCGCTACAGTGTTTCAAGGAACGAAAGAACCTAACGAATCGCTGGAACCGGTCTACGGCTCCGGCATGGTCAAAGGAGCGTACACATGACTGAACAGCGCACCGCATGGGGTTGGGGCCTGGCAAGCATCGATGCGGCCGGCAACACCCTTGACGTGTGGTATCCGGAACTCACGTTGGGCGAGGCTCCGGCTGAAACCTCGCGTCCGAATCACAACTTCGGCGCCATCGCGCATGACGAGGCCGACGCGCGTGGCGTGCGCCGCATGCCCGTGTTCACCGTGTCCAAGCTGGACGAGCCGATCGAGGACGCCGCCGACGCTATCTGCGTCTGCACCTGCTGAGCATGCGTCTGGCCAAGCCGAACACGTTGAATCTCGACGGCATTTTCGCCAAGCTCAACAACGTGGTGTGGACCAACTACGGTCCGTTCGCCGTCGACGATTTCGCTTTGCGCAAGCTTGACGTGATGGCCGCCACCCGACAGTCCGGAGCCGTGTTGGCGCCGCACGTCGATGTGAACGTGCTGTCGATTGACAAGTTCCCCCGCATGGTCGACTACGTCGTGCCGACCGGCGTGCGCATCGGCGACGCCGACCGCGTGCGACTGGGCGCGCACCTGTCCGAAGGCACCACCGTCATGCACGCCGGCTTCGTGAACTTCAATGCGGGCACCCTCGGCGTCTCCATGGTCGAAGGCCGCGTCTCGCAGGGCGTCGTGGTCGGCAACGGCTCCGACATCGGCGGCGGCGCGTCCATCATGGGCACCCTGTCCGGCGGCGGCAAGCTCAAGAACTCCATCG
>ENA-OQIR01000555-OQIR01000555.1-human-gut-metagenome-genome-assembly--contig:-NODE-555-length-15742-cov-2.033557_pt1 | contig 15742 bp, 22 predicted proteins | sample MGYA00242580_ERZ504745 | MGnify/ENA primary metagenome ERZ504745 (study PRJEB26092, sample SAMD00036214) | human gut metagenome | host: Homo sapiens | study: EMG produced TPA metagenomics assembly of... | reverse complement strand
TTCTGTAAATTCGTCAGCATGAACAGCTGAAAACAATCTGCACATTTTTATAAAAACAATCACCACATTTTATAATAAACATCACCATGAATCAAGATATACTGACCGACATCATCGCCCATAAAAGAAAAGAAATCGCCATACAGGAAGCTGCTGTTTCGGCTTCGTTCCTCGAGAATCATATTGGAGGAACTACCGTTACACGCAGCATGAAACAAAGTCTGACAGTCTCATCCACAGGCATCATTGCCGAGTTCAAACGCAGGTCGCATCGAAAGGATGGATAAACCGTGAAGCCGACGCATCGATCGTGCCTCACAACTACGAACTGGCAGGAGCTGCTGCATTGTCTATTCTGACAGACGAACTGTTTTTCGGTGGGTCATTGAAAGACATTCGTAATGCCCGTCCTACGGTAAATATCCCTGTGTTGCGCAAGGACTTTATCATCAGCCGATACCAGTTGCTGCAAGCCAAAGTGGCACAAGCTGACGCCGTGCTGCTAATAGCCGCAGCACTTAGCAAAGACGAATGTATGAGCTTGGCAAAAGAAGCACATGCATTACAACTGGAAGTATTACTCGAAATCCATACCGAACAAGAAACAGACTATATAAACGAATATGTCGACATGATAGGAGTAAACAACCGCAACCTGGGAACGTTTCATACCGATACGGAGAACTCCTTCCGCCTTGCAGAGAAGCTTCCCAAAGATAAAGTTCTGGTTTCGGAAAGTGGCATTTCCAACCCTGAAACAGTCATCAAGCTACGTGAAGCCGGTTTCCGAGGTTTCCTTATCGGAGAGAATTTTATGAAAACCGAAAATCCCGGAAAAGCTTTAAATGAGTTTATAAACCAACTTCAATCTGCCTTATGATAGTAAAAGTATGCGGCATGCGGCAGCCTGAAAACATCAGAGCAGTGGAACAGGCAGGAGCCGACTGGATAGGATTGATCTGTTACGACCGTTCGCCTCGTTTTGTTTCATCGGTTCCTTCATATCTTCCGCAACACTCGAAACGTATAGGAGTTTTTGTCAATGAAGATTATGCAGGCATTACACATCGTGCACACGAGCTGAGCCTTGACTATCTGCAACTGCATGGCAAAGAAACACCTGAGCTATGTAAAAAGCTGCATGAAGAAGGTTTCAGACTTATCAAGGCTTTCGCCCTTCGAAAAGCATCCGATCTGGAGTGTACCTATGCATATGCTCCTTACTGTGATTATTTCCTTTTCGATACTCCCTGTCACGGATATGGAGGTTCAGGACAATCTTTCGACTGGAGTATATTGGGAAATTACAAAGGTGACACTCCTTTCCTCTTAAGCGGAGGCATACGTCCGGAAAGCTTGCCTGCCCTATCCGGTTTCCATCATCCACGCTGGGCCGGCATCGACCTGAACAGTGGATTTGAAACTGCTCCGGCACAAAAAGACGCAAAGCAACTAGCTTCTTTTATCGAACAATTCAGACTATTAACCAACAAATAAAAACATATCACTATGAACCGTATTAATGAATTATTCAGCAGAAAACACCACGATATCCTTTCTTTATATTTCTGTGCCGGAAGTCCTACACTGGAAGGAACAGCAACAGTAATCAAAACTCTGGAACAAAAGGGAATTGACATGATAGAAATAGGTATTCCGTTCAGTGATCCCATGGCAGACGGAGTCGTCATTCAGAATGCAGCTACCCAGGCTTTACGAAATGGAATGACTTTAAGAAAACTCTTCGACCAACTGAAAGAAATCCGTCAGGAAGTAAGTATTCCACTTATTCTCATGGGCTACCTGAACCCCATCATGCAATATGGTTTCGAAAATTTCTGTAAAAGTTGCCAAAGCTGCGGCATAGACGGTGTAATCATTCCCGACCTGCCATTTAAAGATTATGTAGAAGAATTCCGCCCTATAGCAGAGCAGTACGATTTGCGCATCATCATGCTCATTACTCCCGAAACCAGTGAAGCACGGGTACGAGAAATAGACCAGCACACTGATGGATTCATCTACATGGTTTCTTCCGCTGCTACAACCGGAGCTCAAACCAATTTCAATGAAGAAAGGCAAGCATATTTCTGCCGTATCGAGAATATGCAGCTACGTAATCCACGCATGGTAGGTTTCGGCATATCGAACAAACAAACCTACGAAACAGCTGCTTCACATGCCTCCGGATGTATTATAGGAAGTAAATTTATTACTCTTCTCGACGAAGAACATGGTAATGCAGACCGAGCAGCCGAACGTTTGATGCACTTATTAGGACGATAAATTATAAGACATCAAACCCCTAAAATGATAAAAGTGAAACCATGAAAAGGGATAATTAATTGATTTATCACATAAAAACAATCATTTTGTTGTTTTCTTTCCCCAACTGTTGCATGGTTAGAACTCTTTTTACTATATTTGATGTAGTCTGAAGGTATTTAATTGACTACAAATAGATTAAAAGAAACTCGCATGAGAATGGGCAACGGATAAGAAATTGGTAAAGTGCTTTGATACACTATATTTCTCATGCTGTCAAACAACTCTTATTTGTTTGCAAATATAATATTATTGCAGGTAATAATCAAAAATAACGAGGTTTATTTTCATTTTTACCTGCTGATATTTGTTCCGGATTATCAGATGCGATATATTTGTAATTAGGATTCGTACCGTGTTCCAAGCGGTTCATAAGTAACGACTTGCGGAGTTTGGCAACAAGGGGATGCGGCTCCGTTTTATAGAAATGACTTATGCAAACCGACTTATCCATTTACAACAGTCTTCGCCCTTCCTTTATAGAAGGCGTTCACGCCGTGAAGTTCAATGCTTTGTCGGCGGTCATATCGCGTTACCGGGATTATGCCCGCAGTTCCGAACAAATAAAAGCGTACTCGGGAGATTCTCTGCTGATGCGGGACATCGCCTCCTTGCTTGACGAAGCACCCCGTCCCATAACGAGGGAATACCAGGATTTCACCCCGTTCCTGCTTCTTCTGATGCTTTCGGAGGAATTTCATGCCGTCCATTATGTCGAGCGTCTTGTAACGTGGTATTTCGGCTATTGTTGTGTCGATGAACTGCGGACGGTCTGCACCATTCTGTCCCAGTGTTCCTACCCGCATCACGACACGCTGCGGCTGCGGTTCAAGAATTACCTGCGTGAAGCCCGTAAGACACTGGGTATGCCCGTTGAATGTAACGCTGCTGTCATGCTGAAAATGCTCGACGCCTCTTATGAACATCTCACTCCCGCCGATGTCGGGGAGTTCGAGGAGCTGTTGCACCTGGGGGACGATTACGAGTTCATCTCCCGTGTCAAATCGAATTATCTTGCCTCGGATAACGTCACGGAACTCGCCGGGGTTTGCGGGTATTCCAGCACGATTACCTTCCGCCGGCGTTTCCAGCGGGTTTTCGGCTGCTCGGCCTCCTCGTGGTTACGTCAGCGCCGTATCGAACGTATCGGGGAGTTGCTGCGGACGACACACTACACGTTGCAGGAAATAGCCTACATGTGCGGTTTCTCCGCCCAATCCCACTTTACGGACTTTTGCAAGCGGAATATGGGGAGCAATCCCACTTCCATCCGCCAGGAAGGTCGGATCTGACATTAAAATCGGCTCCGTGATAAAAAAACGAAGAGAAAGATAAAAATCGTAATCCGCCGGTTTTTCGATTCGCTAACTTTATGCGCGAAAGTAACAAGACGGATTATGATTGTATTTATAGAGAAATTAAACAGCGAAGTCCTGCGGAGTATCGAACGCATCGAATCGCGGGATACCGACGTGTTGAAAAAGTCGCTTGAAGCGTCACGTGTCCTGGGAGAAGCGTTCGACCGTTTGAAACAATATATCATCGGCTACCGTTTTCAAAACGATGACGAGGAAATAAAGTTCTTCAAAGAAATCAAACCTCGTCTTTTTTGCCGTCTGATCTATTACCGCAAGCTCTATAATATCGAGATGAACCGTCCGGTAGGAAGTATCGAGGCACAACGGGAGTACCTGGACGCCCATGTTCGGGCCATCAACGCGTACACGCAGAAACGCCTCGACTTTATCCGCTATTTCCGCAGCGGCGCCACACACCTGGACAGCTCTATTTCCTGCGCGGGCAGACCGACACGGAGCAATACCTGGAAACCTTCTACTATGAACTCGACCCGCAGTTTTCGACAAACGCGGATTTCAAGGTGGCGAAAATCCTGGCCAACGATATGTTGTCGGTTTATCTTATGGGCGAATTGGAATCACTGGAGAGCACGAACCACCGGAACATGGTTCTGCCATTGTCTGACGTGCGTCCGACATGGCAGGACTCGAAGACGGATCTGACGGAACTTATTTACCTGCTCGACAGTAAAGGCTGTTTCGGCAATGTGCCACTCACGCAACTTGCCAGCTACATTTCCAACGCTTTCAACGTACACCTCGACATGAACCTTTCGAGGACATTCTGCGATATGAAAATCCGAAACAACCCGACACCGTGGCTTGACAAGGCGAAAGAGGCCCTGCTTAAACGTATGCAGACATGGAAGCGAAACAAGAAAAACGGCAATTCCGAGTAGAATATGAACCGGTAAAGCACTCTATTCCTTATAGAAACACTGATAATCAGCGTTGTATATAACAAAAGAACCGAGGTCGGTTTTCCCCCGTAACTCTCGAAAGGAACTTTCCCGAACGCCCGTATTTGCACCCGTATAAGGAGCCGATACGGGTGTTCCGTTGTAGCCCCGTCCGGATTAGAACACCGTTAAGCGTTGAATCACAGTATGCTATCGCATTTCTGCCAATAAAAATACCGAGTACGGGCCGCGGATTTCGGTAAAAAACACTGCCTTCTTCACCGCATGAACCGTTGAGAATCAGTTCACTGCAAATTATCAAAAAAAAGTCGTACCGACCTCGTTTTAAGCTGTCCATATAAGCCCGACCTTTGTAACAGACTAAAAACAAAGGAGTATGAAAATCATAGTGATCGGTTCGCGAGCCTATAACGAGCTTGTCGGGCGTATAGAGAAAATAGAGGCTGCAATCGCCTCTCTCCCTGAAAAGGGGCGTGCATGGAATAAGGAGTATATAAACGACGAATGGATGGACGGCGAGCAGGTCTGCCGTTACCTGGGCATCAGCGGGCGTACCCTTCAACGCCTCCGCTCGGATCACGTGATCACCTATTCGGCCATCAACCGGAAGCTGTATTATTCCCTCACGGAAATCCGCCGTGTGCTGAAGGAGCGTTCCGTGCGGCGCAAGAACCAACCAAAGGAGTAGGCCATGTTTCTGGACAAGGAATATTTCGACGGATGGATGCAGCGGCTCTCGGAACGGCTGGAACGTATCGAGAAGCTGTGCGCGGGGGACGTGGAGCAGCCGCTTTCCATCCTGCCTGACGGGGAGCGTCTTCTGGACAATTACGACCTGTGCCGTATGCTCAATATCAGCAAGCGCACACTCCAGCGTTACCGTACCTCGGGAGAGCTGCCTTACGAGATGATCTATCACAAGACCTTCTACCGGGAATCGGACGTCCTGCGGTTCATCGAGCGTAACTTCAGTAATTTCCGCAAGCTGAAAAAGGATCGTCCTGCCGGTTCCGGTTAGGCCCTGTCCCGAGAGTCCGGCGTCATGGAAAAACGCGGAGATACATGGAATAAGGCACGACAAGGCGTACAACCGTTCGATATTTGCCGTAAAATCAGTATGTTTGCACTTGGAAGCCTATATAATAATGAACAATGAAAGAAACAGATAAAATATATCCTGCCGACAAAGGGGAGGAAGAGCTGCTGCATAACGTGCGCCATATCTTGCAGGAAGCGCGCGCGAAGGTGATACATCATGTCAATTCGACCCTCGTGAGGGCTTACTGGCAGGTAGGGAAATACATAGTGGAGTACGAGCAGCAGGGAACCGGCCGTGCCGGATATGGCAAGGCTGTCATCAACACCCTTTCCAGGCGGCTCGTGGCGGAGTTCGGAAACGGGTTCACGGCCACCAACCTGCGGTACATGAGGCAGTTTTACCAGTGCTACCCGAAATATCACACGCTGTGTGATAAATTGAGCTGGTCGCATTGCCGCACGCTTCTCAAGGTGTCGGGCGATGCCGCCCGTGATTTTTACCTGCACGAGTGCGTCAAGGAAAACTGGAGTGTCCGGCAGCTCGACCGCCAAATCAACACGCTTTTCTATGACCGCCTGCTGGCCAGCCGAGACAAGAAGGCTGTGAAAGAGGAGATTTCCCGTACCGAACCCGGGCGTGTCGAACCCAAAGAGATCATCCGCGACCCGTATATCCTGGAGTTTCTCGGTATCCCGCAGGGAGAGCATTTTCTGGAAACCGATCTGGAGCAACTGCTCATCAGCCGCTTGCAGCGCTTGATGCTCGAACTCGGGAAAGGCTTCGCCTTCGTCGCGCGACAGAAGCGTATCTCCTTCGACGACAAGCATTTCTACATCGACCTGGTCTTTTACAATTACCTGGCCCGCTGTTTCGTTTTAATAGACCTTAAATCCGGGGAGCTGACCCACCAGGATTTGGGGCAGATGCAGATGTATGTCAATTACTACACCCGTGAGTTGATGAATCCCGGGGATAACCCTCCGGTGGGTATCGTCCTCTGCGCGGAGAAAAACGACGCGGTCGTCCGTTATACGCTGCCCGAAGATGAAAAGCAGGTCTTCGCCGCCCAGTACATGACCTATCTTCCCACGCAGGAGGAGCTGCAAACACTCTTGCAGGAAGTGTGACAACAACGCTCATGGGCATATGAAAAAAGCCGACGGAAATCTGTACTTCCGTCGGCTTTTCGCTTACATCTTGATCCCTTTCTTCGCGGGGCCGTTCTCCGGCGGGCTGCCCACGCCCGCGATCACGATGCGCCCCCCGGAGGCGTCGGCAATCTGCCGCAGCGGGAAGGAATACGGGCCGCCGTGTTGTCTTCCTTCGGGAGCTCTTCCGCCGTGTCATGCCGTTCCCGGCACACGTCGTTATCCTCCTCCGCCTCCTTTCCCTCGCTCTCTTCTATCGGTTTGAGGCTTTGCTGTATCCTGCGGTCTATTTCCGTCAGGTCAGCTTTTAGGGCCGTCAGTTCGGGCTCCTTGCGCCAGGAACTTTCCACCACTTCCCGCAGGACGGGAATATCTTTCTCCAGTACCTCATTCTTTTTCCGGAATTTCTCCAGTGTCGGCTCGATGGTCGCGAGCGCGTGGATGAAGTTCATCGCCGCCAGTCGCGGGTCGGAGGCGATATTCCCGTAGTTATACTGGTATAGATAATCCCCTTCACCCCGGACATAAAAACGGTTCTGCACCAGGTCGAGCCCGTCTTTCCCGGTCGTTTCGCTCTGGACGAGCAGTTCGAACCCGTAGAGGCTCCCGATGGGTTCGAGCCTGTCGAGCGTGCGTGCCGTTTCGGCGATACGGTTGAGCTGTTTCCCGATGAGCTTGGGGTCGGAGGTTTCCAGCCCGTTCAGTTTCACGGGATTGCGGTACGAGCCGTCCTCGTTGAACTCGACGCGGGCCTTGAAGTGTTCCAGATCCTTGCCGATACGCCGTATCAGGTCGTTGTTCTTCTCTATCTTCTCCGTGATCTGCTCCAGCTTGTAGCGGCTCGATGATTTGCCGCGCACGAATGCCTGGCGTTCGCTTTCGAGCGTGGCGATCTTCTTCTCCAGGCGGGCCTTGTCCAGCAGGTCTGTATTTCCCGAGAGGACGGCTACATACTCGGAAAAATTCATGCCGCTTTTCTCGTCGATGGCCCCCTCGTCGATGGTACGGCTTCCCATGTTGTTGGTCTTGAGCTGGCGGATGAACAGTTGCTTGTTGTGCAACAGCCCGAACTTGTAGGCGTCGAGCGACTTCTCGACGGCGTATAATATCACGTCCACCTTGTTGTCGGCATGGAGTTTGGCGATCTCGTTCCCGGTGCGTATTCCCCGCCCGTCGCGCTGCTCCAGGTCGCTGGGACGCCAGGGGCAGTCCAGGTGGTGTATCGCCACGCAGCGTTTCTGCGCGTTCACTCCCGTCCCGAGCATCTCGGTCGATCCGAAGAGTACGCGGATTTTTCCGGCGTTCATACCGGCGATCATCTCCTTGCGCGCTTTTTCCGAGGTCGCCTCCTGGATGAACCGCACCTCGCTTTGGGGTATGCCGTAATCCTCCGCGAGTTTACGCCGTATCTCGGAATAGACGTTCCACCCCGCTCCGGTTTGTAGGTTCCCAGGTCGGAGAATACGAACTGCGTACCTTTGTACGCCTCGAAACGGCGGTAGTAACCGGCAATCATACGGGCGCAGTGGCTCGCCTTGTTGTCCACGTGGTCGCTGTATAGTTCGGGGTCTATCATACGCATATCGAGCGACATCTTGCGGGCGTAGTCTGTGGCAATGAGCATTTTCGCCTTTTCCTCCCGCTCCGAGAGCGGCAGGCGGCCCAGGAGCGTGGCATCGCCCGATTTGGCGAATTGCACCAGCCGTTCTATGAACTCCGTCTGCTGGGGTGTCGGCGGGATATTGTGCAATATCTCGTTCTTTTGCGGTCGGTCGATCCCTATATCCTCCGCCGAGCGGTAATCTGTAATCTCGGAGTAGAACATGGCCAGTTCGGGAACCTTGATGAAATATCGGAACCGTTCTTTCTGCACGACCTCGTTGGTCACGGAAAACTCGTAGTCGATGGTTTTCTTGGCAAATATGGCCGCCCAGGCATCGAAGGTGCGGATATTCTGACGCTCCAGTTCCTTCGGGCGCAGGTACTTGAAAAGCAGGTACAGTTCCGTGAGCGAGTTGGAGATGGTCGTTCCCGAGAGGAACGTCGCCCCCAGGTCGCGGCCCGTGCGCTGCTGTATGGTACGCAGCGCGAAAAGCATGTTGAGCGCCCGCTGCGACCCCTCGGGATTTCCGAGGCCCGCCACCCGGTCATGCCGGGTCGTGAAAGTCAGGTTCTTGAATTTGTGGCTCTCGTCCACGTAGAGGTGGTCGATACCCATGAGGCGGAAGTCCACGGCGTCGTCCTTGCGTGTTTCCAGCGCGTGCGCCACCTTCTGCAACTTGGCTTCCAGGTTGGCCTTGCGTTTCTGACACCCTTTCATCATGCGCGGGAAACGTCCCTGCCTTGTGCTTTGAGCACTTCGAGGTTCTCCTCCACACAGTCCAGCTCGGCCTGCAATATCTCCTGCTGTATCTCCGGGGACTGGGGTATCATGCCGAACTGTTCGTGCGAGAGGATCACGGCGTCCCAGTCGTTGTTGCGTATCTCCCGGAAGATGCGCTCACGCTTCCGGGGCGTGAAATCCTCCTTGCCCGGGTAGAGGACTTTGGCCATCGGGTAAGCGGTGCAGAACGTCCGGGCTATTTCATGGATGTTGCTTTCAGCCGATAATCATGGGTTTGTTGGCCAGCCCGAGGCGTTTCTTCTCGTAGGCCCCGCAGCACATGATAAGGGTCTTTCCGCCGCCCACCTCGTGGTCGATTATCCCGCCGCCGAGCAGTTTGTCCATCCATATCGCGTCCTTCTGGCTGTCATACAGTTTGTCGATTCCCAGCCCCTTGAGGTCGAGGTCGGGGAATTCCTGGTGCGTCCCGTCGTACTTCGGGCGCACGTAACAGTTGAAAGTACGGTTATAGAGGTCTGTCAGGCGGTCTTTGAAGTCGGACGACTGCTCGCGCAGCCATTCGGGGAAAGCACCCCGGATCTCATCTATCTTGCTGTTGGCGAGCTGTATGGCCTCCCCGTCACGCACTTTGACCTCCCGCCGTTCGCCGTCCACCCATTTGAGGACGGTCTTGGTGATGTCGGGCGAAGTGTTTTGCAGGGCGTGTTTCAAAAGGTGCAGGCCGTTGTACTTACGGGTCTGCGCGCTGACGGCATACTGCTCCGTGATCTTCACGTTCGTCGCTTCCGCCTTCACGCCGTACTCGTCCAGGTTGGAGCGAAGGTGATCTTCACCTCCGTATCGAAGAGCGAGGAGGCGAAACGCTCGTAAACACCTTTTGGAATCCACCGTTCGCCCAGGTTGAAATCCAGGTCGTCGAAAGCGATGGGTTTGGGCGTCGCCTCGCGCAGAGCCTCCAGCGATTCCCGGGCCGGGGCGTGGTCGGGATTCTCCCGCAGGAACGCCTCGATCCGTTCGGCTTTCCCGATGACATTGCCGGCGATGAACTTGTCGGCAACCTCGTAGCCGTCCGTTTCCGGGTTGTAATAGATGCGTCCTTTCAGTTCCCCGAGTATTCCCTCCACGGTAGTTCCCGTGAGCGATGCCATGTAGCGAGGTTCCACCCGGCCGTACTTGTTCAGGCTGGCCACAAGGGCCTCCGAAGCGTCGTCGGCGTGCGTGATCTCATCGGGATTGAAGGCCACGGGACGCTCGAAGATGTCGGCTTTGCGTGCCTTGCCGTCGATGTAACGCTCCAGCGATAGAATCTCCGTTCCCCGCGCGTCCATCTTGATCAGGTCGAGGTTGCGTTTGTCGTTGAGCCGTCCGAAGCGTTCGGTGAAATTGTCGTAAAGCCGGTTGAGCATCTCCCGCAGGGCGGGGTTCGCCGTCAGCGTTTCCGCCTCGTTGTTATAAAGGTGGTAATAGGCATCGCGAATCTCGATATACATGGAGGCTTTCGTCCGTTGTGCAGGCGTGAGTTCCAGCGGGTGGAACATGGGTTGCAGGGATTCAATCCCCCGCAGGTAGCCGACCCGGTTTTGTCCGTCCGTGACGAGTGTCCCTTCGCGGAAATAGGGGGCGACCTCCCCCTCGAACGGGCGGGGTTTCATATCCGCCTCCCGTATCTGCGGCGTTTCTTTACCGGGTTCTTCCTCCTCCGGATTGTCCGGCGTGTCGAACAAGCTGCCCGTTCTCGGCGTACCGGCGGCTTGTTCCCGTCTGTCTTTCGGGCTTCCGTCGGGGGGCGTACCGCCTGCCGTTCCCGCTGTTCCGGGGTTTCCTGCTGCCGGGCGCTTTGTCGGCGCAGTTCCGCCCTCCGTTCCGGGGTAAGCGACATCATCATCTCGTAAAAGCCGTTGATCGGCGGGTTGTCCTCCCAGTTCAGGGAGCATACAAGTCTTCGGGATCACGCTCCGGTGGCGTCGTTTTCGGCATTTCGCTCTTCTGTTCCTCCGGAGAGGAGGCCGGGGCGAATAACGAGGGTTGCCGGGGCGTCTTCCGCTTTGCTCCCCGGCGGCTGTTCCTTTTCTTGGATATACCGAGTTCTGCCTGCCGCCGCTCCTCGGCGCTGAAGCCGAACAGATCGTAGAGCGTCAGCAACGGTTCCTGCTGCACGTTTACCGGTTCGGCAGCTTGGGTGGCAGGTGCGGGAGCCGCCGTTTCCACCGTGTCGAAAAGCGACCCGGCGAAGCCCTCCCGCGGTTTCGGTTCCGTTGTTCCGCCCACGTGCTGCACGGGAGTATCCGCCATGCCGAAATCTTCGGGTTTCGGCGGGTGTTGCTCCCACAAGCGATTCCTCCCGCTCCTTCGACCAGGCCCCGAAGTCGGCCAGATCCTCCCCGGTCGGTTCTCCGGCGGATGTGGCGGCAGAATCCGGTAACGCTTGTCCGGGTTTGTTTTCGATTCGGGTAATCTCCCCGGTTTCGGTATCGACATGGTAGCCCTGCGCCGCCATTTCGGCGACGACGCGGCGTTTTCCTCCTCTTCCCGTTGCTGCTGAAGGTTACGGGCGTCGGCGATAATCTCCTTGACGATTTCTCCGGCAAGGCGGGGCTCGTGTCTTTCGGCACGCTGGCGTTCCGCCTGACGGGGACGGGACAATTCCCGCTCCGGTGTACCGGGTGTCTGTTCCGGAGCATGTTCCAGGCAATAACTCTCGTTGAAATGCCGGTTGAAATCCTCCGAGAGCATACGCCGCATCTCCCGGTCGATGCCGTCCACGCCCTCCGCGTGGGTGAACTCCATCGCCGGTTTGCCGTAGGGGTCTTTGCCTACTTTGGCCTCGGTATGGATCACCCTGTCGAACGACTGGAAGAGGTTGTTTATCCGGATGCCGTTCGACAGCTTGCGGGATTCGATGAAATCCCGCTGCCGTTCGGACAGTTCCCCCGTGGCGGCTTTCTTTTGCAGGATAATCAGTCGCTGCCGACCTCCGTCCCCGCGTGTTCTGTAAAGAGGTTGTTCGGCAGCCGGATGGCCGATACGGGCTCGCAGCGGTTCATCAGCCACTCGCGCACGGGGCGTCCCTGCTCGGCGTTCAATACTCCCTGCGAGGTGATGAATGCCACCAGGCCGCCCTCGCGTACCATATCGACGGACTTCATGAAAAAATAGTTGTGCAGCGCCCGTGTGCCTTGCCGCCGCACGGGGTCGGTATGGGTGGAGAAGAACGGGTCGAAGAGCGCCACGTCCCCGAAAGGGATGTTGCTCACGGCCACGTCGTAGTAACCGGCGTATTTGGGTTCGATGCGCTCGAATCCCTGTATCCGCACCCGTTTTTCGGGGTGCAGGTGCTTCAGGATCAACCCGTGGCGGGGTCTTTCTCGAAGCAGGTGATCTCCGCGTAGGGGTCGTGGAAATCCACGGCATTGACGAAAACCCCCGTTCCCGCACTGGGGTCAAGAATACGTTGGGGGCAATCCGCGTGTCCCATATCGCCTCCACGATGCGTCTGCCACTTTCGGGGGCGTGTAAAAAGCCGTCAGGACGGAGTTCTTGATCCCGTCCATGTAGCGCTTGTATTCCCGTTCGTCGGAGTATTCGCCCTGATGACCTCGTGCAACTCGGCCACGAGCGTTGCCATGCCGTCCTTGTCCGGTTTCCCGGTGGGGTTTTCCAGCACTTCCTTGATGGCGCCGAAGCCGCTGTATGCGCCGAGTGTCCTTTCTTCTTCGGGAGTCGGCGCCCGCCGTTCCCTGTCGAGCGTGAAGGCCGTCTTCAGCGCGTCGATATTCTGGCGGAGGTGGGTTTTCTTATTGAATGCCATCTTCGAGAAGTATTTGGACGGTTCCCGTCAGTTCGGTATAGAACAGTTCGTAGTCGGGCGTGTCAGCGAAGTCGTCCGTGAGGTCGTACTTCTCCAGCACCCCGCGGCAGAGGGGCAGCAGGCGTAGAGCCGCCTGCCGGGCGGTATCCTCGGGAATCTCCGCCTCGAATTCCCTCCAGAGGATGTTTACCAGCGTGTTGTAGGGTGAAAAGTGCAATCCGCGGTAGAGTTCCTCGCGGGCAATTTCTTCGGCCTCGATGTGGTTACAGCCCGAACGGATCGCCTCGCTGTACGCTTGGGCGGCGCTGTCGGCCCGCTCGGCGATGAACTCACCTTCGGCGATGAGTTCCGGGTGGCTGTCCTTGAGGTAGGATAGTAACGAAAGTCCGTAATAGGACAATTCCCCCGTGGGGGTATGGTGTTGCTTGTCTGGCATGATAAGAATTTTTAGTGGTCGTTGATAATCGGGGAAGAGAAAGGCGCCCCGGGTTCCCACCCGAAGCGCCGACCACTGAAAAAATCCTTATCAAACAAGCGTATCTCGTTATGACAGGTCTTTTCCAGTGGCAAAGGTAACGATTATTTCCGTTTGTTCCTCTTTCCCTGCCTGGGAGTATCGCGCGGCTCGAAAACGAACGAGGTCTTGAACTGGTCATCGAGCGTGAGGGCCGCGTCGAACGTCCCGCCGCCGTTTTTGACGAATCCCCGGATCGTGCCGGTTTTGCCTTTGGTCAGCAGTTCCGCGAGCTGCTTGTCGGTCAGCTCCTTGCGGGCCACGGTTCTCCATACGGTCAGGCCGCAATCGGGATTCTGGCACTTGGCGAGTTTGGGATAGAACACCACGGGCCTGCCGCAACGCGGGCAGGCTGTGTCACTCTCCGCGCCGTCGATTCTTGCTTCCAGCAGTTCTTTGGCGATTTGCGAGGCGAAGACCTCGATACCGCGATGGAACGTCGGGGCGTCCATCGTCCCCGGTGGCGACTCTTCGAGAGGGCCAGTTCCCAGCCGCCCGTCATGGCGACATCGGCGATCTTCTTGTCCCTGACCACGGCATACACGGCCAGTCCCTTGTCCGTGGGTACAAGCGACTTTTTCTCTCGCCTGACATACTCGCGGGCAAAGAGCGTTTCGATGATGGCGGCACGGGTGGCGGGCGTGCCGATGCCGGCATCCTTCATCGCCTCGCGTTCGGCCTCGTCGGACAGTTCGCGTCCGGCGGTTTCCATCGCCGCCAGCAGGCTCGATTCCGTGTGAAGGGGGCGCGGCCGGGTCTGTTTCTGTTCCGTGACGCATCCTTTGACGGGCAGCTCGTCGCCTTGCACGATGTCGGGAAGGAGGGTCATGTCCTCCTCTTTCTCCTCGACAGGTTCATTCAGGACGGCCCGCCAGCCCGTCTCGACCATGATACTGCCGCGGGCCGTGAAATCATGTCCCGCGCTTTGCAGGGTAAGGGAAGTGTTTTCTTTCACGCAGGCCCCGGAAAAGGTTTCGAGCATCCGCCCCGCGACCATCTCATAGACGATGCGGTGGTCGGCATCCAGTTCGGAAGGGAGGTTCTCGGTGGGAAGCAGCGCGTGGTGGTCGGCGATCTTTTCGTTGTCCACGCTTCGGCGGGAGAGAGATGCGGTATCCATCCTGCCCGCGTATTCCGCGAAACGGGGATAGCGTGTCATGTTCCCGATGAGTGCCGGAATCTCCTCGGCCACATCTTCCGATATATAGCGTGAGCCGGTACGGGGATAAGTGATGAACTTCTTCTCGTAAAGCGACTGGGCGATGTCGAGCGTTTTTCTGCCGAAAAACCATACCGGCTGTTGGCCTCTTTCTGGAGTGTCGTCAGGTCGTACAAGAGAGGCGGCTGTTCCCTGGCCTCCTTGCGCTCCACGTTCACGACGCGTACCGTTCGGGCGCCGATAACCTCGGCGCGGGCTGCTTCCGCCTTCTCCCTGCCGTCGAATTTCTCCGTGGAGAGGACGGTGAACTCCGTGCCCTCCTTTGCCGTGGAGAGCTTCAGCCGGAAATAGGTGGCGGGCTTGAACGCCTTGTTCTCCAGGTAACGGGAGCAGATGATCGCCAGCGTGGGGGTCTGCACCCGTCCGAGCGACCAGACGCCCCGCCCGGCAGCCACGGCAAGCGCTTGCGAGGCGTTGATACCGACGATCCAGTCGCTTCGCTGCGGGCTTTGGCCGAGAGGTAAAGGTTGTCGTATTCGTTGCCAGGGCGGAGGTGTTGTAACCCCTCGCGGATGGCCCGGTCGGTCAGGCTGCTGATCCATAACCGCACGAAAGGGGTGCGGCATTCCAGGTAAGAGTAGATGTAGCGGAAGATCAGCTCACCTTCACGCCCCGCGTCGGTCGCGACGATGATGCGCTCGGCCATGCCGAACAATTCCCGGAGAATACCGAGCTGCTTCACGACACCCGGGTCGGCCTTATACTCTTTACCCTCCCGAACCTGCCGGGGCAGGAGGATGAACGATGATGGAGGATAGGCAGGTTTTCCCGGCGGAAACCCGCGATGCCGTACTGTTGGGGCATTGCCAGCCCGACCAGGTGGCCGAAGGCCCAGGTTACGGCGTAGCCGTTTCCCTCGATAAAACCGTCTTTACGGTTCGTGGCTCCCACGATGGCGGCGATCTCACGCGCCACCGAGGGCTTTTCTGCGATAATTACTTGCATGATGATTCGGATTTTCAGTGGTTGTTTTCTTGTAGTTCTTCTTCTTTCTCTTTTTCCGGACGGGCGATCAGCCGGCGGTCGTAATAGACATGGTTGCCGTTCCCGTCGTATACTGCCGTCCG
>ENA-OQIR01000554-OQIR01000554.1-human-gut-metagenome-genome-assembly--contig:-NODE-554-length-15745-cov-3.723780_pt1 | contig 15745 bp, 21 predicted proteins | sample MGYA00242580_ERZ504745 | MGnify/ENA primary metagenome ERZ504745 (study PRJEB26092, sample SAMD00036214) | human gut metagenome | host: Homo sapiens | study: EMG produced TPA metagenomics assembly of... | reverse complement strand
TTCGGTGTGCGTATGGGCAACGCAGAGGAGCGCGCCTTTATCACCGGTGACGGTGTGGGCAAGCCTCTGGGTCTGCTGGCTGAGACCGGCGGTGCCAAGGTCGGTGTGACCGCTGCCCAGAAGGATGCCGTTACCTTCGATGAGATCTTCAAGCTCTACTATGCACTGAAGGCTCCGTACCGCAAGAAGGCACAGTTCCTCTGCAACGAAGCCTGGTGCTGCAGCTGATGACCATCAAAGACAACAACGGCAACTATATCTGGAAGCCGGGTCTGGAGATCGGCAAGCCGGATACCCTGCTGAACCGTCCGCTGAAGACTTCCGCCTTCATGCCGGAGATCAAGGGTGGCAGCAAGGTCATGGCCTTTGGCGATTACAGCTACTACTGGGTGGCTGACCGCCAGAACCGCACCTTCCGCCGTCTGAACGAGCTGTATGCCCGTACTGATCAGGTCGGTTTCCTGACCACCCAGCGTGTGGATGGCAAGCTGATCCTGCCCGAAGCCGTACAGCTTCTGCAGATGGCACCGCAGGGCTAAGAAAGTCTGGAAAGGAGGAGCCGGTTATGGCACTGATTCCGCTTTACGAAGCGAAGACCTATCTCCGCGTGGACAGCAGCGATGAGGATGCCCTGATCGGCATCCTTTTATCTTCTGCGGAGCAGATGTGCAAGGACGTTGGCCGTCTTTCGGAAGACCAGTGGGAGGCAGTCAATGCCGCTGACCAGGATGCCGAGAACGGAGTACAGCCACAAGGAACTGGAAGCCCTGCGCAGCACCTGTCGTGTAGCGATTCTGTATGCACTGGGGTATCTCTATGAGCACCGGGACGAAGCTGACCATAAGCAGCTGATGCTGACGCTTCGTTCCATTCTGTTTGCTGTGAGGGAGGGGTGTTCTGATGATCGAGAAACTGAATGAGCGGATCACAATCGAGAAAAGCACGGTCGTGACCGATAAGGTCGGAAACCATCGGAACACATGGGAGGAATATTTCACCTGCTTTGCCTACGCTTCGACCTATCAGGCACAGGAAGAAGAAGGTGAGGTCACAGCCGAACAGAAGAGCGTGGTGTTTACGGTTCGCTGGTGCAGCGAGACCAGAGGATTAACTTCCACTGGTTACCGCATCCGCTTCCGGGAGCAGCTCTATAATATCGAATCCGTTGACCCGATGAACTATCAGAAGAAGATCCTGAAGATTCATTGCAGACTGGAGAGGAGGCAGCCGGATGAGCAGAACCGTCAGCATTGATGAGATGGCTGACGCCATCAACGAAGGCTTAAAAGCATATGCAACGCTTGCTTCCACGCAGGTGAAGAGTGCTGTCCGTAAGTCTGCCAAAACGGTCAAAGACCAGATCTCGGCCAATGCACCGTCCAGAACGGGCGCATACAAAGGAAGCTGGGTGGCGACCAAACAGTCCGAATCCAGCCAGAGCCTTCAGATGGTGGTGCATTCCAAGAACCGCTACCAGCTGGCACATCTGCTGGAAAAAGGTCATGCCAAGCGCGGCGGCGGACGGGTGGCAGGAAGACCCCATATCGCTCCGGCAGAGCAGGCCGGTATCGAGCAGCTCCAGTCTCTCATCGAAAAGGCACTAAAGTAAGGAGGAACCAATGACCCACGAAGAAGTAAAAGCTCTGGTGGAGGAAATGGGGCTTCCTTATGCGTATGACCATTTCGCAGAAGGGGAGAGCCCTGATCCACCATTTATCTGCTTCCTGTATCCGAAAGCCGAGAATTTCGGTGCGGACAACCTTGTGTACCACCACTTCAATCAGCTGGACATTGAGGTGTATACCGATTACAAAGACCCGGATATGGAAGCAAGCATTGAAGAAGTCCTGACCGCACACGAACTTTACTATGAGAAAAGCGAGGTCTGGATCGAAACCGAAAAGATGTATGAAGTCCTGTATGAGCTGACCGTATAAGCCAGCCGCAGGACGATAGGAGGAATAACCTATGTCGAAGCAAAGCAATAAGGTCAAATTTGGCCTGAAAAACTGCCATTATGCCAAGGCGACCTTTGACGAGGATGGCAGCGTCACCTACGCAAAGCCGGTCCGCATCCCCGGTGCAGTCAGTCTTTCTATGGATGCCAATGGCGAGATCGAGCCGTTCTATGCGGACAATATCGCTTACTATGTCGTGAATAACAACTCCGGCTACGAGGGTGATCTGGAGATCGCACTGATCCCGGAGAGCTTCCTCACGGACATCATGCACGAGGAACTGGATGGTAACGGCGTGCTTGCTGAGAACGCCAATGTGGAACTGGAACATTTCGCCTTCCTGTTTGAGTTCGATGGTGACCAGCGTCACATCCGCCATGTGCTGTACAACTGTGTAGCAAGCCGTCCGTCCATCGAGGGTGAGACCAACGAGGACAGCAAGGAAGTCAAGACAGACACCCTGAACCTGCAGGCAACCCCTCTGGCAAACGGTTATGTCAAGGCAAAGACCGGTACTAACACCACGGATGATGTCTATAACAAGTGGTACGATGCGGTCTACGAGCCGCAGGCAGAAGCTGTGGACACCGAAGACACCAGTCACACCGAGGAGCCGCAGGGCTAAGTGACCGACACACACTGCAGGGCTTCGGCTCTGCTTACATTATTATAAAGAGGTATACGATTATGAAGAAGATTTTTCCTTTGTTCGCAGTGATCATCGTTCTGGTACTGGCTGTCTGCTCGTTCCACATCATCCCCACCGGTTACACGGGCGTGAAGACCAGCTTCGGCCAGATCCAGGAGACCACCATCCAGAGTGGCAAGCTCAACTTCTGCATCCCCTTTGTGCAGAGCATTCACAAGGTCAACAACAAGCAGCAGGATAAGCACATCGAAGCACAGGTCTGGGGCGAAGCCTCTGACAAGACCCCTGTGTATGCTGCTGATGTCATCGTGACCTATCAGGTGCTTTCTGAGAAGAGTGCATGGCTGTATGCAAATGTGTCTGACATCAAAAATCTGGTCGGTGACGAGCTGGTGGCATCTGCCATCAAGTCTGCGATGGCTGAACTTGGCCCCAATGAGGTGACCAACCGCACCAAGATCGAACCTTTGGCACATCAGAAGCTGGCAGAGTCTCTTGTGCAGAAATACGGCGACGATGTTGTATTTGTGAACAAGGTCGTCATCAACGACATGAATTTCGAGGATGCTACAACGAAGCCATCCAGCAGAAGTCCATTGCACAGCAGAACGCAGATAAGCAGAAGATCGAGAATGAAGCTGCTATTGCCAAGGCAGAAGCGGATAAGCAGGTGGCAATCACCAATGCAGAGGCGGAAGCCCAGAAGACTTCTATTGCCGCAGACGCACAGGCAGAGGCAAACCGCAAACTGGCAGAAAGCCTGTCCGATACACTGATCGATTACCAGAAGGTTCAGAAGTGGGATGGAAAGCTGCCGACTGTGAGCGGCGGTAATGCACTGGTCAGCATTGACCCGGCAGAGTAAGAAACACGATATACGGCAGGGCTTCGGCTCTGCCAATTTTACATGAAATTTATGGAGGATTACGATTATGGCAGTTACAAAGAAAATCGAGATCGATGGCAAGGAAGTCACCTTTAAGGCAAGTGCCGCTGTGCCTCGCCTGTACCGTATCAAGTTCGGTCGTGACATTTACAAAGACCTGCGTCAGCTGGAAAAGAGCGTGGGGGAGAACGATGAGGACAATTCCAACCTCGATCTGTTCAGTCTGGAGATGTTCGAGGATTTGGCATGGCTGATGGCCCGTCATGCGGACCCCGCGAATGTGCCGGATAGCCCGGAGGAGTTCCTGGATCAGTTCAACACCTTCTCCATTTACCAGATCCTGCCCCAGCTGATCGAACTGTGGGGCCTGAATGTGCAGACGGAGGTGGAATCCAGAAAAAACCTCGCAAAAGTGAGCGGGAAATGACCACCCCGCTCTTTCTGTTGCGCTGTGTACAGCTCGGTATCAGCATCGCCGACCTCGACCTGCTGACCATCGGTTGGTCAATGATATGTTCACGGAACGGCAGAACGACGAGTATCCGTATAAGGAACTGGCATCGCAGGAGGACTTTGACCGGTTCTAAGGGAAAAACAGACGAACGTGCTTATATCGCAAATGAAATAAGCACGTTCGTCGAGTGAGCGTAAAGAAAAATCCCGCTCAGCCGTTGATGACTGGGCGGGAAAGTCTTTATCGTTTGTATTGAGTCAGTTTCATCCAATTACTTGGAAAGCCAAGCTTATCATACAGTTGCTGCTGCGTGAGTCGGGAGCTTTCTTTTTGATATGTGCGAATGAGGCTAACAAGGCTTTTTTTGAATTTCTTAAAGCTATCGTCAGAGAGAAGATAGCGGAAGGCTATAACTAAAGCGAAATAATCTCGTTTTCCCTGAGTGTACTGTGTTCCAGTTTTGGGAATATTAAGTTTGCGATGAAGATTGGTGTCCGGAATATCACGGCGAGAAGAGAAACAATAAAGACACTCATTGTGTGCGCATACGTTTCTATAAAAGGTTAAACATCTTAAGAACTGTTCCAGTTCCTTTTCGTTTACATGAGGATATTCTTGGGCAACAGCACTTTGTAGGGAGAAGGGCAAAAGCGAATACATTTTAGATATTTGCCCAAAAGTCAATGCATTCACAGCAACCCAAAGCGGAACATTTTGATGTGCATTTCGCTGATGGACGAGATACGAATGATCTGTATCTCGAATGGCTATTTTGCTGAGAATATTCGTTAACACTGCGATATCGCGAGCATATTTCGGCTCAGAACGGTAGCTTGCAGTTGATATGTAGTGAGTTTGACTATCCCCGTGATGCTGACAAAAACAATAGGAAATAACCTGACGAATTTTCATTTCTACTTCGCACAGGTATTTAAAAGTAAGTTCTCGGAGTTCTCTGTCAAACTTATAGAGAGCATAGATATCCTCAAAAGTAGTATTAATGTATTTCCGAGTCATGGGGTTCTTAAATGGATATTTATAACCACCAATAAGGGAAAAATAGCCGATGTTAATTAAAGATTCCTTGGTGATGGTTTCATCAGAAATAATGAGTCCCTTTTGATTCTTAAGAATATCTATTTGCTGATCGTATGTTCTAAAGCGATCATTCTGTAATTGATTAGGCATCGCCTTTGCCTCGCATTCGGTAAACTCGTGATAAAAAGAAAAGAGGAGGGCCAACAGGTCCTCCCCCCGGTCTCAGTCCTCGCGAGTATCTGAAACCTGATCACTGAAGCATAGTATAGCAGTTTGCATCTAAAAAGTCAAGACTTTGAAGAAAAAACTACAACTCTGCTTCGTGATTATTATATGCTAAAAAATTTGAATTGATACACAGTATTTGCCTGTCTGTTTTACGCAGACGGGCTTTTCTTATGCCTTCAAGGAGGTGGTTACGCAAATGGCATCCAGAATCCAGGGCATCACCGTTGAGATCGGCGGCGATACCACAAAGCTCTCCAAAGCACTGGAAAATGTAAACAAGTCAATCAAGGGGACGCAGTCCGGACTGAAGGATGTCAACAAACTCCTGAAACTGGACCCTCCAATACAGAACTGGTCGTCCAGAAGCAGAAGATGCTGAAGGATGCCATTCAAGCAACCAAAGAAAAGCTGGCGACCTTAAAGACTGCGGCACAGCAGGCCAATGAGCAGCTTGCCAACGGTGAGATCACCCAGCAGCAGTACGATGCCCTCCAGCGTGAGATCGTGGAAACCGAACAGAATCTGCGGTCTTTACAGGACCAGGCGGCTAATACCAATGCGACTCTTGCCAAGATCGATGAAGCCGGAGCTAAGCTTCAGAACCTTGGTGCCTCGGTCGAAAATGTAGGCAAGAAGTTTATGCCTGTGACGGCAGCGGTGACGGGACTCGGTACGGCCGCTGTCAAGGTCGCAGCAGACTTCGATGCTGAGATGAGCAAGGTCTCTGCCATTTCCGGTGCAACCGGGGAGGACTTTGACAAGCTTCGTGAAAAGGCTCGTGAAATGGGTGCCAAGACAAAATTCTCGGCATCCGAGGCAGCTTCGGCCATGGAGTTCATGGCCATGGCCGGTTGGAAAACCGAGGATATGCTGGGCGGCATTGAGGGCATCATGAATCTTGCTGCTGCATCCGGTGAAGACCTCGCCACGACCTCGGATATCGTCACGGACGCTTTGACCGCTTTCGGCCTGTCTGCGGCGGATTCCGGGCATTTTGCAGATATCCTTGCGGCGGCTTCGTCCAATGCCAATACCAATGTCAGCATGATGGGAGAGACATTCAAATACTGTGCGCCTATTGCCGGTGCGCTGGGATTCTCGGCAGAGGATACGGCAGAAGCCATCGGTCTTATGGCGAACAGCGGCATCAAGGCTTCGCAGCTGGTACTTCGCTGCGTTCCATCATGAACAACCTTGCCGGCGAGGTGACCTTCGTCGGTAAGAACATCGGTGAAGTCACGATTGCGACCAGCAATGCAGACGGCAGCATGAGAAGCCTGAACGACATTCTGGCAGATTGCCGCGTAGCATTCGCCGGTCTGTCAGAATCTGAGAAAGCTGCAAATGCAGAAGCACTGGTCGGCAAGAACGCCATGTCCGGTTTCCTTGCCCTGATGAATGCCAGCCAGTCGGATATCGACAAACTCAGCGGTGCCATTGAAAACTGCGATGGTGCTTCTGAGAGCATGGCAGAAACCATGCAGGACAACTTAAACGGTCAGCTCACCATTCTGAAATCTCAGTTGGAAGAGCTGGCCATTTCTTTTGGTGACTTGCTTATGCCGGCCATCCGTAAGATCGTGTCTGCTGTGCAGAGCTTTGTGGACAAGCTCAACAGCATGGATGACAGTACCAGAGAAACGATCATCAAGATCGCACTGCTGGCGGCTTCCATCGGACCGCTGCTTATCGTTCTGGGTAAAACGATCTCGACAGTGGGTACAGCGCTGCGCGGCTTCAGCTCTCTGGCAAAGGGCATCCGATTGCTCATCACCCATGTGGGCAGCGCAAGCGGTGTGTTCGGAAAGCTGGGAGCTGCGCTGGGCGGCTTGTCCGGACCGGTCGTTGCAGTGGTGGCAGTCATCGGTACGCTGGTGGCTGCGTTTATGAACCTCTGGAATACGAATGAAGAGTTCCGCACAGCCATTACCGGCATCTGGAATGACATCGTTTCCAAGGTGAAAGGCTTCTGTGACCAGCTGATCCAGCGCATCAACGGTCTGGGCTTTGATTTCAAGGACATCACCGAGGTGCTGAAGACCATCTGGGACGGCTTCTGTCAGGTGCTTGCACCGCTGTTCGAGGGAGCGTTCCAGAACATTGCTACTGTCCTCAGTGTTGTGCTGGATACCCTGATCGGTCTGTTCGATGTATTCTCTAATCTGTTCCAGGGCAACTGGAGCGGAGCATGGGAAGCAGCAAAGGGGATTTTCTCTGGCATCTGGGAGGGAATCAAGACCATTTTCTCCACGACACTGGATGCCTGAAAAGCGCACTGGATATCTTCCTTGGTCTGTTTGGTACCGACTGGCAGACTGTGTGGGGCAGTATCAAGAGTTTCTTTGAGACGGTATGGAGTGGAATCAGCAGTTTCTTCTCCAACACGGTTTCTGCCATCCAGACAGTGGCAACTACTGCGTTTACGGCAGTTTCCGGATTCTTTACGACGGTCCTGACCACGATCCAGACGACCTTCAGCACTATCTGGACTGCTATTTCCACAGCAGTTTCTTCTGTGCTGAATACGATCCATACCACGGTGACAACTGTGTGGACGGCGATCTCGACTGCGATCTCTACGGTCATGAACACCATCAGCACGACCATCACTTCGGTGTGGAATGGCATTTACAACACCATCAAGCCTCTGCTGGATGCGTTTAAATATCTGTTTGAGACCATCTGGCAGGCGATCCAGATTCTGATCGGCGCAGCACTGACCGCAATTCAGACGAAGATCACTTCCATCTGGAACGCCATCGTTGCCTTCGTGACTCCGATGCTGACTGGATTGCAGACGACTTTCTCTACAGTTTGGTCAGCGATTCAGACAGCTATCTCCACGGTGTTGACAGCAATCCAGACTGCAGTGACAACGGTGTGGAACGCCATTGTATCCTTCCTGTCTCCGCTGCTGACTGGCATCCAAACCAGGATGAGTACGGCATGGAATGCAATCAAGACGGTCATCTCGACGGTCCTTTCTGCGATCCAGTCCACGGTTTCTTCTATCTGGACTGCCATCAACAGCAAGATCTCCGGAGTGGTAAATGGCATCAAATCGGTGGTTTCCTCCGGCTGGAATGCATGAAGTCTACGGTTTCGTCCCTCAGTAACAGCATCAAGAGCGCGGCAACCACAGCCTTTAACTCGATGAAATCCGGGATTTCTTCTACGATTTCCGGTATTAAGACCACCATCACGAACGGCTTTAACAGTGCAGTTTCCTTTATCAAGGGTCTGGCTGGACAGGCATTTTCGTGGGGCTCTGACATGATCGGCAACATTGTGTCCGGTATCCAGTCGAGGATTCAGGATGTGGCAAGTGCTGTATCGGGAGTGGCAGACCGTATCCGTTCCTTCCTGCACTTCTCTGTGCCGGATGAAGGACCTCTGGCAGATATGGAAAGCTGGATGCCGGACTTCATGCAGGGTCTGGCAAACGGTATCACGACCAACACCAGCCTTGTGACTGCGGCGGCGGAGAACCTGTCCACCACGCTGTCTACCTCCATCACCAACTCCATGAGGGGCGTGGAGCAGGCATACAGTAAGAGTTGGGCAGCCATCAGCCAGACGGTGAAAACTGGAACGGCAGGTGTAAGTGCCGCGATGAGATCCGCATGGAGTTCCATTACGACCAGTACCGCCAGCACATGGAATAGCATCAAGTCCAGTATCCAGAACAGCTTTGCGGCGGTGAAATCCAATGTGACCTCTGCGACAGCAGCAGTGAAAACGTCCATGACCAGTGCATGGAATGCGGTGAAGTCGCTGACAACGACCAACTGGAACGGAATTAAAACGGTCATTACCACAGCGTGGAACGGGATTAAATCCCTTACCACCTCTGCGACCGCTTCTGTAAAAACGTCCATGACCAGCGCATGGAATGCGGTGAAAACCTGACGAATACCAGCTGGAATGGTATCAAAACAGTCATCACGACTGCATGGAACAGCATCAAGAGTCATACAACTTCCTCTGTATCCGCAGTTCGCAGTACGGTCACAAGCGGCTGGAACACACTGAAATCTACCACGACCTCTGCCTTCAACAGCATCAAGTCCACGGTGTCTTCGGCAATGTCCAGCCTGCGCAGCACGGTTTCTTCTGGTGTTGCAAGTATCAGGAGCAGCTTTAACTCGCTCGGTTCGATTGCTTCTTCGGCATACCGCTGGGGTGCAGATATCTGTTCCCAGATGGCGTCAGGTGTCCGGGCAGCAGCCGGTTCCGTGATCGCAGCGGCAGAAAATGTCGCAAGCAGGGTCAGAAGTCTGCTGCATTTCTCGGTACCAGACGAAGGTCCTCTGTCTGATGCAGACACCTATATGCCGGACTTCATGAAGCTGCTGGCGACCGGCATTAAGAAAAATGTCAAGTCGGTGGTGAAAGCCGTGCAGGGACTTGCCGGGTCTATGAGCAGCAACCTCACGACCCCGGTAGATTCTCTGGGCGACTGGATGGATTCTGTGGTCGGCAGTTTTGCTACCACGATCAGGAAAAGTCAGAGCGGTATCGGCAGCGCTGCAAGGGATGTGGGCAGTGGTATCCAGTCCCAGTTGATGTCCGGGCTTTCTGGTCTGAAAACACAGTTCCAGCAGCTCTGGATTGACCTGCAGGGTATCACCAAAACCGCAGTCAGCGGCATGAGCGATGAAGTGAAGCAGGGCTTTACGGATATGAAGGATTCCATTGGAGAACTGAGTTCTCAGACCAGTTCCCTTGGAAATGCAATCCGCAGCCTTGGCGATACCTTCAACTCGGATTTCTTAAAGAATCTGGGAAGCGGCATCAGCAAGGTTGGTGACACGGTCAATACAGTCACCGGTCTTGTGGACAAGCTCGGCTCCATGAAGAACACCATCGGAAACCTCGGTAGTACGATGCAGAACCTCGGTAATGCCCTCGGTACAGAGAACGGCGGTGGTCTGCTGTCGAATATTGGCAGTTTCCTGTCGAAAATCGGGAATGCCGATGGTGCACAAATTGTCTCGAAGTTCGGAAACCTGATCTCCGGGCTGACCTCTAAAATGGGCGGTCTGGGAGAAGGAATCTCCAGCATCATCTCGAAGCTGGGAAGCCTTGGGTCCAGCGGTGGGGGAATCCTGTCGAATCTGGGCGGGCTGCTTTCCGGTGTAGTGTCGAAGATCGGCGGCTTAGGCGGCAGTCTTTCCGGTATTGTATCGTCTATCGGTTCTTCGCTGGGCGGTATTGCCGGGACAGTCGGCACAACGCTTTCCGGTCTGCTCGGTTCTGTGGGTACGACCGTATCCGGTCTGGCCGCCGGCGCAGGTACAGCCCTTGCTGGCCTGGCGGGTCCTGCAGGTATCGCAGTTGCGGCGGTCGGAGGTATCGGTCTTGGACTGACCGCTCTTTGGAAAAACTGCGATGGCTTCCGAGAGGGCGTCACAAATATCTGGAATGGGATCAAGAACACCTTCTCGAATGGAGTAAATGCCATTAAGAACGGAATCTCCAATGCGGCTTCTGCTATTGGCAATGTGGCATCGTCCATATGGGGCGGCATCAAGAACGTGGTTTCCTCGGCGGTCAGCTGGGGCAAAGACATCGTTGGCGGTATCGCCGGAGGTATCAAAAAGGGCGTCAGCTGGGTCGGCAATGCGGTCAAGAGTGTGGCAAGCGGTATCCGCTCGTTCTTGCACTTCTCTGTGCCGGATGAAGGACCGCTGGCAGATGCCGACACCTATATGCCCGACTTCATGAAGCTGCTGTCCGGCGGCATCAAGAAAGGAGAGGGCGGACTGATCAGCCAGATCAAGTCGATGGCAGCAAAGGTGCAGCAGGGAATGGAGGGCATCAGCTCCTTCAGTCTGCCGGAACTGACCTTGCCACATTTCGATGGTTCTGGCTGGAACTTCCCACAGGCGGCTCTTGCTGGTGGTGGTACCACAAGGACGACAAACCTTGGCGGTGTGTATATCACGGTCAACGGTTACAATGCCCGCAACGATGACGAACTGGCACAGACTGTGCAGATAAGATCAATGGAATGATCCACGAGGATGATTCTGTATTCAAGTAAAGGAGGAGATGCGTATGGGCTACAATGCCCCAAATCAGACGGTGTCGCAGTTTCAACTCAAAGGCAGATACGCCAGACAATATCTGTCTTTTGCCGGGAAGTCCAGTAAGGACTTCCTGCTTTACCTGTCTGGCCCAGGTGTGTATGATTCCCCGGCTGCGGATGTGGAGAGCACCTCCGTACCCGGCAGGAACGGGGATATTATCACCGAGAATGCAAGGACAGGCAGACGCAGATATCAGAACGTGGATATCAAGTATAAGGCATTTTTCTTCAATGGTCTGCCAGCCAAGACAGCAGCGGTCAAGGCGTGGCTGTTATCTCCGATCGGGTATCAGAAATTGCAGGATACCTACGACCCGGATTTCTTCCGGATGGCTGTTTGCAAGGATGCCCTGGAATTCGATGTGACAGCCCAGAAAGCCGCTGAGATGGAGCTGGCATTTAACTGTAAACCTCAGCGGTGGAGCGTGGATGGACAGAGGGCGATCTGGCTGGATGGCAGGTCGACCCTAAAGAATCCCTTTGCATTTCCGGCACAGCCCATCTTCAAGGTTTACGGAGACCGTGGCGGCGAGCTGTATGTGGGGGAAGAGAAGATCACCATCCACAACATCAAAGACTATGTGCTGCTCAACTGTGAGACGCACAACGCTTACAACGCTTCCGGCTTCTGCAATGAGACCATCCTTTCGGATGACTTCCCGGAACTGCCGGAAGGAAAGACACAGATCACATGGACAGGCGGTATCACAGCGGTGGAAGTCATTCCCCGTTGGTGGACGCTCTGAGGGGAGGTGCAGCCAGTGATCCCATGTTTATATGATTCCAGAGAAATGAAATTTGATAATAACGGCATTGGAAAGCTGGCAGATGCACAGTCTTGTACCGTGACGGAAAAACGAAACGGCAGCTATGAGCTGAAGCTCATCTGTCCAGCAGATGGCATCCATGCAGAGATGCTGGAGGAGGGAAACGTCATCCTTGCCAAACCATCTGATACGATGCAGCCGCAGCCGTTCCGTATTTACAAGATCACGACCCTATTGATGGCAAGCTGGAAGTGCAGGCACGGCATATTTCCTACCAGCTCAACTTTATCACGGTATCGCCTTTTTCAGTGACCGGCTGCGTCGGGGCAATGCAGGGGCTGAAAAGCCATGCGGCTTCCGACTGTCCGTTCTCAGTTTGGACAGATGTGGCATCCAGTGCGATGTTTACTGTGTCCGTTCCGGCATCTTTCCGTAACTGTCTTGGCGGTATGGATGGCTCGGTATTGGATACTTTTGGAGGAGAGTTCGAGTGGGACCGCTACACAGTCAAGTTTCACAGAGCCAGAGGTACGGACCATAACGTTCATATCGTCTACGGCAAAAATCTGACGGATTTCAAGATGGAGAAATCCATCGAGAATACCATTACAGGAGTGCATCCGTACTGGGTAGACAACGAAACGCAGGCGGTTATGGAACTGCCAGAAAAAGTGGTCATGGTCAGCCGAAAATCTGTGCCGTATCAGAAGATTACGGTGCTGGACTGCACCAGTGCCTTTCAGGAAAAGCCATCGGAAGCGGCTTTGCGAGAGTATGCACAGGACTATATTGATACGACCAGCCTGACAGAGCCGGAGGTCGACATTAAAATCGACTTCATTCAGCTTTGGAATACACCCGGATATGAGGATGTTGTACAGGCAGAACAGGTCTCGCTCTGTGATACGGTTCATGTGTATATCTCGAAGCTGGGCATTGAAGCCAGTTCCAAGGTTACAGAAACCGAATATGACTCGCTTTTGGAACGGTATAACAGCATCACGCTGTCGAATTCTACGGTCAGCAGCCGAAATTCCTCCTGACAAGCTCCCTTAACAGTATCCGAAATACAGCAACCGCCGCATACGATACCGCAGTCCGTGTGGAAACAGCAGTGGGAGAGCAGATGGGCGGCATTTCGGCCTCCATTATCTATGATGGTGCGTTGTTTGCAGCACTGTTCGGCCTTCATTATAAAAATGAGACGGACAGTAAGGGGAATACGACTCGGTACGCATTCAACGCAGCAACTCTGAAACAGTCAACGGTTGCGTGGAAGAATAGCCCGGCCGGATTTTTTGTTTCCACAGATGGCGGGAAGACATGGGGATATGGCTGGGAGTCAGATGATTCCGCAGTCAAAACAGCAATCCTGCTGGAGCAGACACTCAAGGAACTGGACGACCGTTACAAGAAAGCAGCCGAGCTTTCCATGGAGTTGCTGGAGGAACTGGATGAGCGGTACAAAACAGCGACCGCTATTTCTGTAGAACTTCAGAAAACGCTCGATCAGCGGTATGAAACGGCAAAGAAGCTGTCCAAAGAACTGTATGAGGAACTGGACGCGAAGTATCAGCGTATATCCCTGTGTCCGAAAGTGCGCCGGAAGACCCGGCAGAGGATTCCTTCTGGGTCGATAAGAAGAACCTTCGGTTAAAACTGTGGGACGGAGAACAGTGGCAGACGATTGGATATGAACCGGAAGAACCTGATCCAGAGCCAACGGAACCGACCACACCGACCGAGCCTGAAACCCCGGATACCGAAAAGCCGGGTAGTGAAGATAAGGATACGGAAAACAAAGAGGAAACAGATAATAAGGAGACGGATCAGGAAGGAGGGAGTTCGTAATGGTCACAGGCATTTATCAGGAAGTGGAATTGTCGCTGACGGAGAATCTGATCCCGGTGACGGTTCCGGTCAAGCAGTATGACAACAAGGCGAGAAAAGTTCGCTGTGTTTTGTATAACAACTCTGTGGAATATACCGTGCCGCAGAATTGTATTGTAGCCTGTTCCGGTACCCGTCCGATGGTACGATCTTCCACTACACGAGTGAAACTGCGCCAGACCTTGTATTCGTTGAGAAGGGGGCAGTCCTCTTTACGATCACGACCTTCATGACGGCGCAGGCCGGACGTTTTCCGTTGGATGTTGTTATGCTCAGCACAGAAGGTGATGTCCTTGGGTCATTCTCTCTTACGTTAAAGGTGGAGAGGGCGGCCATCAATAACGGCAAGATCGCCACTTACACATTTGCAGCATTCCTGAAAGCTGTTCGGGATGGCATCCGAAATCTGTTTATAGACAAGGCAGGCTGCTTTGGCTTTGAGTCGGATGACGGTCTGGGACTGAGTGATAGATCGGAGTCCAGTTCCGTAGAAAAGCTGTGCCGTGAGATCGTTGAAGGATCGATTACGGAGGAGGGCTATTTTGCATTTGAAACAAAATGCGACCTTGGGCTGATATTCACAACCGATGAAGAAGGACATCTGGTCGTGGAATATGGCGAGGATGATGTGTCAGTGTAAGGCTGACAGAAAGGGGTAATATGGCAAAATACACAGGCCGCCGGATCGTTCCCAAACATGCAGGCGAATGGGACATCCGGAAAGAATATGAAGAGCTGCAGATCGTACTGGATGCAGACAGCGGCAACAGTTTTATCTCCAATCTTCCAGTGCCGAAAGGAACGGCTCTGAGTGATGAGAAGTATTGGAGCCTGTTCAGCCTGCATAGTGAGCAGATCGCAGAGGCAGAGGAGCATCTGACTCAGACGGCCGAAGATATCCGCTCAGAGCTTTCGGAAACAGAAAACCGAATCAACAAAAATGTATCCGACACGGAAGGCCGTATCAATGAAAGTCTCTCCAGCACAGAAAGTAAGGTAAACACCAGCCTGTCCGAGACAGAAAACCGTGTGACTGCGCGTGTGGAGAACGCAAAATCGGATCTGACAGCAAAAGTCGCAGAGGCAGAGCAGCAGATGAACCAGAACGCCCAGAATGTCGCACAGACAAACAAGGCTCTGAATGCCCGGATGGACCAGATTGCAAAAGGGAGAACCTCTGACACAGAAGTCCTTGATGCAAGAGTGGATTCGGAGGGGAATACCTTTGACAACCTTGGAGCAGCGATCCGTTCCATCTATCCGAAAGCAAAAGAAGGGCTGGATGCACTGCAGGAATCCAAGGTGGATGCAAACTATGATGCGACCGGCGAACTGACAGAAGGCATTACAGTCAACACGATCAACGGAGAAACGCAGAAGTTTGAGCATGTCCAGACGACAGCACTGATCCCGGTAGATACCGCCTGCCAGAAGGTCTACTATACCGGGCAGGTGTTCAACTGGATCGGAGTTGCAGCTATGATGCCAATGGTACGTTTGTGGCATCCATTCTGGATTCCAGGGATACGGAACAGCCGCAGGAGTACAAAGAAAAGGAATTGGAGATCCCGGAAGGGGTATTCCAGATCCGGCAAGCTCCTATGCGAAGGACCTGAGCCTGAAGGTGTGCGGAGAGTCTGCAAAGCTGTGGAATCAGGTTCAGAGGGAGCGACAGAATCAGAAAAGATGGCAGTCGAGATCGAAGCAACTGCGAAGTGCGGATGATGCGCTGGACAAAGGAAACGATGACCAGTTTGAACCTGCCCTTTTTATATGACGGTGTC
>ENA-OQIR01000553-OQIR01000553.1-human-gut-metagenome-genome-assembly--contig:-NODE-553-length-15764-cov-2.580162_pt1 | contig 15764 bp, 11 predicted proteins | sample MGYA00242580_ERZ504745 | MGnify/ENA primary metagenome ERZ504745 (study PRJEB26092, sample SAMD00036214) | human gut metagenome | host: Homo sapiens | study: EMG produced TPA metagenomics assembly of... | reverse complement strand
AAATTTTTCAATGGCTTTAGCTACACCATCATTATCGTTTGTATCAGTTATATAATCGGCGATAGCTTTTACTTTATCAATGCCGTTTTCCATAGCAACGCCAAGACCAGCAGCTTTAATCATAGTGTAATCATTGCCTTGGTCGCCACATGCCATAGTTTCGGATTGTTTGATATTTAAATAATCAGCAAGATGTAATAATCCAGCACCTTTATCTACATCTTTATGAGTGATTTCTAAAAAGAAAGGAGCGCTTTTAAATACATTGAAATCTTCTTTAATCCATGCAGGAAGTTTTGCGATAGCCTCATCTAAAATTTCTGGTGGATCAATGAACATAACTTTGATGATATCTTCTTCATCTGTAATATCTGTTAAAGGATTGATGATGTTGATATCAATTTGATTGATACTAGCTTCATGTTCTGTATATTGGCTAGTTTCGTTAGTAATTAAGCCACGACTAGGAGAGAAGCTTGACAATGTACGCCTAATTCTTGAGCTAATTTAAATAATTTTTTATAATCTGAGCCTTTTAAAATACATTTAGATACTGCTTCACCAGTTTTGCATCAACGATTAAAGCACCATTAAAGCTTAAAACATATTCGCCTTCATGAATTAAATCTAATTCTTTAAGTGGTGGTTGAAGCCCAGCAAGTGGTCTACCAGAAGCGAGGACAATTTTTACACCTAAAGCTCTAGCTTGAGCTAAAGTTTCTTTTGTTCTATCAGTGATTTGCTTGTCGGAATTAAATAAAGTGCCGTCCATATCAAGGGCTATTAATTTATACATTAAAAATCTCCTTTTATACGTTTATAGTTATTCGATTTAGTTAATTGTATAACTAAAGCTACATTTTTATCAAGCTAGCATCATGAAAAAGATAGAGATATTTTTCTTTAATCGGTTTTCGTATGATTTCACTGGCTGCTTGAGCATAAAGTTCTATTTGCATAGCATATTTTGCCTTAGCTTCTGCTTGTGTGCAATTATCTGTTTTATAGTCTAATAAAATCAAGCCATCATCTTCTTCTACTAATAAGTCGATAATACCTTGGATAAAGATAGTATCATTATCTTCAGCTTGAGGATAATAGACTTTAGCATTAATCATGCGGTTAAAAGCCAATTCTCTTTGTAGTGATTTTGCTTTTTGAATGCGTAGACCTAGCGGTGAAAATAGAAATTCACGGATATTTTTGCGGTAGATTTTATTTATATGTTGTTTATCGATTATTTCTCTATCAGCTAAATTTTGTAGTTGGCTAATATGCCTTTATCGGATAAATCTCCGTGGAAATCTAAATGTTGCATCACTGTATGCATTAAACTACCGTATTCTGTAGCAGTCATTTTCGTTTGTTTTTGCAAAAATTGTGGTCGTTTAAAACTGATTTCCGCAAATAGCGTTTGAGCATTATCATCTTGAGGAGCATAATCGGTTGAAGCAAATTGCTGTTTGATTTCAGTAACGGACAATTTTGCAGGAATGGACAATGCCTCTTGATGAGGATAAGACCAATTCAATAATTTATCAATATTGTCTTTTTGCTTTGTAGCTGGCAATGGCTGTAATTTTTTTACTTTATTGATGATATCTTCGTTTACAGTGGAGATAATAGTTTTATCTGTGATATCTAATGAGTTGATTAGAGAAATTTGCCACTGTGAAGGGTCATCTAATAAAACAGCACTTTCATTTGTAGCTGATTGACGTAAGACTAAGCCATCTTTATGGCGAGTGATAGCAGGAGCTAGCCAATCTAAATACGATTTTGCCTGCATGATGAAATAATCAGGTAGAGTTTTTGTCGTTGTTTGCAATTGAGAACAAGCATATTGAGTAAATTTTTCCATATTGCGAACAGTACCTGTGAGTATGAGTTTTTCACGAGCTCTAGTCATAGCTACATATAATATACGCATTTCTTCAGCTTTGTACTCTTTGACGATTTGCTGAATGATAGCTTGGCGAGATAAATTTTGATAGCGATAGTGATGTTTGACATCATTTACATAAAGACCTAAGCCGAGTTTTTTATGAAAGAGAACACTTTCTTGAACATCTTTAAGATTGAATTGTTTGCCGATATCAGCAAGAATTACTACAGGAAATTCAAGACCTTTGCTCTTATGAATACTCATGATACGCACTACATCTTCACTATCACTTAGATTTCTAGCTACGGCTAAATCATTTCCCATATGTTGCATTTTATGAATGAAACGCAAGAAGCGGAAAAGACCGCGGAAAGAAGTCTGCTCATAATTGAAAGCTCGGTCATAGAGTGCTCTTAAATTTGCTTGGCGTACAGAGCTTCAGGCAAGCACCTACATAATCATAATATCCTGTATCATTGAGCAATAACCAAATTAATTCAGGTACGCTATGACTAGCGAGCATAATCTCGCCAATTAATGCAATTTAGTGAGAAAATCATTTACTTTAAATCTTGCAATTTAGCAAATACTTTTTTATCTACAGGGAGTAATTGTTCTTGTAGTTCATTAATAGATGTCATGAATAATAAAGTTTCATACATATTTAATTGCGGATTGATAAGACGGATATGAGCTAAATCTTCAACGGTGAAATTAAATATAGGTGAGTACAAAATCGCAGTTAGTGGTATATCTTGTTGCGGATTGTCGATTATTTGCAATAATGAAAGCATGATGCGAACTTCTGTTTCTTGGAAATATCCCGTTTCAATAGTGCATATACAGGAATATTATCTTCGCGAAGTACATCAGCTAATATCTTAGCTTTATCTTGAACAGAACGCAGTAGGATAACAATATCTTTCCATTTTATAGGGCGATAAGTCTTTGTATGTTTATCAAAGACAAGGGGTTGTTTATTCATCAATCTTTTATGCGAACAGTAATATATTTAGCTTCAGCTTGAAAGCCTTGTACAGTGTCTTCATTATCACTATCGTCATTATCAGTTAAAGTTAATTTTTGCTGTTTATCCAATAAAGTTAATTCAATCGGTGATTTTAAAGTCAAAAATTCACTTTGAGGATAATCAAAACCGCAGTATAAGGCTTCATCTTTGCCATAAGATAATTCCCCAGCTTTTGTGGTCATGATTTGAGAAAAGATGAAATTGACGCCATCGAGGATTTCCTTGCGACTGCGGAAGTTTTGGGCTAAATCAATGCGAAGACAATCTTCTTCATGAGGGTATTGATGATATTTAGCTAAGAATAATTCTGGTTCAGCTAAACGGAATTTATAAATACTTTGTTTTACATCGCCGACGAAAAATAAATTTGGTTTAGTGCGTGAAGCGATTAGATTTAAAATAGCTTCTTGAACTCCGTTTGTATCTTGGTATTCATCGACCATGATTTCTACATATTTTTCCTGTAATGTCTGAGCGATTGATGAAGGTATCAGCTTTTCAGCAGTGGAATTTTCTTCAGCGAGTAATTTCAAAGTGAAATGTTCAAGGTCAGAAAAATCGACTAAAGAGCGTTCGTTTTTAGCTTTACTAAAAGCTTGAGAAAATTCTATGGTTATATTACATAAGCTATTGGCTTGTTTATACAATTGAGGCATATCGGAGAGTGTATCTTCAATAGTTTGCGTAAAATAATGCTCTTTTAATTGTTTGATGATTTTCTTAGTTTCATCACGAAGAGCGGAGATGGTAAATTTATCTTCTTCACTTACAGAGAATTTTTTAGAAATTCGCAGAGCTTTAAATTTAAATTCATTGATTAAATTAAAAAATTCCTGCCATGAAGTGTCGATTAAATTATTTAAATCATAAAGAAAAGCTAAATCTTCACTGGCAATATCTGCATAAGGTGGTAAGTTTAAATCTGTAGCTAATTGATACATCTTCTGGCTATTGTCTATGGCTATATTTAAACCATCTTTGACATTGTCTTTGATTATCTGTAGCCATGGGCAATCATTGAGTTCATCAGCATTATTGATTTGAAAATATGAAGGTAGAGCTTTCAGCCATTGTAAAGGAAAAGGCTGACTGCGAGAGTATTCATATAGCTTTAAGATGATATCATAGGTGCTATCATCGCCACGTTCATTGCCATAGGTGTCAGTAAATTCTAGAAAGTCTTCATTATCATCTTTGTCATAATTCGTTTCAAAGAGTTCTTCAAGTACATCGAGTTTTAATAATTCAATTTCTTGAGGATTAGCAAGACGAAATTTAGGATCTAAGCCTAATTGATGGAAATATTGGCGAATGATATTTTGACAAAAAGCATGAAGTGTGGAGATTGAAGAAGCGTTTAATAATATGAGTTGACGCTCTTTATCTTTATCGGATAATTTCTCTGTGATGGCACTGGCGATACGTTCACGCATTTCAGATGCAGCTGTATTAGTGAAGGTAACGACTAGTATTTGATTGATGTCGCATGTTTTATTTACAATGCGTTGAATTACACGCTCTACTAATACAGAAGTTTTCCCTGAGCCAGCAGCTGCGGCTACGAGGATATTTTTATCATAAGTATTTATAGCTTGTTGTTGCTGTGCTGACCAAGGCATGGAATTCCTTCTTTCTGTTTTAATTTTTCAATGATTTCTTCGTCATTGAGTTGATTTATCTCTCGATAATTATAGCCGGAGATATATTTATCAAAGCGACAGATAGCGATATATGGACAGTATTTGCAAGCCGTTTCATCTTTTAATTTATACGGTGTGATATCAGCATTGCCCTTTAAGATTTCACTGCCAGCTTCTTTTAAAGTATTTTCGATATGTTTCATCAATAAATCGAATTCTTCTGCTGTTTTTACATAAGAACGACTTTGAGCGGAGATGTCATCTTGATTTTTATTTAAACGCACTTTGATGAAATTAGAAGAGTCATCAATTTTTTGATGATTTCAGGATCTGCTAGTACCCAGCCTGGCATACGCATTTTCTTTTCAATTTCTGTTTTAATTTGTTGAACGGATAATTTATTAGTACCTGTGATGATAGGCGTTTTTAAAAAGCAATATAAAATACCAGCAGGAATGGCATTTTCCATATTATATAATTGCAAAGTAGTATTTTGAGCCACTAAAAGATAAGTCAAAAGCTGTAATTTCAAGCCATAATATACTTGTAGTAGATTAATAAAAGCATTGCCTGATTTATAGTCAATGACTAGATAGTAATTATCATTAAAATCAATGCGGTCAATCTGCCCAATGATTTCTATTTTGTGATTATCTTCATCTGTGAACAATAAAGGAGGCATGGAGCTATTAGCACCGAAATCCTGCTCTAGAGCTTTAGGTGAAAATTCACTGTGTTTGGCAAATTCCACTAGACGCATCAAAGAATCAATGGATAATTGCTCAATTCTTTGTAAAAGATGTCTATAGCGATTGGAGCTTAAGAGAATTTCATTTTGCAATTTAGGAGCAATCGTCTTGATGATTTGTTTGCAGATTTGCTGACATTGTTCATGAGTTACATCTTGCCATGATATTTGTCGCTTCACGAGGATTTCCCCAAATTGGTGCATGATGGCGTGGAGTAAAATCCCTAAATCTGGAGCAGCAAATTTAAATTCTTTGCGTTCTTGTAGATTTAAGGCATAATGAGCAAAATGCTTGAATGGGCAATTAAAGAATTGTTCAAAGCGTGTTACACTGCCACGAAGTGTTTTGCGTTTCGTATATAATTTACTAGCTAAATCAGCTGGCAATACAGGTTTTGGTGCTTGGGCGAAGATACTTTGCAGTGCCGTGGATAAAGGAACATCAGCAGTTAAGAGATAATTATAAACATCTTGCCAAAATGACGCTAAATCTTCACCATCACGAGCTTGGCGAAGAGCGGAAGTTAAATGGCTAAGTGTCTTTCTTGTTGTAGATACTTGCATGGTCTTTATCGCAAATGAGCTATCTAAGGATTTTCGTCTAGTGTAAAATCGCTTGGATAAGAGATTATCTTATCTAGAGGAATAGCTGTGAACTTTGCTTTAGGCAAAATCTTTTGCAATCTAGTTATCAAGATGGATTTATTCAGTCCAGCTCCTTCGCCATCGGCTAGAGCATAAGATACCCAAAGATAATCTGTAGCTAAGGAAAAGCCTTTGTAGAGAAGATATCTTTCGGCAAAATTATCTTCCATTGTACCACTAGAGATATTCAGCCCTAGACTTGCCATCAATAAACGTTCAGCATCACTTAAGATACCTTCTGTTTTACTATGGCGAGGCATGATTTTTTCATTAGCACCTAGAATATAAATAGCCTTCTTGTTGTTTAAAGTATTATGTTCAATGGTGCAAGTGTAACATAATCATATCCAGGTGGTATCAAAGCAATCTGAATACTATCTAAGCCATCATTAATTAATTTTAAATAATTTTCAAGATTGATATAATCCTTGCCACATGTCTGCACTAATTGATCCATCAATTCAATGATATTATCCCAGATTTGATGATGTTCTTTGGCAAGGGCAATATCATTTTGTTCTTGGGCTATTTTTTCCCATAGTTGCAATTGAGTCGGTATTTGTAAATCAAGCAGAAAATCATATAGGGCAAGCGTATATTCTTCGATAGTATGCGAATTTTGGCAAGCAGTGTAGAATTTTTCTAAAGGAGCGACTAAACTGCGTCTAGTTAGATTTATAGCAGTGAAATTAGCTTCTTCTTCCAGATCTGTGCCCATAGAGTCAATCTGCTTATGGTGAGAAAAACGCCAATCGCTTTCTTCACACCAGCGATTGCGACCGCGAATACCAAAAGCTAAGACATAATTTTCCAATTTATCAATGGCTTTGCGAGCGATAGCTTTTTGTTCTGTTAAATTTAATTCTATTTTATCTGTATTTTCTTCGAGGTTTTTTAGCGTTTGCAAATATTTGTCATTGAAGAAATCAGTCTTAAAAGCTCGAAATAATGGTTCGTATTGCCATGTAGAAATAGCCTCTAGGCTAGAGCGAATTAATTCAGCTAGAGGATGATGAGCAGTTTGTCGCTTGCTATCGCTGAAGTAAGGAATATTGAAATCATTCAAGACAGCTTGCAATAATTCGCTATAATCTTCACTACTGCGGATTAAAATACCGATATCATAATGGCGATAATTTTCTTCGCGACATAGACGCAAAATATCACAGGCGACAGCTTCACATTCCAAACGGCGATTAGGTGCTTCGACTATTTGAAGACCGCCAGTATAATTTTTTTTCGTCAAAGGAAATTTGAATAATTGTTCTTCGATAAAGGCTAAATCTTGTTGTTTATGGCGGTGATTTGCTGTAAGTGTAGTTATTTTTGTAGGTAGAGCTAATTTTTTAGCCATATTATTTATCTGTTGAAATACATTGAATTGACGATGAAATAAAGCAGTAGGGGCTTCATGTTCAATATCATTTAAATTATTGATGCATAATGTCAAATGAATATCGCTAGCTAATGATAATAATTGTTCAACTACGCGAAAATGTTGAGGATTGAAAGCATCAAAACCATCTATCCAAATTTCAGCATCTTGGAGCCATGTACATTCAGGTAATTTTTTGATCGCAAGTTCCATCATATCCTCGCTATCGTGATAGCGACCAGCCATCTGTTCATCAAGACCAGCGTAAATAGAAGTTAAATCACTTAATTTTTGTTTGAGTGAATCATTATCGATAAGCGTTAGAATATCTTGCAAAGTAGTAACGCTGATACCAGAAGTTTTGAATTCTTCAATGATTTGTGATACAGAAGCTGTGAAATGATGTTGGCGAGCAGCTTGGCTAAGATAGAGAGTTTTGTAGAACTTAAAACTCTAGATAATAATAATTCTTTGCCGATTTCATTGAGATGTGGATGGAGTATCCCACCGCAACGCATTAATACTTGATAGGCAAGTCTACTCATGCCCAAGACATAAGCTCTAGTAAAACCGCCATAATCTTTTAATTCTAAAGCTAATTGACGTTCAATCGCAAAAGTCATATGGTCAGGCAATAATATAACTAGAGGTTTCCCTGTCGGTGAATGGATTAATTTTTCTTTAATGGTATTTAAACAAGCTGTGGTTTTGCCACTTCCTGCTCTGCCAATGATGAATTCTAACATAAGATTACCTCACAAATTTATCAAAAATATATTGGCTTAATTATATCATAATCGAGTAAAATCACCGCTTCGTTTAGCAGTAAAAACGACTTCTTATTGACAAGTTGAAAAATATTTGTATATATTGATGTCTTGTCAGTTGTTAATATTTGATGTATAATATCAAAAAATATTCCGTGAAGGAGAAATCTTGATGTTGTCTTTAAAAGAAGAAAGTAGAGCAATTAAAAAAGAAAAAATGCTGTTATTTTGGCACATTATTATGTTCCTGATGATGTTCAAGAAGTCGCAGATTATATAGGAGATTCGTTTTATTTAAGTAAAATTGCTAAAAATATTGGTGCTGATTTAATCGTATTTGCAGGAGTATCTTTCATGGGTGAAAGTGCAAAAATTTTAAATCCTAAAAAGAAAGTATTATTGCCAGATAGATATGCAGATTGTGCTATGGCACATATGGCAAGCGTAGATAAAGTAAAAAAAATGCGTGAAGAAGTCGAAGACTTAGCAGTAGTTTGTTATATAAATTCTACAGCTGAATTAAAAGCAGTCTCTGATGTTTGTGTAACTTCTTCTAACGCAGTTGAGATTGTGAAAAAATTATCAAATAAAAATATTTTCTTCATTCCAGATGGTAACTTAGGAGCATATGTAGCGAGCAAAGTTCCTGAAAAGAATATTATCTGCAATGATGGTTATTGTCCAATACATAGAAAAATAAGTGCAAATTTAGTGATTGAAACGAAAAAAGCACATCCAAATGCGTTATTTTTAGTTCATCCAGAGTGTAGTGAAGAAGTAACGAATTTAGCTGATTTTGTAGGCAGTACATCAGAAATTATAAAGTTTGCCACTAATTCTGAGGAAAAAGAGTTCATCATTGGTACAGAAAATGGTGTTATGTATGAATTGAAACAAAAAAATCCAGATAAGTTATTTTTGCCAGCAATACCTAGACAATATTGTGATGACATGAAAAAGTTACTTTAACGAAAGTTAAAGATAGCTTAGTGAATGAAAGATATGTGGTAGAAGTTGATGAAGAGTTAAGTATCAAAGCGATGAAACCACTTGAAAAAATGTTAGAATTAGCAAAATAATGAAGGTGTAAATATGCAAAATTATAAAACAGATATATTGATTGTAGGTACTGGTGCTAGTGGCTTATTTGCAGCACTACATTGTCCTAGTGATAAAAATATATTGATGATAACAAAAGATGCTGTAGAAAATAGTGATTCTTTCTTAGCACAAGGTGGTATTTGTGTCTTAAGGGATGAAAATGATTATGATAGTTTTATGGAAGATACATTGAAAGCTGGTCATTATGAAAATAGAAGAGAGTCTGTAGATATAATGATACGTTCTTCTCGTGAAGTCATAAATGAATTGATTGGCTATGGTGTAGATTTTGCTAAACAAGCAAATGGCGAATTGAATTATACAAGAGAAGGTTGTCATTCTAAAGCTAGAATTTTATTTCATGAAGATATCACAGGTAAAGAAATCACTAGAAATTTATTAAAAGCAGTACAGAAATTACCTAATGTACATATTTTAGAATATGTCACTATGTTAGATTTAATTGAACAAGATAATACTTGTTTTGGTATTTTGGCTAAGGATAAAAATGATGAGTATTTGACCATTGAAGCAGATAATACAATTTTAGCTAGTGGTGGTATAGGTGGATTATATGAACATTCCACAAATTATCCTCATTTGACAGGTGATGCCATAGCGATAGCACTTCGCCATAATATAAAACTTGAAAATCCAGATTATGTACAAATTCATCCAACTTCGTTATATACAAATAAACCAGGTAGAAGTTTTTTAATTTCTGAATCGGTAAGAGGTGAAGGAGCAAAATTATATGGCAAAGATGGAAGGCGTTTTGCAAATGAAGTTTTGCCTAGAGATTTAATGACAGCAGAAATCAAAAAACAAATGGCAAAAGATAATATGCCTTATGTTTGGTTAGATATGACAGTTCTTGGTAAAGATGTGATTTTAAATCATTTTCCTCATATCTATGAAAAATGTCTTGAAGAAGGCTTTGATGTAACTAAACAATGGATACCGATTGTACCAGCACAGCATTATTATATGGGTGGTATTCATGTAGATAAATACAGCAAAACTACAATGAATAATTTATATGCCGTTGGTGAAACAAGTTGTAATGGAGTTCATGGAGCAAATAGATTAGCTAGTAATTCATTATTAGAAGGATTGGTATTCGCCAAAGAGCAGTTAATAAAATCCATGATGATGAAAATGCACAACATAAAAAATACGATATAGATTTTGCTCAATTAGCAAATAATGTACAACAAAATATAGATAGAGAAAAAATAATCTTAGCTCAAGAATATAAAAAAGCTATTTTCAATGAAATGGATAAAGTGAGAAGTGCAAGATGAATGAAATAACAATGAAAATGAATGCAGATAAATTGATCTTGATGGCGTTGCAAGAAGATATTACTAGCGAAGATGTAACAACTAATGCCATTATGCCAGAAAAAGTTTTGGGCGAAGTGGATTTAATCTGCAAAGGTGAAGGTGTAATAGCAGGTTTAAATGTATTTGCTAGAACCTTTGAATTATTAGATAAAGATACCGAAATTATATTTATGGCTAAAGATGGCGATAAAGTGAACAAAGGCGATTTACTTGCCAAAGTAAAAGGCGATATCAGAGTATTATTGTCAGGAGAACGCGTGGCATTAAACTATTTGCAGAGAATGAGTGGAATTGCCACATATACAAATCAAGTAGTAAATTTATTAGCAGGCAGTAAAACAAAATTATTAGATACGAGAAAGACCACACCGAATATGCGTATTTTTGAAAAATATGCTGTTACAGTAGGTGGAGGAAATAATCATCGTTATAATCTATCTGATGGTATCTTATTAAAAGATAATCATATTGGAGCTGCTGGCAGTGTAAAAAAAGCTATAGAATTAGCTAGAGCATATGCTCCATTTGTACGCAAAATAGAAGTTGAAACAGAAAATTTAGATATGGTAAAAGAAGCTCTAGAAGCCAGAGCAGATATCATCATGCTTGACAATATGAGCATAGATATGATGGAAGAAGCCATAAAACTCATAGACGGAAAAGCTCAAACTGAATGTTCTGGAAATGTAACTAAAGAAAATATACAAGCATTAGCTAAAATCGGTGTGGACTTCATTTCTAGCGGTGCATTGACTCATTCAGCACCAATTTTAGATTTATCGTTAAAACATTTGCATAGAATTTGATTATAAATTAAGGAGTGTAAATAATGTTATTACAAAGATTGGAAGCTTTGCCAGTAGGTAGTTTCCATTATAAATTATTAGTTATCACAGGTCTTGGTTGGTTATTTGATGCAATGGATACAGCTTATCGCCTTTGTATTACCTGTACTTGGTAAAGAATGGGGCTTGTCCGCTGGACAGATGGGGCTATCGGCTCTATCGGTCTTGTGGGTATGGCAATAGGGGCAGTAATCGCAGGCTCTATCGCTGATAAATTCGGTCGTAAAGCTGTATTTTCCGCAACAGTAATTTTGTACAGTATAGCCACAGGACTTTGTGCTGTTTCGTGGAGTTATGAATCCTTGTTGATTTTCCGCTTCTTCGTTGGTTTTGGTCTAGGCGGTGAACTTCCTGTAGCTGCAACACTTATGTCTGAATATGCACCAACAAATTTACGTGGTAGATTTATCGTCTTATTAGAAAGCTTCTGGGGCGTGGGCTGGATAGCAGCTGCTTGTATCGCTTACTTATTCATTCCTGTTTATGGTTGGCATTATGCTTTTATCATTGGTGCTTTACCTGCTATTTATGTATTTTTCATTCGTTTGCATATGCTGAATCTGTAAGATATTTATTATCTAAAGGCAAAGTAGAAGAAGCTCAAAAAATTGTAGATGATTTGGAAATGCGTCTTGGTGTTAAATATAAAGGCGATTTAAAAGTAACAACTGATGATACACCTACAGAAAAACCAAAATTAAAAGACTTATGGTCTGGTAAATATTTAGCAAGAACAATCATGCTTTGGATTGTATGGTTTGGTATTGTTTATAGTTATTATGGAATTTTTACATGGCTGCCTGCTATCGTTTATCAGCAAGGTTTTGCCTTTGTAAAACTTTTGAATATGTGCTTTTAATTACCTTTGCTCAGCTTCCTGGATATTTCTGTGCGGCATGGCTGGTGGATAAATTAGGCAGAAAATATACATTATCTTTATTTTTATGTATGAGTGGTGTAGCAAGTTATTTCTTCGGACAAGCTCAAAGTGCAGATTGATTATCTTTTGGGGCTGTGTGATGTCCTTCTTTAATCTTGGTGCATGGGGTGTTGTCTATACTTATACACCAGAACTTTATCCAACAGCTATCCGTGCTATGGGCAGTGGTTGGGCAGCAGGTGTCGGTCGTATCGGTGGTATGGCTGCTCCACTTGTTGTAGGTATGATGATAGAAGCTGGAAGAGATATGCATACTGTTTTCTATATGTTTGCTAGTGTATTTATCATTATTGCTGTAGCAGTATTTGCTTTAGGTGTAGAAACTAAACAGAAAAAACTGGAAATATTTAAATATAGTCTAAATAAAAATAGCAAGTACAAATGTATCTGCTATTTTTTTATCGGCAAATTAAAGATAATTATTAGAATAAATTAGGTATCGAAGCAGAAAGTGATAAAATTGCTTATGGTATCAGCTATGAATATCAAGATAGTGATTCCACAACAGCTAATAAATGGCTTGCGAATGTAACATTTAAATTCTAAAAAAATAATTTTTATTTAAAACTGCACTTTAAAGGTAAAAAGCCTTTAAAGTGCAGTTTTTTTATCTTAATACAATCTTAATATAGTAGCTATATTTCATAACACTATTTTTATTTTTCCTGTAGTAAGATATAAAAATGCAAGGAGGAATAAAAATGGAAATTTGGATTTGGATAAGTGGCATAGTAGCTACATTGTTGCTTATCTATTATTTTTACATACTTATGAAGGGGGATGAACAATAATGAGTGCAGATATTATTATGCAATATATTGTATTTTTAGTTGTACTGGTTGTTCTTTCTATTCCATTAGGTACTTATATGGCAAAAGTTATGAATGGTGAACATGTATTTTTGTCAAAAATATTATTACCAATTGAAAATCTTATTTATAAAATTATAGGTGTAAAAAAGATGAAGAAATGACTTGGAAAACATATTTATCATCTGTAGTATGGTTTTTCTTTATTGGTTTAGGTTTTTTATATATTTTTCAATGTTTCCAGGATAAATTGCCCTTCAATCCGCAAAATATTGACCCTATGAGTTGGCACTTATCTTTTAATACAGCAGCAAGTTTCGCTACAAATACAAACTGGCAATCATATAGTGGTGAAGCACAATTGAGTTATTTTTCTCAATTTATGGGACTTACTACGCAAAACTTTGTTTCAGCCGCGACTGGTATAGCTGTTTTATTTGCTTTAATTCGTGCATTTGTTAGAGCAAAATCACATACTATTGGTAACTTTTGGGTGGATTTAACGCGTTCTACAATTTATATTTTATTACCATTAAGTGTGGTAGTTACTATGGCCTTAGCTTCTCAAGGTGTAATACAGAATTTATCTCCAGGACAAGCTGTACAATTAGTTGAACCTATTGCTGTAGATAGTGAAGGTAATATCATTGAAAATGCTACTATTGATAAAGATAATAACATAGTATTTGTTGATGGCGAAAAAGTAGAAGGTGCGACAATTGTTACAAAACAATTCGTGCCAATGGGACCTGGTGCAAGCCAGATTGCTATTAAACAATTAGGTACAAATGGTGGTGGATTCTTCGGTGTAAATTCCGCGCATCCATTAGAAAACCCTAACTCACTTACAAATATGATTGAATGTACTGCTTTATTATTAATTCCAGCAGGATTATGTTTTACATTTGGTCGTAATATAAGAGATAAAAAACAAGGTATTGCTATTTTTGCAGCTATGTATATCATGTTGATAGCATTTTTATCAATTATAGCAATAAATGAACAGAATGGTACTCCACAGCTTGCTCAAAATGGTGCTGTAGATATTGTTAGCACGGATTATCAAGCTGGTGGAAATATGGAAGGTAAAGAAGCTCGTTTTGGTATAGTTCAATCTTCTACTTGGGCAGCTTATACAACAGCTGCATCAAATGGTTCAGTAAACTCTATGCATGATAGCTATACACCACTTGGTGGTTTAGTTACAATGCTTCAAATGCAATTAGGAGAAGTTATTTTTGGCGGTGTTGGTTGTGGTTTATATGGTATGTTAGCATTTGCTATATTAACTGTATTTATTGCAGGATTAATGGTTGGTCGTACACCTGAATATCTCTGTAAAAAAATAGAGCCATTTGAAATGAAATGGGCTGTACTTGTATGTTTAGCAACACCAATTGGTATTTTAGTAGCAAGTGGTATTGCAGCTATAGTGCCTAGTGTAGCAGACAGTTTAAATAATGTAGGAGCTCATGGTTTTTCTGAGGTATTATATGCTTATTCTTCTGCTGGTGGTAACAATGGTTCTGCATTTGCTGGCTTTAATGCGAATACACCATTTTTAAATACTAGTATTGGTTTAACTATGATTTTTGCACGTTTATTACCTATTGTTGGTATTTTAGCTATAGCAGGTAGTTTAGTACAGAAGAAAAAAAGTGGCAGTTACCGCAGGTACTTTATCTACAAGTAATGCAATGTTTGTGTTCTTGTTGATATTTATTGTAATTTTAGTAGGTGCGCTAAACTTTTTCCCAGCGTTATCTTTGGGACCTATTGCTGAATATTTCAGCATGATTTCATAAGGGGAGTGCTAAAAATAATGATAAAAACTAAATCAGCTCTCAGTGATAATCAAATGGTTGTAAGAGCTATTAAAGATTCATTTGTAAAATTAAGTCCAAAAGTGCAAGCTGAAAACCCTGTAATGTTATTAGTATATATTTCAGCAATTTTGACTTCTTTACTTTGGGTAGCATCACTTAGTGGTGTACAAGATGTTTCATCTGGTTATACTTTAGCAATTGCTATAATTTTATGGTTAACTTGTATTTTTGCTAATTTTGCTGAAGCCATTGCTGAAGGCAGGGGCAAGGCACAAGCTGATGCACTTCGTGCAGCTAAAAAAGATGTAGAAGCGTATAAACTTCATGATGCAAATAATAAAGAAAATTATGAGGTAGTAGTATCTTCTTCATTAAAAAAAGGAGACATTGTTATTGTTAAAGCAGGTCAACAAATTCCTGCTGATGGTGAAGTAATTGAAGGGGCAGCATCTGTTGATGAATCAGCAATAACAGGTGAATCTGCTCCAGTTATTAGAGAAAGTGGTGGCGACCGTAGTGCTGTAACAGGTGGTACGACTGTTACTTCTGATTGGCTTGTAGTTCGTGTTACTTGTGATAGTGGCGAATCTTTCTTGGACAAAATGATTTCTATGGTTGAAGGCGCTGCGAGAAAGAAAACTCCAAATGAAATGGCTTTGCAGATTTTCTTAATAGCTCTTTCTATTATTTTCATTTTAGTAACAATGTCTTTATATACTTACTCTGATTTTTCTGCTAAACAAGCAGGTATGGAAAATCCTTCTTCAATAACAACTTTAGTCGCTTTACTTGTGTGTTTAGCTCCTA
>ENA-OQIR01000552-OQIR01000552.1-human-gut-metagenome-genome-assembly--contig:-NODE-552-length-15765-cov-2.027817_pt1 | contig 15765 bp, 22 predicted proteins | sample MGYA00242580_ERZ504745 | MGnify/ENA primary metagenome ERZ504745 (study PRJEB26092, sample SAMD00036214) | human gut metagenome | host: Homo sapiens | study: EMG produced TPA metagenomics assembly of... | reverse complement strand
ACCAATCCTTGAAGCCGCCGCCGGTGGCTATCGCTTCCGGCTCCGACATTTCATAGCCGCTGGAGGCGGCCAGCACCTGGGCCATAAGCCGGCTTTTTTCAGGGGTACGTTCCCCGAAATCCCAATAAATTTCTTCTCCCTGGCTGTGAAAGGCTAAGGCGTGGCGGAAATACTGGCTGCGGCAGAAATCGCATAAAAGCCTGGTTTCCGGTTCGCTCTCCGGATATTCCCCACCGTACCGGGTAGGCGCCGATGGTAGATTCCCTGCTCCCGTTCCAACGTGTGAAGCGCTTCCCAGCCAGCGTTGAAATTGTGGTTTAAATCCACGCCACGGGCGTTTGCCTGCCAGCGGGAGGTGTCTCCGCAGCTTACATTATGGACTAATTCCCGGTATTCGCCCGCAGCGGCGGAGCCGTGCAAGGAGATCTCCACCCCATCCGGATTGACGCAGGGAATGACTGTGACCCCGCGGCGGCGCAGAAAATCCCCCAGCTTAATATCGGAAATAAGGCTGCCGGTTTCCAGCGCCGCCGCCATCTGGGAGGTAAAGCGGAGCAGCAGCAGAGAGGTCAGCCATTCCATACCGTGAAAGGCCCCGCATAACAGCACCGGGTCATCTCCGGCTCCGAGCTGCAGCAGGTCGATGCTTCTGCCGCATAGGCTTTTTCCTATCACCCTGCGGCTGACAGAGGGATGGAGGCCGCATAGGGCGGTAATCAAATGTTCTTCCTGAGCGTCGGGAACAAAGCTGGACCAGTTAATACGATGATAAGCTTTCAAAACAATCACCCCGTAAAGGGTATGACAGCGGTGAGATGAAAATACCAAATCCAGTCAAGGAAGGAAGAGATCCATGAGTAAATTAACAGAAAAAAAGCTTTCCAGAGAGGAAATTTTTAAAGGCCATGTGGTTCATTTGGTAGTGGACCGGGTGGAATTGGAAAACGGCCATGAGACCTCCCGGGAAGTAGTGGAGCATCCCGGCGGTGTGTGCGTCGCCGCCCTGACGGAGAAAAACGAGCTTTTGTTTGTCCGTCAATTTCGTTATCCCTACGGCGAAGTCGTGCTGGAGCTTCCGGCGGGGAAGTTGGAAAAGGGATCCACCCCTCTGGAAAACGGAAAGCGGGAGCTGAAAGAGGAAACCGGTGCCACCGGCTTTGGCTACCTTTCTCTGGGAAAATTGTATCCCTCTCCCGGCTATACCAGTGAAATAATCCATCTTTATTTCTGCAGAGTGGAGAACTTTGGGGAAATGGAGCCTGATGACGACGAGTTTTTAGAGGTAGAACGGATTCCTCTGGAAAAAGCGGTGGAAATGGTGCTGAATAATGAGATTCCCGACAGCAAGACCCAGACGGCGGTTTTGAAAACCGCCATGCTGCTGGAAAAAGGAATTTTGTAAGCGAGTTTGATTGCGACAGGAGGAACCAAGATGCTGGTGAACCCAATTTTATTAATCTTCGGCTTGTTTTTGCTTGGCGTTGTGATCTGCTTCTATATTGTACGGAGGCCTACCAGACCCTATCTCTCCGGAGTTTGTCTGATTCTGCTTGCTCTGTTTTTGGGCTGTACTGCGGTGGTGAACGCCTCTCTGCCTCCGGTTTCCCAATTCGACTGGGCCAACGAGGTGATGAGAAAGCTGACGCCGTTTGTCGTTTTTCGAAAACAGCCTACCCAGGAGGAATGCGAGGCTTCCTTTCGGGTGTACCAGTCCATCGACATCGGCTTGGTAACAGCGACGCTGGTAAGCATCGGTTATGACATCTGGAACTCTTTGCTCCGCAGCTCCCGCCCGGAGGAGGAGCCGTAAAGAAATGTGAAACGGCGTCTTTGTCATGCGGCGGGAATGTTTGAAGCCGAGTATGAAAAGGGCTGCTGTATTCTGCCGCAAAATGAGGAAAGCCCCTATGAAACAGCTTCCAACAGACATACCGTCAAAGCCCCGTACTGTGAAATAACCACAGTACGGGGCTTTTTTGGCCAGAGAAAACGCGCTGCAAAGGTCGCTGCCGCAGCGGCGGAATAGACCGCTGCATTCTGCCGGAGGCCGGCGCCTGTCATCCCTGCGGAATCCTTTCAGCTACTGGTCCGGCCGGCGCTTTCATGAGTAAAAAATCCCTTATGCGACAGATTTCGCATAAGGGATTTGCTATGCTTTTAAAGAAAGACGCTATTTCCCGTTTTTTGTTTTTCCTTTGCACGCCGGGCAAAGCCCATAGAGAGTCAAATCATGGTCGGTGATGGTAAATCCGGTTTCGTCGGTAAGCTTATGCTCAAGCTCGTGGAGAGGGCAATCCTCCAGACGGATTTTTCCTGACAGCCGGTGCAGATCAGGTAGTGGCCGTGATGGCCCTTTGCTAGGGAATAACGGGTGACGCCATCTTGAAAAAAGGATTTCTCCAAAAGCCCGGCGTTGGTAAACAGCTCCAGATTCCGGTAAACTGTGGACAAGGCCAGCTTAGGATAGCTTGGGGCGATAGCTTCCCCGATTTCCTCTGCTGTTAAAGGAGTGTTCCGCTCGGCAAGCAGATTCATGATCGCCGAGCGCTGTTTGGTGTTTTTAAATCCTTTAGCCATGCTGGTCACCTTCTTTGCTTCCATTGTAGCAAAGAAACAGGGAAATTTCAAGACAAGCCGCCTCTTGACAGAAAAGGCAGGCCGGAGTACAATAGGTAAAGCTAAATGCAAATAATTTGCAATTACGAAACTTTTTGGAGGCATTATGAAACGGATTCTGTCGGCGCTGCTGTGCGCCGCGGTATGCCTGACAGGCTTCTCCGGATGTGGAACGCCGGCAAAAGAATCGTCCAGGCTGAAGCTGCTGTCTTCCTTTTATCCTATCGCCATTATGGCGCTGAATATTACCGACGGAGTAGAAGGGGTCGCGGTAGAAAGCATGGCCCAGCAGCAGACAGGCTGCCTGCATGATTTCCAGATGACAACCGCCGATATGAAAAAGGCGGAAACCGCGGATGCGTTTTTGATTAACGGAGCCGGGATGGAGGGCTTTTTGGATAAAATTTCCGACCAGCTTCCAGAGCTGCCGGTAATCGATTCCAGCACTGGGATCCCTTTGATCGCCTCCGGGGAGGACCACCACCATGACGGCGGTGAGGGACATGATCATGACCAGGAGGATTATAATCCTCACTTGTGGGTGTCAATTACCAACTGCATGGAACAGGTAAGAAACCTGTCGGAAGGGATCATTGCCCTGGACCCGGAGCACGAAGCGGAATACCGGGAAAATACAGAGACGTATTTGGAAAAGCTCTCCGCACTGCGGGATAAGATGCACAGCGCTCTGGATCATGTAAAAAATAAGGACATTATTACCTTTCACGAGGCGTTTCCTTATTTTGCGGAGGAATTCGGCCTGCATATCGCGGCGGTCATCAACCGGGAGCCGGACAGCCAGCCCAGCGCGAAGGAACTGGCGGACACCATCAGATTGGTGCGGGAAACCGGCGTAAAGGCCCTGTTTGTGGAACCGCTTTACCCGGAGACCTCGGCGGACATTATTGCGGCTGAAACCGGCGCCCAGGTCTATGTGCTGGACCGGCAGTGTCCGGGGAATGGGATAAAAACGCTTATTTGACAGCGATGGAGAGCAATTTGCAGGTACTAGAGCAAGCGTTAAATTCTTAGAGGGAGTAGAGTATGCCAGAGCATGTTTGCCATTGCAGCGTAAAAATAGAAGAGCTAAGCGTGCGAAAGGGAAGCACGGAAATTTTAAACCAAGTGAATTTGACCGCCAATCATGGCGAGATTTTGGCTTTGATCGGCAGAAACGGGGCGGGGAAAACCACACTGCTGAAGGCGATCTTAGGCCAGACACCCTATACCGGCCGGATCACGTATTTCAATTGCCAGGGCAAAGAGATCACGCGGCCTAGAATCGGCTATGTGCCTCAGTTTCTAGCCTTTGACCGGAGCACTCCGGTGACAGTGGAGGATTTGTTCTGCGCCAACCGAAGCCGGATTCCCGTATGGATGTCTCACGGCAAAAAGCGGCAGAAGGAAGCGGAGAGCCTGCTGGAAAAGGTAGGCGGGACAGGGCTGTTCCGGAAAAAGCTGGGGGCTCTGTCCGGAGGCGAGCTGCAGCGGGTGCTGCTGCCTTTGCCCTGGATCCGCTGCCTGACCTGCTGCTGCTTGACGAGCCGGTTTCGGCGGTGGACCGGAAGGCGTCGGCGTTTTTACGACCTGGTGACCTCCCTGCGGAGCGAATACCATATGCCTGTGATTCTGGTATCCCACGATCTCGGACATGTGAAAAAGTACGCATCCAAGGCCGCTTTTTTACAGGATGGAACCGTGGCCATGCAGAATGCGGTGGACAAGGTGCTCAATAATCCCCAGGTGAGGGAAGCCTTTGGGCTGGATTAAAGGAGGAGCTATGGACGGAATTTATTCCTTTCTCAATCTGCTTCTGCCTTTGAATGGGCCGAGTTTGATTTTATGAAAAACGCCCTGCTGGCGGTTTTGATGATTACTCCCCTGTTCGGCCTGACAGGAACGATGATCGTCAACAATAAAATGTCCTTTTTCTCCGACGCTTTGGGCACTCTGCGCTGACAGGCATCGCCATCGGAGTAATGATGGGAATTGACAACTATTTAATTTCCATGCTGGGCTTTGCCCTGCTGTTCGCGGTGGCCATTTCCGGGGTAATGTCTTCCCAGACCTCTTCATCGGATACTATTATCGGCGTGTTTTCCGCGACCGGCGTGGCGCTGGGCGTGGTGCTTCTTTCCGCCAACGGCGGTTTTTCCAAGTATTCCAATTACCTGATCGGCGATATCCTGGCGGTCAGCCTGATGAGCTTTTACTGCTGCTGTTTGTCCTTTTAGGCGCGGCGGCCTTCTGGGCGGCGGCCTTTAACCCGCTGATGCTGGCCAGCCTGAACCCGGATCTGGCCGCCAGCAAGGGAATCTCCGTAAAACGGTATCAGAACTTGTTTATGATCGTGGTGGCGTTTATCGTTACGGTTTCTATCAAATGGGTGGGAATCCTGATTATCAACGCTCTGCTGGTGCTGCCAGCCGCTGCGGCTAGAAACGTATCCGGTGGAATGAGGTCTTATCACGGGCTTTCGATTCTGTTTTCCTTGTTTTCCGGTGTGTCAGGCTTGATCCTTTCCTATTATTTGGGTACCTCTGCCGGAGGGACGATCTGTTTGGTAGCGGCGGCGCTGTTTTTCCTTACCTATGCGGGAAATCGGATCAAGGCCAGGGGTTAACGGCGCGGAAAGCTGTTATAGCTTGATTTTAAAAATTTAGAGATGCCGGTTTTTCTAGAAAGGGCCGCGGCGGAATTCTTCCGCCGCGGCCCTTTCTGCTTTTTTATCTATTGGAAAATTATTTTTATGGCTGGGAGAAGGTCACATTGATGCCGCCGTTGGAATTGCTCACCTTGAGAGTTTTTTCTCCTCCGACGGTATTCATCAGGTTGCTGCTGCCATTAGAGGTGCTCGCCTCAATAGAATAATCGCGCTGACTGCCTTGGATCACGCCTGAAATTTCGCCGTTAGAGGTGGAAAGGTCGATGGCAGGGGCTTCCGCCTGGAGGATTTCCACAGAGCCGTTGCTGTTGGCCAGGGAGACGGAGCGGGAAAGGACGGCGTTCTGCAGCTGGTTGGTAGAGTTAGAGGTGGAAGCCGTAAGGACATCCGCCTTGATATCCGTCAGGGAGATAGGACCGTTGCTGTTGGAAACAGAAATTTCCCCAGAGATGAGCGCCGTTCCGATGATTTCGGAATTAGAGGTCCCCGTATGAAGATTGTCGGCGGCCACCTGCTCCAAGGCAATAGATCCGTTGGAGGAATAGGCCTCCATTTCGCCGGTAGTCAGATTTTTACAGTAGACTGAGGCGTTGGAGGTGGACAGAATACAGCGGTCGGAGGAAATATTTTCTAAAGAAACGGAGCCGTTGGAATTTTTAATTTCCAAATTCCGCAGATTTTCAAAGCCCTTCAGGTCTACGGTGTTTCCGAGCAGGAAACGGTAAAATCTCCTTGATAACCGGCGGGAATCTCAATCACGCTGCGGTGCTGATAGGAGGACAGATTAGAGAAAAAACCGTAAAGAAACTGGTCGTACCACCGGCTGTCCGCCCCCAGGCGCAGGGTCAAGGAGCCGGAGGATTCCTCCGCGTCGAATTTCACCCGGTCGTTTTCCCAGGCGGTCACATGGATCTTATCGTCAGGAGAGGTTCGGATTTCCACCGGCGGGCCTTTAAAGTCCAATTTCAGGGAAGAGATCCCGTCAGCGGAGTAGGTGTAGCTGCTTTCCTGATAATCAGGTGCGGCGCAGACCTTCCAGAAATCAAAACCGCAAAAGGCGAAAGCGACGGCGGCAATTAGGATACCCGCTCCGCACAGAATTCCGGAAATCATCAACAGACGTTTTGTTTTGCTTTTGGTCTTAAACATTGATTTCAGCCTTCTTTCCCAAGAAAAAATGAAACAGTCCAACGCAGCTCTTTTTGGTGAATTGAGCGCAGAGCAGTGTCAGCTTACGCATCCCCATGCCGGTCAAAAGCCCCAAGCCTCCTGCGGCCAGGGAAATGCCCAGCTGGAAAAAGGCCGCCGCCGGCTGGCCGGTGAAAAACAGCATCAGAATGGAGCCGGCAGCCCCTCCGATTCCCGCTATGCCAAACGCGAAAACGCAGCACCAGAAGGAAACCACGACCGCCCACAAAACTAAAAACAGCGCGAACACTAAAACCAGGAATACCGCCAGCAGCGAGAGCCAAATGGGGCTGCCCAGAACAATGGCGCTGATTCGCATAATCCTTGAGGTGGTATTGGGCGGGGAATAGGTTTGGCCGTTGTCCTGAAAGATTTGCTTCGCCAGTTCCTCCGGAGAACCAAATTCCCCGAGAATTTCTTCTTCAGACTGGCCGGCTTCCAGCTTGTCGTCAATCAGCTCGTTATAAAATTCTAAAATCCGCTTCCGGTCCTCCTTGGGGAGCTTTCCCAGAAAGGAACGAAGCTCCTTTAAATACTTATTCCTGGTCATCATGAGGCATCCTTCCTTTGTTGAAATTTTTCTCGATGTAATTATAAACCTCCAGAATTTCCGGCCAGTCTCTCAAAAATTCCTGAATCCGGACGATCCTTCCGGGGTGATGCTGTAATATTTTCGCAGCCTGCCGTTGTGCTCCCGGGAATAGGTGGTGAGGCATTTGGCGGCGTCCAGCCGCTTCAAAATCGGATATAGAGTGGATTCGGAGATTTCCACACAGGAGGAAAGATCGCTGATCAGCTGATACCCATAGGAGTCCTCCTGCAGCAGGCTGGCCAGTACGCATACCTCCAGCAGCCCCTTCTTTAATTGTATATCCATAGCGTTAACCTCCTTTATGCGTTATATTATATATTACATAGTATTATGTGTCAAGAGGTATCGGATAAATTCTTTGTGACATTTGATTTTATTCTTTGGAAACAGGCCGATCAGCTTAAGTGAATTTTGCCCTTTCCTCATGCTGGCGGATATGTTAAAATAGAAGCAGATCTAGCAGTAAGTTGCCGCTGCGCGGCGGAATGGAGGAAAAGATGTCGAGGGTAATCAGAATCTTTGTGGAAAAGAAACCGGGCTTTGATATCGAAGCGGGCCATATTATGGCGGATCTGAGAGAAAATCTTGGGATGACCGCGATTGAGGACCTGCGTTATTTGAATCGTTACGATATTTCGGGGCTTTCTCAGGAGGAGTTCCAGCAGGCAAGAGGGACGATCCTTCGGAGCCGAATGTGGACCAGGTATATGATGAGGAATTTCCGGCGCCGGAGGGCTACCGGGTGTTCGCTATGGAATATCTGCCCGGCCAGTACGACCAAAGGGCCGATTCCGCCGCTCAGTGCGTCCAGCTGCTGACCCAGGGGGAGCGCCCTCAGGTGCTGACCGCCCGGGTGGTGGCTGTCAAGGGGAATATTACCGACGAGCAGTTTGAGAAAATCCAGTCCTATCTGGTGAACCCGGTGGAATCCAGAATCGCTTCCCTGGATAAGCCGGAAAGCCTTGACATGCAGGCGGAGGTTCCTCCGGATGTGGCTCGGGTAAAGGGCTTTATAGGCTGGAACGGCGAGGAATTGAAAAACTATTACGGGTCTATGGCTTCGCCATGACCTTGGAGGATCTGGCCTTTTGCCAGGAATATTTTCGGGATACCGAGCGCCGGGACCTACGGTGACGGAGCTTCGTGTGATCGATACCTATTGGTCTGACCATTGCCGGCACACTACCTTCCTTACCCGCCTGGAGCAGGTGGAAATCGAGAAGGGGGCTTTATCCGGCGCGATTGAAGAGGCGCTAAAGCCTATTACGATGCCAGAGACACAGTTTACGGCAAGGATACCTCCCGGCCCGTTTCCCTGATGGATATGGCCCTGGTGGGCATGAAGCTGCTGAGAAAAGAAGGGAAAATCCCAGACTTGGATGTCAGCGAGGAGATCAACGCCTGCTCTATCCAGGTGCCGGTGACTATTGACGGCGAAACCCAGCAATGGCTGGTTCAGTTTAAAAATGAGACCCATAACCATCCTACCGAAATCGAGCCCTTTGGCGGCGCGGCGACCTGCTTAGGCGGTGCGATCCGCGACCCGCTTTCGGGACGGGCCTACGTTTATCAAGCTATGCGTGTGACCGGCTCCGGCGATCCTCGAACTTCCTTTGAGGATACGATGCCCGGCAAGCTGCCCAGCCGCAAAATCACTACCGGAGCGGCCAGCGGCTACAGCTCCTACGGCAATCAAATCGGCCTGGCCACCGGACAGGTGACGGAGCTATATGATCCCGGTACATGGCCAAGCGGATGGAAATCGGCGCGGTTATCGGCGCGTCTCCCAAGGAGAACGTGATCCGGGAAACTCCTATGCCCGGAGACGCCATCGTGCTGCTTGGCGGCAGAACCGGGCGGGATGGATGCGGCGGCGCCACTGGCTCCTCCAAGGCCCATACCGAGCAGTCCATTGAAACCTGCGGCGCTGAGGTGCAGAAGGGAAATCCGCCTACTGAGCGGAAGATTCAGCGGCTGTTCCGGGACGGCGAGGTCGCTAAGCTGATTAAGCGGTGCAACGATTTCGGCGCCGGAGGCGTTTGCGTGGCGATCGGCGAGCTGGCTGACGGCCTGACGGTGGATTTAGACCGGGTGTCGAAAAAGTACGAGGGCTTGGACGGTACCGAGCTGGCTATTTCTGAATCTCAGGAACGCATGGCGGTGGTTCTGGATCCCAAGGATGTTCCCGCGTTTTTGCAGGCGGCCCACCAGGAGAACCTGGAGGCCCAGCAGGTGGCGGAGGTCACGGAAAACCCCCGGCTGAAAATGAACTGGCGGGGAGATTTGATCGTAGATTTGAGCCGCGAGTTTTTGAATACCAACGGCGTTACCCAGCGTGCCAAAGCCAAAATTACCGCCGCCGATCCGGCGGAGGACTACCGGCATTTGGCGCCTAAAGCGTTAAGGGATCTGCCTGTAGGAAAGGCCTTTGAGGAAAACCTGAAGCGCCTGGAGGTGTGCTCCCAAAAGGGGCTGTCCGAACGGTTCGACTCAGCATCGGCGCGGGGACCGTGCTGATGCCCTTCTCTGGAAAATACCAGCTGACTCCGGAAGAGGCGATGGTGGCGAAAATCCCGCTGCTCAAGGGAGAAACCGACGACGCTACCGCCATGAGCTACGGCTATATCCCGGGCATTTCCCGGTGGAGTCCCTTCCACGGCGCCGCCTATGCGGTGGTGGAATCCCTGTCCAAGCTGCTGGCGGTAGGCGCCGACCCGGCCGCCGCCCGGCTGACCTTTCAGGAATATTTTGAGCGGCTCCACGATGTCCCGGAACGGTGGGGCAAGCCCGCCGCCGCTCTGTTAGGCGCTTTCACCGCCCAGGTGAACATGGGTAACCCGGCCATCGGTGGAAAGGACAGTATGTCCGGTTCCTTTGAGGCGCTGGATGTGCCGCCCACCCTGGTGAGCTTCGCCGTAGCCATGACCAAGGCAAGCAAGACTGTTTCCGCCTGCTTCCGTAAAGCCGTCCCAGGCTTGGATGGTGCCGGTGCCGGAAAATCCGGAGACTCATCTTCCGGCTTGGGACAAGCTGAGAGCGGTTTACGCTAAAATTTACGAAATGATGGGAAAGGATCAAATCCTTTCGGCTTCTGTTGTCCGGGAGGGCGGCGCGGCCGCGGCTGTATGCAGGATGTGCTTCGGCAACCAGATGGGCTTCCAGTTTGCCGGTGATCCGGATCAAAAGACATTGTTCGCGCCCCTCAGCGGTTCCCTCGTGCTGGAGCTGAAGGACGACAGTGACACCACAGGATTGGAAACGCTGGGAGCGTCCGTGTTAGGCGCCGTATGCGGGGAACCGGTAATTTTGATCGGTTCCGAGAGGCTGTCTTTGGCGGCCCTGACAGAGGCCTGGGAGAAGCCCTTGGAGAAAGTGTTCCCCACCAGAGCCGAGACGAAGGCCTATTTCTGCCAGGTGCCCCTGTATTCGGAAAGAAATCAAAAGGCTCCCGCCGTTCAGTACGCCAAGCCGAGAGTGTTTATTCCCGCGTTCCCCGGCACAAACTGCGAGGTGGATACCGCCCGGGCGTTGAAAGAGCAGGCGCTAAAGCCGATGTGCTTATCGTAAAGAACCTGACGCCCGCAGATATTGAGGAAACCATCGAGCGATGGTGAAAGCGATTCAGAACGCTCAGATCATCATGTTGCCCGGCGGCTTTTCCGGCGGCGACGAGCCGGATGGCTCCGGCAAGTTTATCGCTACTACCTTCCGCAATCCCAGAGTAGCCGAGGCGGTTTCCGAGCTGCTGGAAAAACGGGATGGCCTGATGCTGGGCATTTGCAACGGCTTCCAGGCGCTGATCAAGCTGGGCTGGTGCCCTATGGCAGGATTACCCAGATTCAGGAGAACGACCCGACCCTGACCTTCAACACCTTGGGCCGCCACGTTTCCCGCATGGTCTATACCAGGGTGACCTCTGTCAAATCCCCGTGGCTGATGGGAGCGGAAGCAGGCAGATCCATACCGTTCCGGTTTCCCATGGAGAGGGCCGTTTTGTAGCGGATGCCCAGACAGTGGCGCGGCTGATGGCCAACGGCCAGATCGCCACCCAATACGTGGATCTGGAGGGGAATCCCAGCATGGATATCCAGTGGAATCCCAACGGCTCCGTGTGTGCTATCGAGGGTATCACCAGCCCGGATGGCCGGATTTTGGGCAAGATGGGCCACTCTGAGCGGCAGGGAGAAAACCTGTACGGTAATGTGCCTGGCGAAAAGGACCAGCAGCTGTTCGCGTCCGGCGTGAGATATTTTAAATAGGTCCATGGAATAACAGCCCGCTAGAAAGCGCGCGTTTCTGTCGATTAAATAGAATGCTTCTTGCAAAAGTCTTGGGTTTACTCAGAATGAACAAGAGTATTTCCCGATATGGCAAGAGATAAAGAGCCTTTCCTGGAAAAAGGATAGGCTCTTTTTGTGTTTGGAAGGCTTTCAGCTTTTGATAGCTACAGTAGTTAATAAAGGACTGCTGATTGCGCTGGTTCAACAGACCGCGGACTCACGAGCAGTATCCAATAGGAGCTGTACTTTTGTTAAAGGGATTGATCTCACAGAAAAGCTGTTTTCACTGCGGACATATCAAAAGGAACCCCTCCAAACTAATTTGGAGGGGTTTGATTAGCTGTTCTTTTTAGATTCTGATTTTTCTTTTTAATGATCGATTCAGGTTCCTCTTCCTCCGGAGCGGTCTTCGCCGCCTGGGAATATTCATAAATTTCCGCAAGGCCTTCGGCAAGAGGTGATTTTTCTTCTGCTTCCACAGCAGATTGACCATCCGCTTTTTTCTTGGATCGGAACACCAGCTTTAAAAGAATCGGAGCGATGATCGTGGTAGCGACGACAGTAATAATGATTGGGCCAAAGAAAGTAGTGGACATTAATCCCAGGGCGGCGCTTTATTGGCCACAATCAGGGCAACCTCGCCTCTGGAGATCATACCGCAGCCGATTTGAAGGGCTTCGGCATTAGAATAACGGCACATTTTTGCACCTAAGCCGCAGCCGACGATCTTTGTGAGAATAGCCACAATCAGAAGCAAAACGGAGAAAACGATAATAGAGGTGCTCATACCAGGCAGGGAAACCTTCAGCCGATACTGGCGAAGAATACAGGAGAAAGCAGCATGTAGGAGGTGGTTTCAAAACGGGAGGCAATATATTTCGCCCGTTGAGTATTGGAAACCACAACGCCGGCAATAAAGGCGCCTGTGATGTCGGCCACGCCGAACCATACTTCCGCCAAATAAGAGAGAAGCAAGCAGAAGACAAAAGCGATGATTACAAAGCGGCGAAGATCCTTATTATAATATTTCTGGAGCTTTCCGAAAATCAGATAGAAGACGATGCCGAAAACAATGGCGAACACAAAGAAAGCCACGATTTTCAGCAGAACAATTGCCACGTTTACGGAAGAATCCGCTAGGCTGGTGACGATCGTTAGAGCAACAATGCCCAAGATGTCATCGATAATAGCAGCGCCTAAAATAGCGTTTCCGGCCCGGGTATTGAGCTTGCCCATTTCTTTCAAGGTTTCCACGGAAATACTTACAGAGGTAGCCGTGAGAATAATGCCGATAAAGATATTCTGTAAGAAAATACTTGCGGAAGCATCGTTGATTCCTTCGTGATTAAAGAAATAGGCAAGACCAAAACCACCTGCCAGGGGGACGATGACGCCGATCAAAGCGATGACAAAGGATGCCTTTCCGCTTTTCTTCAGCTCTTTGATGTCGGTTTCCAAACCGGCGGTAAACATTAAAACAATAACGCCAAGCTCCGCCATCATATCAATAAATTCGGTTTCCTGCAGCCAACCGAGCATAGCAGGCCCCAAGATTAAACCGGCGGCTAAGGCGCCGACAACCTGAGGCATTTTGAATTTTCTAGTCAGCATGCCGAACAGTTTTGTGCTCAGCAGGATTAGAGCCAAATTAAACAGAAACTGGTAACCCATAAAAAAAGACCCCTTTAGTATGATTTAAAACACAAATTTTAATGATTTATAATTTCCCGGATTATCGGTGACCCACCTCCTTACCGGTACGATCGTCTATCACAGCGAACTGGCTTCTGCAGCGTTCCCGAAAAAGCTCATGAATTTCGATGATTTCATCCATATCGAAATACTTTTGGCAGGCAGAACAGCCGCCTTTTCTCATATACAAAAATAAAAAGATCAGAACACTCATAAACCTGTAAGCGCTCGTCATAGGACAGCTTGAAGTTGCGCTTTTCCTTTTCAGGATGCTCGGGATCACAGATCGTTAAGCATTTTTTTGAAACGGATACCGTATACCGGGGCCAAACCGCTAAAACCTTGGAAACATATTTTTATCATTTTGATGTGGAAACCAAAGAGAAAAAAAGGCGCAAAAGCCGCTGCCGCCATAGTGATTACGGAAAGGAGGCGTTGCTCGGGGATGACAATGAATTGATAAACGCCAAAATAAGCAAATAAAACCGCAATCAAAATCAATAAAATCATTTGGCGCTTAAAAAGTCCTCGTTTTCTATTATCCAGATAGATCGCCTTTTTTAACTCGTTGGCTTTTAAAGTATAGTCGGCAAAGTATGTTTTTTCTTTTTGTGTCTCATCCTGCTGGCTTCCCGCGGTTTCAGAATCCTGAGATAAAATTTGTTCCTGATCCATACCATAAGCCCCTTCTATTTAAAATTAGTCGAAAATTTATCCACTATATATATACTGCAAAGCGCGGAAAGAATCAAGGAGGAAAATAAAAAACAGCCCTTTGGCTAAAAAGGCTGTTTTTGCTGGCGTATTTTATCTATTTTTGTCACTGGGCTTATTTATCAAAAAATTTATCCCAAAAATCATCATTGCTTTGGGAACGCTTATATTGCCTAGACTGGGGAGGCCTTTGAGACGGATTGGAAGACTCGTCACGCCGAGGCGCAGCGGCCGGTCTGGAAGACGTGCTCTTTTGTGGAGAAGCCGGTTTTTTAGTGGTGTAATGATAACCGTCTCCATAGGCAGAGCTGGAGGAGTCGGGGCGCCCTTTGGCGGAAGAAAGGGTTTGCTGTTGAGAAACCTGACGTTTGGCTGATGAGGATTGGATTCTGGCTCTCTGGGCCGCCTGTGCTGCCGCTAGACGTTTTCTGGGACATTTTTGCTGAAAAAGTTTGCGTAAATCACATAGCTGATACCGCAAACAGCCAAAAAGATAAAGCCGATTCCTGTCCAAAGGATCCAGCCGCCATCGTTGGCGCCTGTGTTATTGGTATTGTCAGGATCATCCTTAAATACGAAGGTGCCGTCCTCCATGCCGGCGGCATTGGCCGAGTTAATATTTTCCAACAATTTGTCCCAATTATGACTGGTAGTGCCGCTGGCACCGTCAGCGGAGGTCTCAGGAAGCAAAGACCCAGTAATTGCGCTGTCGGTATACGTACTGGTGTCTTCATAGTTGTATCCATAGTCGTCGCTGCTGGGTTCCTCGTAATATTGGCTGCTAGGCTCTTCATAAACACTGCTGGGTTCCTCGTAATATTGGCTGCTGGGCTCTTCGTAAACACTGCTGGGTTCCTCTGGTTCCGTACTAGAAGAAACGGATTCAGATGGTACAGGGGCTGGCTCGGAAGACGGTGGGGGCGCTGATGAAGTGGGAACGGAATCTTGTGAAGCAACAGAGCTTGCGGGATCCTCTGCCGTTTGAGTTGCCTCAGCAAAGGCAGGAAATGCTAATGAACCTACTATAACAGCCACTGTGATTAATGCGGCAATCAGATGCTTTCTTTTCATGATTATCCCCCTGGTTGGTTAGAAAATTTACACTTAAAAAAAGAAGCTAGACTTTACACAAACACAATAATAGCATATTTTATTAGTGAATTACAACTATATCCCTTAAAATAAACGGTAATTTTACATTCTTGATACAACCAAATGGAATAAAGGCCAGGAATGATAAAGGAAAGAAGATATTATTTCCGAAAAAGTGTTGATTCTGAATCTGTGTTATGCTATAATAAAGCACGTGTCAAAAGGCAGATTATGTTTCCTATTTATATTTATCCGCCCGTGGCGAAGCTGGATATCGCAGCAGATTCCGATTCTGAAGGCCGGGGGTTCGAATCCCTCCGGGCGGGCCATGTGAACAGAGGTCGAAATTTGGAACTCAAAAATGAGACAATCCAAATTCGGCCTCTTTTTCTATGCTATAAACCTTAAAAATTAAGCCGCTTTTAAGACTTTTTTCGTTCATCAAAATGGGACACCCAGAAATAAAAATCAAAAAATCGCAATGTAAAAATGAAAAAGGGGCAACCCCGAACCTGGAATCATCATATTTTGAGGATTCCTTTTCTTTTGTCTAGTGTTCTTATTGTTCTGGTCGGACATATCCTACCGGTATTTATTCTTTATGCCTGCCAAGGAAACAAAACTCAGTTTTGAGATTGCTGGAGAAACAAGATGCCAAGTTACAGACCTTCTGCTAATCTCCTGGAAAATCCTCGCCTTTGTTGGCGAGGATTTTTTGCTTTAATTTTACAAGTAAAAGCTTAGTTTTGTGCTCTTTTCTTAGAATTGTTGAGTTTTAGAAAATAAAATATTTATTTATAATAAAAAAGTAAAAACAAAAGTGAGGTTTTTATAAAAAAGAGAAAACCTCAAGCCTTTAAGGAGGGATCATATGAAAGTATAGAAAAAGCTTTTCAGGACATAGAAATATTTCGAGAGGAGAAGAA
>ENA-OQIR01000551-OQIR01000551.1-human-gut-metagenome-genome-assembly--contig:-NODE-551-length-15776-cov-1.991629_pt1 | contig 15776 bp, 25 predicted proteins | sample MGYA00242580_ERZ504745 | MGnify/ENA primary metagenome ERZ504745 (study PRJEB26092, sample SAMD00036214) | human gut metagenome | host: Homo sapiens | study: EMG produced TPA metagenomics assembly of... | reverse complement strand
AGGAAGCCGCCAAAGAAACCGCCGAGCGTCACGGGATCCCAAGTACTATGTGGATCCGTATAAAATGCTGGAGGAGGAGAAACCCGACATCATCTCCGTGTGCACACCGAACGCATACCACAAGGAGTATACCCTTGCCGGTTTCCGTGCGGGCTGCCATGTAGTCTGCGAAAAGCCTGTGGCTGTAACCTGCGCGGATGCGGAGGAGATGTTCAACGCGGCGGAGAAGGCGGGGAAACATCTGTTTGTCATCCAGTCTCTGCGTTTCACAGGTAACTTCAAAGCGGCTGCCGGACTGGCAAAAAGCGGTTGCCTGGGAGACATTTACTACGCGGATCTGAACCTGGTCCGGCGCCGCGGCGTTCCGAGATGGGGCATGTTCCACATGGCGAAAGAAAATGTGGGCGGCGCCTTCTGCGACCTGGGCGTTCATATGTGCGACTACCTGATGTCAATTTCCGGTAACCCGAAGATGGTTTCCGTCAGTGGAAGTGCTGTGACCAGGATCGTCAACAAGGAGAAGAATATTGAGTTCTCCAATGCGGAGAGCGGAGCTCCCACCGGTCTGTTCACTCCCAGAAAGTTCGACATGAAAGAGTTTGATGTTGAGGAATTTGCCAGCGCTACATTCGTCTGGAAAATGGCATGACAGTCACTTTCAAGATCTCCTGGGCGCTGATCTGCCAACAGCAACACTGTCAGCATCTGCGGAGACAAGGGCGGTCTGACCATTGGGGACGATGGACTCAAGCTGCTCACGACGCAGGGCAATTACCAGGCCGACGTTTTGCCGAGAGTTTTCCCCGACCCATATACGGAACTCTCAGATTTCACCGGCCACATCCACGAGATGAACTACATCCTGAAGGTCCTCAACGGGAAATGACCATGGAGGAATACCCCATCCAGAAGGACGAGGTTATGAATGTGGTTGCGATCATCGAAGCGTTTTACAAATCTGCACAGCTGGGCAGGGAAGTCACTGCTCAGGAACTGGACCGGTAAGCGGAAGCTGCAAGGGATATTTGCACAGAGCACGGCGTGACGGAAGAACTTGCCGTTTCGCCCTGGGACGAGACGCAACAGGGGGACTCTGCCCGGGCGGGAGAGCCCCCTGTTCTGGTGTGCGAGACGACAACGGAAGGGGAGGAATCCATGAAAGGAATCATAACGGAGATCGAGAGGTTTGCGCTGAAAGACGGACCGGGGATCCGCACCACAGTGTTTTCAAGGGGTGCAACATGGCGTGCAAATGGTGCCATAATCCGGAAACTCTCTCTGTCAAGCCGCAGTTGATGGTGTATCCGAAAAACTGCATTGGCTGCGGTGCCTGTGTAAAGGCGTGCAAGGTGGGAGCCAGAACCATAGAAAACGGTATGCTGCATTATGACCGATCCGTGTGTACCGACTGCGGTGCCTGTGCTCAAAGCTGCTTCACCGGGGCCTTGGTGATGTCTGGAAAAGAGATGACTGTGGAAGAGGTCATGTCTGAGATTTTGCAGGACCGAGCCTATTATCGGAACTCAGGCGGAGGCGTGACGCTTTCCGGCGGCGAGGTATCCTCACAGCCTGAATTTGCTGTAGAACTGCTGAAAGCTCTGAAGAACGAGAATATTTCCACCGCTATTGAAACGAACTTATACGCTCCCTGGAAGGTTTATGAAAGTCTGATGCCCTTTGTGGATTTGGTCATGTTTGATATTAAAATTTTTGACAACAGCACTCATAAAAAATTGACTGGGGTCAGCAACCAGCGCATTCTGGAAAATGCGAAAAGAATTGCGGATTCCGGAAAGCCCTATTTGGTGCGGACTCCGGTTATCCCAGGCGTAAACGACAACGAGGAGGAAATCGGAAATATCGCAGAGTACGTAGGCGGTTTAGGCGGCGCGCAGTATTACGAGCTTCTGCTGTTCAATCCTTTGGGAGAAAGTAAATACGACGCCTTGCAGATGAAAAATGATTTTGCTGGAACCCGTCCCACCAAGACAGAGGGTGCCGAGCGCCTGGAGCAGGTCGCGAAGCGGAAATCCGGCTTCCTGTGAGAATAGGCTGAAAGAGAAAGGAAGAGCTTTATGGTCAACAGAATTAATATCTTTAAGCCGGATACGCCTATGGGGTATGACGACAGGATTAAGATTTTGAGGCAGAGAAAGCTGGAGGAAACTCAGATCAAATCCAAGATGAAGGTATATCAGGATGGCGATGATTACGGAAGCATTCCGGCTCCTGAAAATTATCAATTTCACTGCATTCCCAACCATGAAAACGGTTCCTGGTATGGCTATGACGGCTGGAGCAAAAACTTCCATAAGCTGATGAGCGAGCATCCGGTCTACATTGATCCGGTGGATGCGTTTTCCTGCCGCTGGATGTTCAGCATGATTTGGTTTGAAGAAAAATCACCGGAAAAGGGGCTGCATTGGAATCCTAACTTTTCCTATGATTATTTGAAGCCGGAGCAGGAGCTTTACGGCATCATTTCCGGCATCGGCTCCGACGCCCATTTCGGCGGCGATTACCAGCTTGGGTTAAGCTTAGGCTGGGGCGGCTTGCTGGAAAAGCTTGCGTTTTATCGGAAAAAGCATCCGGAGCACGCGGAATTTTACGACGCGGAGGAATTGGTGATCCGGGGAATTCAAAACTGGATCTCTCGGGCGATAGCGGAAGGTGAGAGGATGGCCGAGGTGGAACGCCATCCGGTTTTGAAGGAGAACCTGCGGCAAATGGCCAGGTAAACCGCAATATTCTGAATGGTGCGCCTAAAACCATGCGCGAAGCCTGCCAGTGGGTATGCTGGTTCAATATGGCCAGCCGAACCTACAACAGAGACGGCGCGGGATTCCAATTGGATGAGGTACTGAAGCAGTATTACGATGCTGACTTGGAGGCTGGGAGGATTACCAGAGACGAGGCAATCTTCTACATCGCCTGCCTGCTGCTGAACGACCCCCACTATTACCAGATCGGCGGGACGGATGAAAATGGAAAGCCCTTGCTGAGCGAGTTCAGCTATATGGTTTTGGAAGGTGCCGACAAGCTGGATTCTGCGTGTAATATCACTGTAAGATTGATAGAAATATTGACCGGAAATTTTTGCATAAAGCGGTAGATTACCTGTTCAAAAATAAAAGTGGATGGCCCCGCTTCTCAGGAGACGAAGCGTTAAACGCAGGCTTTATGAGACTAGGTTATCCAGAGTCGCTGGCGAGGCGGAGAATCGCGGTGGGTTGCCACTGGATGAGCCTTCCGGGTCTTGAGTACAGCTTAAACGACTGTGTGAAAATTAACAGCGCCAAGGTGTTTGAGGTGGCGCTGGATGAGATGATGAGCCAGGAAGGTCCCTATTCCACGGAACGGCTGTGGGAGCTGTATCAAAAACATATGGCTCGTGCGGTGGAGGTAACCGCTGAGGGCTTGGATTTCCATTTAAAGTATCAGCAGTATAACGAGCCGGAGCTGATGCTGAACCTGATCAGCCATGGCCCTGTTGAAAAGGGTCTGGATATGACTTGCGGCGGCGCTATGTATTACAATCTGTGCATGGATGGCTCTGCCATTGCGACAGTAGCGGATTCCTTTGGCGCCTTGCAGCAGCGGGTCGAGGAGGAAAAACGGATCGACTGGCCAGCGCTGTACCACCACTTAAAAACAGATTTTCAGGACGAGGGCGGAGAGCTTGTGCGTCAGATGCTGTCTCACAGCTCCCGGTATGGAGGCGGAAATACCATCAGCGATCAGTGGGCGGTAAGAATTTCCAAATCCTACTCCGAGCAGGTGCGGGCTGTCAGCGAAAAATATCCGGGCTATGAGTTTATTCCCGGATGGTTCAGCTGGTCCAATACCATTGTGCTCGGAAAGCAGGTGGGGGCTACCCCAAACGGACGCCACGCTTTCGAGCCTATTAACCACGGCGCCAACCCTCATCCTGGCTTTCGGAAGGATGGCGCTCTAACCGCTATGAGCAACTCGATTTGCGCAGTACAGCCGGGCTATGGCAATACAGCGCCGGTGCAGCTGGAGCTTGATCCTGGCATGGGGCGCGGGGACGAGGCGGTACAAAAAATAGCCGACTATATTTTGACATTATTTGAACAGGGCGCCACGCTTCTGAACATCAATATTGTAAATGGCCAGCAGATTTTAGAGGCGGATAAGGACCCCTCCAAGTATCCTGATTTGGTAGTACGGGTTACCGGATTCACCGCTTATTTCTGTTCCCTTACTCCAGAATTCAGAAAACTGGTTGTAGACAGGATTCTGATCCAAGGAGGAGCGTAAAGGCCGCGGGGCTGCGGTACAGCCCGCGAATTGGGCCTCTAAGACCTTCTGGATAAGCGAGTGAAGCGGCCGGCGCTCCTACCCGGCGGCCGCCGGCCTAAGGAGGACGTCTTTTGAGGCTAAACTCGAAAAACTGAATTTTGAAGCTGTCAGAAAAGGCATGAGATTTGGAATTTGATGACATTCCAGATCTCAGCCTTTTTCTGTCAGCGGCATAACCGGCGCAATTGGCGATAACGGAGCATAAATGCGAAAAAGAAATTTGAAATTGTCGGATTAGCACGGAGAGAGAAGCCGATTGCTTACTCTGAAATCTCTGAATCAACGGGCCGTTTCAGCGAAAAGAAACCAATCAAAGAAAAAATATGACCTTCCCACTCTGCCGCACGGCGGATTCTGTCAGAGCGGTTGACAATTCAGGCGGAAAGCTGTTAAAATAAAACAAGATATGTTTGAAATTTCCCAACGGGTAATTTCGTTTATCATCGATAGAATTGAGATGTGATAAAATGATCAAAAGCATGACCGGCTATGGGCGCGCGGAAAGCGACGCCGAGGGCCGCGGCATTCTCGTGGAGATTAAATCGGTCAATCACCGGTACTTTGAGTTTTCCTCCCGGACAACCAGAGGATATAATTTTCTGGATGAAAAGCTGAAGTCCTACGTCCAGTCCAAGGTGTCCAGAGGCAAGGTGGATGTGTTTGTCACCATTGAGGCCTTAGAGGATGCGGCCGCTGAGGTAAAGATCAATCATTCCCTCGCGGATGGCTATGTGAAAGCCCTTCGGGAGCTGCGGGATACCTACGGCCTGCAGGATGATATTTCCGTTTCCACGGTAGCCCGGTACGGCGATATCTTCTCCATTCATAAGGGGGAGGAAGACGAGGACCAGGTTTGGGAGCAGGTCCGTTCCGTGCTGGACCGGGCGCTGGAAAAGTTTATCCAGATGCGCAGCGTGGAGGGCGAACGGCTGAAATCTGATATTGAGAGCCGCGCTCAAACAATTTTGGCCATTGTGGAAAAGGTGGAGGAGCGTTCTCCTCAAACGGTGATTGAATATCAGGAGCGCCTGCGGGCAAAACTCAATGAGGTTCTTGCAGATACCACGGCGGATGAGCAGCGCATCCTGACGGAAGCCGCGATTTTCGCTGATAAAGTCGCTGTGGCGGAGGAAACAGTCCGGCTGAGGAGCCACTTCCAGCAGCTGGAGCAGATGCTCCAGTCCGACGAGGCCATCGGCAGAAAGCTGGATTTTATCGTCCAGGAAATGAACCGGGAGGTCAATACCATCGGCTCTAAGGCGGTAGACGCTGAAATCGCCATATGGTGGTGGATATGAAGGCGGAGATTGAGAAGATCCGCGAGCAGATTCAGAACGTAGAATAAGGAAGTTGGAGAGAACCGTAACCATGAAACTAATCAATATTGGATTTGGCAATATGGTGTCTGCCAGCCGCTTGGTGGCGATTGTCAGCCCGGAATCGGCTCCGATCAAACGGATTATGCAGGACGCCAAGGAGCAGGGAACCCTGATCGACGCCACCTACGGCCGCCGGACCAGGGCTGTGATCCTCACCGACAGCGACCATGTGATTTTGTCCGCCTTGCAGCCGGAAACTGTGGCAAACCGGTTTAACGATAGGGAAGACGAGGAAAGCGCCGAGGAGTTAGAGGAAGATGAATAATAGTAAGGGACTGCTGATTATCCTTTCCGGCCCGTCCGGTGCGGGAAAGGATACGGTATTAAAGGAGCTGCTGGCTCATAATGACAAGGTAAGGGTTTCCATTTCCGCTACCACCCGCCAGCCGAGGCAGGGAGAGGAGAACGGAAGGGATTACCACTTCATCTCCAGAGAGCAGTTTGAGACTCTGATTCAGAGGATGGGGTGCTGGAGTACGCGGAATACTGCGGCAACTTTTACGGGACCCCCAGGGCTCAGGTAGAGGCCTGGCTGGATGAGGGGCTGGATGTGGTGCTGGAAATCGAGGTGCAGGGGGCAAAAAAGGTGATGGCCAAATGCCCGGAGGCTGTCAGCGTGTTTATTTTGTCGCCGTCCTTCGGGGTGCTGGAAAAGCGGCTGAGAAGAAGGGCGACAGACTCTGAGGAGCTGTCCAAAAGCGGTTGGCCGCCGCCAGGGGGGAAATCCTCCAAGCGGCGGATTACGACTATATGGTAGTGAACGACGCCCTGGAGGATTGCGTCAGCGATCTGGAAGCGGTTTTGCAGGGAGAGAAATGCAGATCGCCGGGCGGGGAATTTGATAGAAGAGGTGCTGAAAAATGAGTAGACCATCTGTAGACGATATGCTCAGCGGCAAGCAGAGCCGCTATTCCCTGGTGATCGCGGTGGCCAAGCGGGCCAGAGAAATTGCCCAAACCGCCGAGGACAACGGTGAAATCCTGACGGAAAAGCCGGTAAATATGGCCTTGAAAGAGTTCCAGGCCCACAAATTTAATATTATAGAGCCGGATATTAACGAGTAATGGAAACAGCGCGGGTAGGAAAGGTCGCTGTGGAAAACACGGCGTATCATTTTGACAAGGCATACGACTATCTGATTCCCCAAACCCTTTGGGCGAAGGCGGAAAAGGGCTGTCGTGTGCTTGTTCCATTTGGAGGGGGAAATCGGACCCGTCAGGGGCTTTTGATGGATGTGGAGGAAATCCGCGCGGGGAGGACCGGCTCCGAGGAGGGCCTGAAGTCCGTTAAGGCGGTGCTGGATCAGACGCCGCTGCTTTCTCCCGAAATGCTTCTCCTGGCCCGGTGGATGAAGGAACGCTATTTCTGTACTCTGTTCGACGCCGTCAGGGTAATGCTCCCGGCGGGGCTTCATTATCAGGTCGCCTGCTCTTATCAGGCGGCGCGGGATATTCCGCCGGAAAAGCTGGAAGTCCTCGGGGAGGAGGAAAAGCGGCTGATCGCTTATCTTTCCCGGTGCAGGCTCCCCGTACGCAGGGATAAGCTTTTGGCCGCCCTGGGCTATGAAGCAGACGTTGACCTGCCGGAGCGTATGAGCCGGCAGGGGTATCTTGAAAAAATTGACGACGCTTTCCGGAAAATCGGGGACGCCATGGTAAAAATGGTCCGCCTGACAGAGAAGGGCGAAACCGGCGGGGTAAAGCTGTCTCCCAAGCAGAGGGAGGTTTTTCCCTGCTGCAAACGGTGGGAGCCGCCTCGGTCAAGGAGGTGTGCTATTTCACCGGCGTTACCGCCGGTGTGGTGGACGCTCTGGTGAAAAAAGGCCTTGCCTGCTGCTTCGAAAGTGAACGGTACCGTAACCCTTATGACGGAGCGCCCGAGAGCGCCGTCAAGGAAGAAATCGTTCTGACTCAGGAGCAGCAAAGGGCCTATGAGGAGCAGCTTGCCCAATACCAGAGCTGACGGCGGGATTTCCCTGCTTTACGGGGTGACCGGCAGCGGAAAGACTTCAGTGTTTCTAAAGCTGATCGACCGGGCGGTGGAGGACAAAAGAGGCGTCATCCTGATGGTGCCGGAAATTTCCTTAACGCCCCAAATGCTGGCTCTGTTCCAACGCCGGTACGGCAGGCAGGTGGCGGTATTCCACAGCGGCCTTTCCATGGGAGAGCGGCTGGATGAATGGAAGCGGGTGAAAAATGGAGACGCCCTGATTGCTTTGGGCACCCGGTCCGCCGTGTTTGCCCTTTTGAAAACCTGGGCCTGATCATTATGGACGAGGAACAGGAATACACCTATAAATCGGAGCAGGCTCCCAGGTTCCACGCCAGGGAGATCGCAAAGTTCCGCTGCCGCTGGCATCGCTGTCTTTTGACTCTGCCAGCGCGACCCCAAGCGTGGAAAGCTATTATCTGGCGCAAAAGGGCGTTTACAGGCTGTCTACCATCTCAAGCCGTTATGGAGCGCCAAGCTGCCCCGGGTGGTGGTGGCTGATATGAACCAGGAATTGCTGGAGGGAAATACAGGCCCCTTCAGCTCCGTGCTGATGGAGTGCCTGGCGGAAAACCTGAGGCTTCGCCGCCAGTCGATCCTGCTGCTGAACCGGCGCGGATATCATACCTTTGTGAGCTGCCGTGCCTGCGGGGAGCCGGTGACCTGTCCCCATTGCAGTATTTCCCTGACCTACCACGCCGCGAACCGCCGGCTGATGTGTCATTACTGCGGCTACTCCATCCCCTTTACCGACGAGTGCCCAAGCTGCCATCAGCGCCAGGTGCGCTATGCCGGGGCGGGAACCCAGAAAGCGGAGGAGGCCGTCGAGGAGCTGTTCCCGGAGGCGAGAATCCTGCGGATGGACGCGGACACCACTATGGCGAAATATTCCCACGAGAAGAAGCTGAAACAATTCGCGGATGGGGAATATGATATCATGGTGGGAACCCAAATGGTGGCGAAGGGACTGGATTTTCCCAATGTGACCCTGGTGGGAGTGCTTTCGGCGGACCAGGCCCTTTACAGCGACGATTTCAGAAGCTATGAGCGTGCCTTTGCCTTACTGACCCAGGTGGTAGGCCGGTCGGGCCGGGGCGAAAAGGAGGGCTTGGCGGTAATCCAGACCTACACGCCGGAGAACCCGGTGATCCAGATGGCCGCCCGGCAGGATTACGGCGCTTTTTCCAGGGAGAAATCCAGATGCGCAAAGCCATGCTGTACCCGCCCTTCGCGGATTTGTGCGTCGTGGGATTTTCAGGGCAGCAGGAGGAAAACGTGGAGCAGGCGGCCCGGTATTTTACCAGAGAGCTGATCGCCTTAGCCAGGCGGAGTACGCAAGCTGCCTATGCGGGTTATCGGCCCGGCAAAGGCGGCGGTGCCCAAGGTCAGCGGAAGATACCGGTATAAGCTGATTATCAAAAACCGGTTTGATAAAAGCTTCCGGGAATTGATTGCAAGGCTGCTGCGGCAATACGGGAAACAGAAGGAATACGCCAAAACCAGCGTGTTCGTGGATATAAACCCAGATATGATCTTATAAATTTAATTAGAAAGCGGGGAAGCTAATGGCGATTCGAAATATTGTAAAAGAGGGAGACGGCATTCTGGAAAAGAAGTGCCGCCCGGTGGAAAAATTCGATCCAAAGCTTTGGATGCTGCTGGACGATATGAAAGAGACGCTGAGGGAAGCAACGGAGTAGGCTTAGCGGCGCCCCAGGTGGGAATCCTCCGCCGGGTGGTGATCGTCAACATCGGAGACGAGGACGGGGATATCGAGCTGATCAATCCGGAAATTGTCGAGGCCTCCGGCGAGCAGGACGGCCCGGAGGGCTGCCTTTCCTGCCCAGGCGAGTGGGGCATGGTGCGCCGCCCCAGCCATGTGGTGGTAAAGGCCCAGAACCGCAGGGGCGAATTTTTTGAAATTACCGGAGAGGAGCTGAAGGCCAGAGCGTTCTGCCATGAGCTGGATCACCTGGAGGGAATTCTGTTCAAGGCCAAAGCCAGCCGCATGATTGATCCCAGCGAGCTGGAAACGGAAGAAGAAAACGAGGAATAAGATCGGAAAAGAGGAAACAGATGCGTATCGTTTTTATGGGAACCCCGGATTTCGCCGTGCCGTGCCTGGCGGGACTGCTGGAGGCGGGCCATCAGGTATGCGGTGTGTTTACCCAGCCGGATAAGCCGAAGGGCAGAAAAATGGTTCTGACCCCGCCGCCGGTCAAGGAACTGGCGCTGGAAAAGGGTCTGCCGGTGTATCAGCCGGCGAAAATGCGGGATGGGGAGGCCCTGGGAATTTTACAGGAGCTGAGGCCGGAGCTTATTGTGGTGGTGGCGTACGGCAAAATTCTGCCAAAGGAAATCTTGACTCTGCCGCCAAAGGGATGCGTTAACGTCCATGGAAGCCTGCTTCCCAAATACCGGGGAGCGGCGCCGATCCAGTGGAGCGTCATCAATGGGGAAAAGGAGACCGGCGTCACCACCATGCTGATGGACGAGGGACTGGACACCGGGATATGCTGCTGCGGGAAACGGTGAAAATCGGGGAAAACGAAACCGCCGGTGAGCTGTTCGACCGGCTGGCCCCCATCGGCGCCCAGCTGCTGCTGAAAACGCTGGAGGGCTTGGAGCAAGGCTCTATAGCTCCTCAAAAGCAAAATGATCAGGAATCCACCTACGCCTCTATGCTGGACAAGAATCTTTCTGCCGTAAATTGGAATAAATCCTCCAGGGAGGTTCATAATTTGATTAGAGGTTTAACGCCCTGGCCTACTGCCTATACTGTGTTAGAGGGAAAAAAGCTGAAGCTGTTCGGCTCCTCAGTGAGCGCGGCCAAGGGCGGCGCCGGTGAAATCGTATCTTTGAACCATTTTAGTGGGGTGCGGCGACGGCGTGTGTGTGCGGATCGACCAGGTGCAGCTGGAAGGCAAAAAACGCATGGGCGCTGCCGACTTTTTCAGAGGCCATCCCAGTGCCGCTGAAAACGTCGCTGAATTAGGGGGAAGCTATGTTTGATTTCTTTTATTATTACGGATACGGCTATTTCAGTTATCTGATCTTCATGCTGCCGGCTCTGGTGATCTCCTTATGGGCCCAGATATCCGTAAAAAGCACCTTTCATAAATATTCCGGGCTGCGGACAGGCAGAGGCTTGACCGGAGCCCAGGCGGCCCAGGAGGTGCTGCGGTTTCACAATGTGATGGGCGTCCGCTGCGAGCGGGTGGCGGGCCAGCTGACAGACCACTTTGATCCCAGAACCAACGTGATCCGCCTCTCCGACGGGGTATACGGAAGCGACTCTGTTTCCGCAGTAGGGGTGGCGGCCCACGAGGCGGGACATGCCGTCCAATACGCCCAGGAGTACGGTCCTATGAAGCTGAGATCCGTGATGGTTCCCATTACCAATATCGGCTCCCGGCTTTCTCTGCCGGTGATTCTGTTCGGCTATTTTCTCTCCATCGGGCCGCTGGTAACGCTGGGAATCGTCCTGTTCAGCCTGTCGGTCCTGTTCCAGCTGGTGACTCTCCCGGTGGAGTTCAACGCAAGCCGCCGGGCGGTCAACACCCTGGAGCAGGCCTATGTGCTTTCCGAGGATGAGCTTAAGGGTGTGAAAAAGGTGCTTCGGGCGGCGGCTATGACTTATCTGGCGGCTACCTTTACGGCCCTGTGGTCCCTGCTCCGGATTATTTTGATCTTTGGCAGGAGGAATGACCGGTGAGCGCCGGAAAGAATGCCAGGCTGACAGCCTTGAAAGCCCTTCTCCGGGTGGAGGAGGGAAAGGGGTATTCCAACCTGGTGGCTGGACCACGGCCTGGCCGCGTCTGGCCTGGACGGCCGGGACGCCGCCTTTGCTCGGCGCTGTTTTACGGTGTGCTGGAGCGGCGGATCACCCTGGACTATCAGATTTCCCGTTACTCTAAAATGCCGCTGTCCCAGATGGCGGAGCCGGTGAAAGAGATTTTAAGACTGGGCTTTTACCAGCTTCTTTATATGGATAAGGTCCCCCAAAGCGCCGCGGTCAACGAAAGCGTCAAGCTGACGCGGGCGGTGAAAAAAGACAAAGCCTCCGGCTTTGTCAACGGAATTTTGCGAAGCTTTATCCGGGACGGCTGTCCCTGCCGGCTGCCCGCGGAGACGGCGGATGACTACCTGATGGTGAAATACGCCTGCCCACAGTGGATCATTGACCTGTGGATCACCTCCTATGGCCGGGAAAGAGCTCTGGAGCTTGTGGAAAACCTGACGGGCAGGCCGCCGCTGGCCGTGCGGGTCAATTCCTGTAAAACAACCCGGGAGGCCCTGACAGAGCGGCTGAAGGAGGAAGGTGTGGAAACAAAGGAAGTGCCCGGCGTGGAGCAGGCTCTGACGCTGGAGCGTTCCGGCTCTATCGAGAGCCTGTCAAGCTTTCAGAACGGATTTTTTCACGTACAGGATCTGGCTTCCCAGCTTTGCTGTCAGGTGCTGTCTCCCAAGCCGGGAGAGCGGGTTTACGACGTATGCGCCGCGCCGGGAGGAAAAACCTTTACCATGGCGGAGCTGATGGAAAACCAGGGAGAGCTTTCCTCCTTTGATTTGTATCCAGCCAAGGTTAAGCTGATCCAGCAGGGCGCCAAGCGTCTTGGACTTTCTGTGGTGAACGCCCGGATCCGTGACGCCGCTCACCCGGAAGAGATGCTGCCGCCGGGGGATAAAGTCCTCTGCGACGTCCCTTGCTCCGGCCTGGGAATTATCCGCAGAAAGCCGGAGATTCGCTATAAAAACAAGAATATGCTTGACAGTTTGCCGGATTTGCAGTACCTTATTTTATGTATATCCGCAAATTTGACAAAGAAACACGGGGTTTTGCTGTATTCCACCTGCACCCTGAACCCCGGGGAGAATAATCAGGTCGCCCGGCGTTTTCTGCTGGAGCACCCTGATTTTGAGCCGTATCCTGTCTCGCTGCCCGAGGGCTATGAGCGGAATAGCTTTGACCGGGAAAACGAGGCGACTTTGTTTGTGAAAAAGAACGGGACCGACGGTTTTTTCTTCTCCGGGTTCCGGCGGTTGAGGTAGTATGGAAAGCTTTGCAAGCCAAAAGAAAGATATCAAATCCATGACGCTGGATGAGCTCCGGGCCGATATGAAAATCCAGGGGCAGCCCTCTTATAAGGCGCTTCAGATTTACCGCTGGCTCCATAGAGGCGTTTCCAGCTTTGAGGAAATGACGGATCTGTCGAAAATTGTCCGGCAGTTTTTAACTGAAAAGTATTACATATCTGTTGCAAGGGTTGAAAATAAGCTTGTTTCAGATTATGATAATACCATAAAATACCTTTTTTCCTTTGCGGACGGCCAATGCGTGGAGGCGGTGCTGATGGAATACCAGCACGGGCGTTCTATCTGCATTTCCACCCAGGTGGGGTGCAAAATGGGATGTACTTCTGCGCCACAGGCTTAGGCGGTTTTCAGAGGAATCTGACAGCGTCTGAAATGCTTTCCCAGGTGCAGGCCGCGCAAAAGGATGCCGGCGTGCGGATCAGCAATATTGTATTGATGGGCATGGGAGAGCCTTTAGATAATTATAACCAAGTAATCCGCTTTTTAAGGCTGGTTTCCTCACAGGAGGGGATGAATCTGGCATGCGCCATATTTCTCTCTCCACCTGCGGGCTGGTTGACCGCATTTACGATTTGGCGGAGGAAAACCTGCAGCTGACCCTTTCGGTTTCCCTGCACGCTCCCAACAATGCGATCCGCAGCCGGACCATGCCGGTGAACCGAAAATATCCCATTGAGGAGCTTTTGAAGGCGTGCCGGTATTACGCCGGCCGTACGGGCCGAAGGATTTCCTTTGAGTACGCGATGATCGACGGAGTCAATGATTCCGACGGCTGTGCCAAAGAGCTTGCGGCCAGACTTAAGGGAATGCTGTGCCATGTGAACCTGATCCCGGTAAACCCGGTGAGGGAAGCGGGCTATCAGAAAAGCGGGCGCGAGCGCCAGCAGGCGTTTATCCGTATTTTGGAAAGGGCGGGAATCACCGCCACGGTTCGAAGAACCTTAGGGGCGGACATCAACGCATCCTGCGGACAGCTCAGGCGGAAACATTTGAAAGAAGGAGGTAGCGTCAATGCAATTTGCAGGACAGACTGACATTGGCTTGGTTCGAAAAACCAACCAGGACGCGTATAACGCGGGATCTCTTTCTGAAAATGCGGTCTGGGCCGTGGTGTGCGACGGTATGGGCGGCGCCAACGGCGGCAACATCGCCAGTGAAACGGCGATAGACGCGATCACTAAGGACGTTTTGGAAGGCTACCGGGAAGGGATGGATTCCCAGGAAATCAAGGAATTGCTGCTTCCGCTTTAGAGGACGCCAATGAGAGGGTTTATGAGAAGGCAAAGCAGGACCAGCTGGAGGGATGGGGACTACCGCGGTTCTGACACTGATCCAGAATAATGTGATCCATCTGGTGAACGTGGGAGACAGCCGGGCCTATCTGCTGACCCGTGAGAATGTGACCCAGATCACCCGGGACCACTCCATTGTGCAGGAAATGCTGGAAAGCGGAGAGATCACAGAGGAGCAGGCCAGGAACCATCCCAGAAAAAATATTATCACCCGCGCCTTGGGTGTTGACGATACTGTAGTGGTGGATTATTTTGAGATCCCCTTTGAAGAGCACGCGAAGCTGCTTCTGTGTTCCGACGGCTTTTCCGGAAGCCTGACGCCGGAGCGGATTTATCACTTCTCCAGAGGACTGACAGCGGAGAGAATCACACAGCGGGCCATCGAGCTTGCCAAAGAGGCAGGCGGCAATGATAATATAACCGTTATCACCATAAGCAGGTAACGAGGATAGGAGATGACTTTCCATGGATAAATATTCCGGAAAACGGCTGGATGGCCGGTATGAGATCGGAGACCTTCTGGGCGTTGGCGGAATGGCGTATGTCTATAAAGCGTACGACTCTATCGACGACCGTGTGGTGGCGATTAAGATTTTGAAGGACGAATTCCTTGGCAACGAGGAATTTATGCGCCGGTTTAAAAACGAGTCCAAGGCCATCGCGGTGCTGTCCCACCCGAATATCGTCAAGGTGTACGACGTCAGCTTCGGCGACCGGATCCAGTATATCGTCATGGAGTATATCGACGGCATCACCCTGAAGGATTATATCGAGCGCCAGCACGATATCAAGTGGAAGGAAGCGGTGCATTTTACCGTTCAGATTTTAAAGGCACTTCAGCATGCACACGATAAAGGAATCATCCATCGCGACATCAAACCACACAACATCATGCTGTTGTCTGATGGTACGATCAAAATTACCGATTTGGCATTGCGCGTTTTTCCAGAAGCAATACCAAGACCATTACCGATAAGGCAATCGGTTCGGTACACTATATTAGCCCGGAACAGGCAAGCGGAGCATTTACCGATGCCCGCAGCGATATCTATTCTCTGGGCGTTATGATGTTTGAGATGCTCACCGGAAAGCTGCCGTTTGAAGCAGATTCTCTGGTATCGGTTGCAATCAAGCAGATCCAGAGCCAGCCGACTCTGCCGCGCTCAATTAATCCGGATATCCCGGAAGGATTGCAGGATATCGTGATGCGCGCTATGCAGAAGGATGCAGCAAAGCGCTATCAGTCTGCGGCTGAGATGCTGCACGACTCGACGAATTTAAGAAAAACCCTTCCATTGTGTCCGCTTATAAATATGAACAGCCGGTACAGACGCATATCCAGCAGGAGCTGCGCCACAATCAGGAGGAACAGAGAGGGTTAGACAGGGAGCAAAGGCCAATGAAACGAGAAAGACCATCTTCCAAAAAGAAAACAGATGCGGATTACGAGGAAAGAAAACCGCTTCCGCTTATTCCAGTCATGGCCGGTATCGCATTTGCGTTTCTTCTGGCGGCGGGAGCTTTCATCGGCATGCTGTTTTTGGTCAATAAACCGTTTGAGCAGGTCGCAAACGTGAAGGTTCCGGATCTTGTAGGAATGAACTATGAGAGCATCAAGACCAAATATCTGACCAGTTCAAGATTGAGGTCGAAGAGAAAGCTCCAAGCAGCCTGTATGAAGAAGGCGAGAATCCTA
>ENA-OQIR01000549-OQIR01000549.1-human-gut-metagenome-genome-assembly--contig:-NODE-549-length-15817-cov-3.532505_pt1 | contig 15817 bp, 17 predicted proteins | sample MGYA00242580_ERZ504745 | MGnify/ENA primary metagenome ERZ504745 (study PRJEB26092, sample SAMD00036214) | human gut metagenome | host: Homo sapiens | study: EMG produced TPA metagenomics assembly of... | reverse complement strand
GAGTTCCAGCGCCTCGCGGCGGAACCCGTCGTCGTAACGTCTCCTTCGATCCTCACGCATACGAAAGAACCGCACCTCCGATCATCGAATCTGAATTTCTTCAGTCCAACAATCGGGGTGCGGTTCAAAGTGAGGGGCTTTTCATTATTTTGCTATGAAGCTTGTTGATGCGAAACTTACTTCAACACTTCGATGGAAGTGATGCCGACCGGCTCGAGCGGAGCGTCGGAACGATCGGTTGCCACGGAATCGAGCTTGTCGACAACGGCCTTGGACTCGTCATCCGCGACTTCGCCGAAGATGGTGTGATGGCCGTTGAGCCATTCGGTCGGCACGGTGGTGATGAAGAACTGGGAGCCGTTGGTGCCGTGGATCTTGCCGTCCATGCCGCGGCGCAGGCCGGCATTCGCCATGGCCAGCAGGTACGGGCGATCGAAGGTCAGACCAGGAACGATTTCATCATCGAAGTTGTAACCCGGACCGCCGGTGCCGGTGCCCAGCGGGCAGCCGCCCTGAATCATGAAATCCTTGATGATGCGGTGGAAGGTCAGACCATCGTAGAACGGCTTGTGGCTCGGCTGGCCGGTGAATGGGTCGGCCCATTCCTTTTCGCCGGTGGCGAGGCCGAGGAAGTTGGCCACGGTTTCCGGGGTCTTGTCGTCGAACAGGTCGATCTTGATGTCGCCTTCAGTGGTGTGCATGATAACTGTAGTCATGGCTCCAAGTGTCTCATGGGCTTGAGACCGGCGATGGTGCGATTGCGGTAATGACGCAGAGAGCCGTGGAATGTCCGCGGCCGATAGCCGGGAAGCCGAGCCGCAACGTGAGATGTCATGCGAGTTGGCTCGCGATGATCAACGCGCCGGCAATAACCATGAGCGCCGAGAAAACACGCAAAAAGAGTCCTTTTGCGTGTCTTCCCAGTTTTTTGGATCCGATTGCGACGGATATCAGGACCAGTCCGACGGCCAGCGGCACCAAGGCCAGCAGAAGCAGCGGTTTTTCCATGGCATCTCCTCTCGAACGCTGTGATTCAGATGTTTCGATGCTCGGTTTTTCTGCGCTTGCTGACAAGGGCCATGGAGCAGCATGTCGATACGCACAGATTCACTATGCAGGTCGCTGCCGGCAGTAGCCGTATGAACGGCTGACTGTAGAAATCGATAACATCCGGCTCCATGGATCCTGAGTACATTTCAAAAACCGGATACGATGCGAGAGCCAGCGCCGAACTCACGAGGAACGGTATCCAAATGACGGACAGCCGCAGGATGGATACCGTTCGGCCTTCCCGATGAACTTTTTTCGAGAACATAAAAAGAGACCAAGAGGCCACTGCGATTAATGCACCCGTGCAATACAACAGACCGGGGAACTCGCTACGCATGATTCCGTCCTTACTTCAGTTGCAGGTAATTTGGCTTATCGATGTTCTGGATGGTTCGAGGTTATACGGTGTTTTGAGATTGCCATACCTGACATGGCAGTCGAATTGTTCCTTCATCATTTTTGAAGCTGTTGGATAGGCCGTCCAATGACGACTCGAGCTAAACTGGGGAGGGACCGTTGCCCATGCTGATTCTGCGTAATAGTATCTTGTCGGTGTAGCCGTTGCTGCCCACCAAGTGGGTTGTAAGGATAACGACCACATGCCATTACGTGCAATCCAGCCTCCCTTAGCAAACCATTGATTGGACCATGAACCGCGTGCGGCTGTTGTATCCATTCGGATGTTGGACGTTTGTTCTTCCTTTGTCGACGCAATGAGATATTGCATCGTCTCATCCTCGGTTTTCCCGTATACATTCCGCTTCGGATCCTGGACCCAATCAATCACTTCCGATCTATCCATCCCTATTTCCTCATATACTGCCTGATTGTATTTCATGCCGTCTGCCAGTGCGGAGGTCGGGTGATGATTGCGACGCTGATTGCTGTGATCGTCGCCAATGTTGCCAATGCTTGTTTTTCCATTATGATTCCTTCCCTGATTGCAACTTCGGTTTTGGAAATCGCATACCATTCGAAACAGTGAACTGATTTTGTAGAGGGATATCGTTTTGCATCAAGAGATTTCGGCTGCTCATGGTGTGGTTCCGCAGCCAATAAGAGTGGTACCTTTTCCATGGCATCTCCTCTCGAACGCTGTGATGCAGAGATATCTTTAGTGAATCATGGAATATGGGTAGTTCGGCACTGACTGGTGACGGGATTCGACCCTGATGTTCGTCGGTGTCGGAATATGTTTTCGCCGTGTAGCATCTGGTAAATAAGGCATTTATTCATGATTGAGGGGAATGGAGGACGGTTATGCGAAGAAGAAGGACCATGGCTTATCGGATTGCGGTGTTGCTTACGGCATGCGCGCTGGGTGGGGACTGCAGCGCCCGCCGCCGATGCTCCGTTATCCAACCGGACCAGGACTTGTCTTCCCGTGCGACCGTGCTCGGTTACGACAATCTGCTGTGCAAGTTATTCCCGAGTTTGGATATCTGCAGGAAGCAATGATGAGATCACCATCGTCGTTTTTTTGGACGCCGTGCGTCCGTATCCGCGTGGGTTTAGGCTGTCATATCTGTTTATGTCGGTGTCTATCGTGGTTCTGGAGGTCGTCTTCCATGCGATTTCAGCTCCGCTGGGAACTCACGACATTCTGATACTTGCCGCGCTGTGTGCCCTATTGTCCGTGGCACCTTGGCTGGGTATCACAGGGGATTTGCTGTATGTAGCCGTGTTCGCCGCGATGGGGGCGTTTAGCTCTTCGCTTGCATTTCCTGTGCTTGGCGTATTTCTGGTTGCAGCTGTGTGGATCATCCGTCACCGCACGGCTCAGGCTGCGCTGCTACTCGCTGGCTACGTTCTGCTGATGTTCTGGCAGAACGGGAGCGTGCTTGCCCGCATGGCCAGCGATGTTTTGCTGTCCTCCGTCGCGGTTGTCGTCGGCTTCGCGGTCAGGAAGTTCATGGACGGGGCCGAACTGTCCCGGCGGGAGCTGGAGGAATCCCGGATGGGGACGGTCAGGGCCGTGGAATCCGTCCGGGCCAAGCTTGCCGCCGGATTGCACGACACGATTGCCAGGGACCTCGCCCGCATCTCCATCTCATTGGAGAGCCTCGCCGCCGCGCACCCGGACCTGTCCGGCGAGATCGCTCCGATAGTCGATCTCGCGCACGATTCCTCACACCGTCTCAGGCCTATGATCTCGGAACTCAGCCTCGACGCCGCAGCGCCGAGTCTCGCGGCCGCCGTGGAGGAATCCAGACTGATGCTGCGATCAGGGCACTCGAGTTGGATGCGCATATGCCGGGCGACATCGACGGCGAGATTTCGAGGCAGACGATTCTCACGGGATCACTGTTCGTGAGCGAGACCGCCGCGAACGCTTTGAAATACGCGCGGAGGGGGACGACGGTAGACCTGTTCGCGGAGATCGACGGTGGGGGACCGTCGCTGACGATGGCCAACGACATCAGCGGGAGCTCTTCGGACGGCGCGCTAACGGGAGGCTTCGGCCTTGCGAACCTGAAGTCGCGGATCGAGTCCGAGGGAGGACGGTTGTCCTTCGTCTCGCGTTCCGGACGGTGGATCGTCAACGCGTCCATACCGGATCCGAAAATCCAAGGGGAAGGGGCTGCTGATGAGTGAACCAATCCGCGTCCTGCTTGCCGACGACGACGTGATCGTCCGTGAGGGGCTCGCAGGCCTGCTGGACCGCCAAGACGGCATCGACGTGGTTGCCGTCGCCGAGAACGGCAGCATGGCTCTGCGCGAGCTTTCCAGACGGGCCGTGGACGTGGCCCTGTTGGACGTGGACATGCCCGTCCTCGACGGGCTGGCGGCTGCCAAGGAGATGGCGAGGCTGTATCCGTCGGTCGTGGTGGTGATGCTCACCGTGTTCGAGCATGAGGAATCGCTCGCCAGGTCGCTGGCTCTGAACGTGCGCGGGTTCTTGACCAAGGACATCCCCTCCGCGCAACTCGCCCAACTGATTAGACAAGCGCACGCGGGATACTCGGTGTTTGGACCGCGCCCGACCGGTATCCTCGCCGACAGCTATCTGAACTCCGGGAAGAACGATCCCAAATATGACGCCTTCCGCGAGAGGGTGGAACGCCTTCCGGGCTATCTGCGCACCACGTTTGATCTGCTCATCCAGCGCTGCCGAACAAGACCATCGCCAAACGGCTCGGTCTGAGCGAAGCCACCGTGCGCTCCTACATATCCGAGATCTTCACCACACTCGGATACACTAACCGCGGCGAGCTCACCATCACAGCCATCAAGGCCGGATACTGACTTCTGTTCCTGACCTGGTCTCCGGTGCGGGATGAACTTAGGTATTCCGCATGTTCGTGAATCCTATGGCTGCTGCGAGGACGATCAGTACGGATGTCTCGGCGGGGAGATATCTCAGGAACAATTCGGGAAGCTCCTGTTTCGTTACGATTGCCATGACAACGATGATGGGGCAGACAGACGACGAGCGAAATGGCGAGAGAGACGAAGGCGCGTTTCCAGGAAAAACGCTTGTTCCGCATAGCTACTCCTAATTGCGGGAACGGCACAGAGAGCCGCGGCCGCAAAGGTCTTGACGGTGAAATCAATCTGTACTTCAACATAGTCGAATCCATCATCTCCGTAGAGGCGGATTCGACTATGTTTTCATGCAGACAATAAGCGAAAAACCTTCAACGACATTCTCAACAGCGCAAAACAGACATAGCCAAAATCTGAGCAATCAACGGCGATGATGAAACACGTGACCTTACACTGCACATGCAGTTCCTAACACGCCAGACGCTTACGATTATGATCACATCAACTTCGCAGAATACTCACGAAACAGATACCGCAAACAACGCATCATGCACCACTATCGGCACCATTCTCACACTAGCCATACCAACATTCGGGCAACTTATCGCCGAACCAGCATTCGTACTCATCGATACCGCCATCGTCGGGCATATTGGCGGGCAAGCGCTCGCCGGTCTGTCGGTCGGGTCAACCATCGTGCTCACTGTTGTGGGGCTATGCGTGTTCCTTGCATATAGCACCACATCGCAGGTGGGACGTCTTTTGGGCGCCGGCAAGCGGAGAGAAGGCTTGGAAGCAGGCATTGATGGCCTGTGGTTGGCTGGAATCATTGGCGTGGTGGTGTCTGTGATGCTGTTCGTTATTGCACGCCCGTTGTGCATGGCCATGGGGGCGCAGGGGAGCGTCTTGCACAATGCGGTTGACTACGTGCGTGCCGTGGTGTTCGGTATTCCCGGCATGTTGCTGGTGTATGCGGCCAACGGTATTTTCCGCGGACTGCAGAAGGTTCGCATCACGTTGGTAGCTGCTACGCTGGGTGCGATACTCAATACGTTGCTGGATTTGCTGTTTATTCTCGGATTCGGTTGGGGTGTGTTTGGGTCTGGAGTGGCCACGCTGATTTCGCAATGGTTCATGGCAGTGTTGCTTATTGTTCCTGCGATGTTGTGGACTCGTGCGGAAGGTGCCCGTTTACGGCCGCGTTTGTCAGGAGTGTTGAACAGTGCTGGCGATGGTGCGGTGTTGTTCTTGCGCACGCTTGCGTTGCGTGCATGCCTGGTGGCGAATGTGGTGCTGGCTACGCATATGGGCGTGGAAGTGTTGGCTGCGTATCAGGTGGTGAATTCCAGTTGGAATTTCGTGTTGAACATGCTTGATGCCATTGGTATTGCCGGTCAGACGTTGGTTGCCGCGCAGATTGGTGCCCGTCAAGAGGATGAAGCCATGCGTTTGACGAGAATCGCTGGCAGGGCAGGATTATGCGGAGGAACGGTAATCGGTATTGGTTTGATGATTGCCGGATGGTGTGCGTCCCCGCTGTTTTCGCAGTCTACTGAGATTCAGCATCTGATCACCATCGGTATGATGGTTGTTGGCGTGACATTGCCGTTGGCTGGTTGGATGTGGGCTGTTGATGGCATTTTGATTGGGCAGGGGATTACCGTTATCTTGCATTGACGTGTACGGCGACAGCTGCAATATATGTACCCTGTCTTGCTGCGATTGGTTGGATATGCGATGCGATGCAGGCGGCTTCCGCGCTGCGTATGGCATTGCTGTGGCTTGCGGTGAATCTGTTATTTGTAGGATTGCGTGCCATTTTCAATGGGTCCCGTATCGGAACTTCCACATGGTTGCATATCGCACATTGAAATCAGCTTGTGATGGCAGTTTGACATGACGTGAGATGGGCGATTCCTGCAAAATAAAAATCCCGCATGGTTCCGGCGGACCGGATCATGCGGGATTTTATTTATGAACGAACTTAGGAATGAATCCTAAGAACATGTTCTGGCAATTCAGGAACGTTTGCGCTTAAACACGAACAATGCTCCTGCTGCAACAACCAGAACGGCGACAACCACAACAACGCCGATCACGTTGGAACCGGTGTTGGCAACGTCGGCAGTGTTTGCCTTCTTGTGCGCGGCAGGCTTCGTGTTCTGCTTGTTGTCATCCTTCTTCGGTGCGTTCGGCGTGCTGTCCTTGATGGCCACAGTGAAGCGCACGCGTGCACCTTGGTTGTAGAACACCACCACGGAACCGGTGCTGCCGGTTTCTCGACCATTGAGGAATGCGCTGCTCAACACGATGGAACCGTCATCGGCCACGGTGTAATCCGTGCCGGCGGTCAGCGACTGGTAGTCGTACTGCACGTCTTCCACGGTGTTGCCATTGGGGTTGATGGCAACGGTCAGACCGTTGGCATTGGCGGTCTTTTTATCGCTGTCATACTTGTCGTAGTCGAATGCGTCGCCATTCGTTAGTTCAGCATTCTTGATTTCACCATCGTTCAGCAGCCAAACCTGGGTGCCATGGTACGGGTTTGCAGTACCGATTGCCAGACCGGAATCGGTGACGGCGAACACGCGTAGACCGTGGTTGTTGTTATCTCCGAAACCGTTACGGCTGATGGTCTGGAAGTTCGTACCATCGGAGGAGACGATCAGGTCGAAGCCACGGGTCGCATCGTTGGAGTAATGCAGGTAGCTGAGCACGCCCACGAAGTCGGTGAAGTTCTCCAGATTCTCTTCGGTAAGCCACTTGTCGAGCTCGTTGGTAATGAATTCCGGCAGATACTGCTTGTTCTTGTTGTACAGGTCGAGCAACCGCTGCAGGGATGCGAGGAACTGGTAACGATCGTCGAACGTGTAGGTTTCAGCGGCCTGCGGAGCGACACCGTCAGGGGAGACCACGTCGGTCTGCTTGGAGTTGAGATCAGCGCCCATGTCTTCCAGCAGCTGCTGCATGGTGGCCACGTCAGCGGCCACTTCGTCGGTCTTGCCGGCTTCTTCAACTGCCTGTGCAGCTTGATCGCTCTCAGATGCTTCGCCTTCGTTCAACGGCATGATGTCATCATCGCTCGGCTTGGTGGTTTCCTGAGATTCGGACTCGGAAGGCTTGGTTGCTTCCTGAGAGTCCGTGTCTGTAGTATTGGAAGTGCCGTTCTGATCATTTTCTTCAGAGAGTCGAAGAAGATCTTGATGTATTCGATCTGCTTCCGCCACTCTTCCGGAGTGCGCTTCAGAATGTCGCCGTTGGCGAATTGGGTTGCCGGGTAGGCAAGATCACTGATGTCGAAGGTGCCGACGTACAGCTTGCCGTTGTAGGACTGCATACGCCACACATACTGGTTCAGGTGACGGCTCTGCTCGTCGCTGTCGCCCAAGCCGGACAGCATGGTATTGCCATCGATGGTGCCTTTGGAATCGCCGAAGTACTTGTTGTTGGCTTCGCCGGCGAGCATTTCGAAGTTTTCGTTGCCGTCTTCGTCAACGTCCATACGCCACAGGTTGACTGGGCTCTCCAGATCCTTGTACAGGTCGGAGAAGTCCATTTGCATGGCCTTCTGCAGAGCGTTCATCGGATCGTTGTAGCCGCCGATGTACAGGTGGCCCTTGTATACCACCATGTTGGCTGCGCCGGAACGACTCGCTCCGAAGCCCCACTCGTACTTGGCGCCGTCTGCCGGATTGCCGACCAGCGGCTTGAAGGTCCACTTGCCGGTGCTCGCATCCTGCGTGCCACGGAGCAAAGCGAAGGACTGCTTGGTGTTCTTGCCCTTGCCGGTCACCACGGTGACATACAAGTTACCCTTGAATCCGACCATATCCACACGCAGCCACCGAATACGTTGTCAGTCACAGCGCATGCCGGATAGTTGTACAGGCCCTCGGTCTGGGTAGCGATAGTGGCGAAAGAATCCTGGCCTGCTGACGGGTTGGAAGAAGCCACGATAGTGGCACCGTTATCGGTGATCATGCTGGCGATAAGCTGATTGTTGACCACGGTCAAACCACGGATACCAGCAGTGTAGCCCTTCTTCAGACCAGTGGTCATGGCAGCGGAACGATACACGATTTCAGTGGCATCACCACTGTTCGGATCAACTTCCAGTAGGTACGGCTGACCCTTTGCGGCGGCAGCAAAGTACAGCTTGTCATGGAATTCAACGGCTGCACGATAGCCGTTGACCGCATGCTCTCCGCCAATCGCATTGACGATGATCTTCACTTCACCGGTCTTGACGTTGATCTTGAGCAGCAAGCTGTGGTTCTCGCCATTGTCGAGGAACAGCTCGCCGTTGAACGCAACATCCAAAGCGGCCTTGATGCTGGCATACTTGGTGCCCATGGTGTTAGCCATGTATTTCAGCGTGGAACCCATTGCGGAATAGCAGGTGCCCACGTACATCCAATCGCCATAACCGACCGAAGACCACGAATAGTTCTGACCACGCTCAGCCTCACCCTGCGTGAGGTCATCAGTGGATTCGCCGTTCAAGACGTTCACGATGCCGTCGTCTTCGCCCAGCCTGCATTGGGGTGCGAAATCTTGGTAGCGGTATAGCCGGCACCAAGTGCGGCGGTATTCGAGGGCTCATCAGCATTGGCGCTGCCCGCTACCGGCAGCAACATGGCGCAAGTCGCAAGCGTTGCGATTGCAGCATTAATCACTTTATGGTAGTTGACCATATTTTCCTTAATAATCTCATATTCTCCGAAAAGATATCCCATCGTATGGCATATCCAATGAAAAAATACCAAAAAGGGTTGACCTAGGGTGCTATACGAAAAACATCGGGAACAAAATCCACCAAATAGTATTGCGTTAACTAGTATTTGCATGACTTTGAGGATTTGCGCATTGAGCGCAGCCCGAAATGCCGCCTTCCGATGATCTGGAAGTGTTGGTCGATTGCTTTATTGCAGAGACAGAGCGATGGGAAACTTGTGATGCCGCATGCATCTACTTGCTGCAGTGAAATGAAATACGGTCAACGGTAGATCGTCAGATGATGTCGAAATGCTTGAGAGCATTCCAAATGCCATTATGATCGACGTCATCGGTAATGTAATCGGCCACCGCCTTCGGCTCTTCGGTGGCGTTGCCCATCGCCACGCCGATGCCGGTAAAGCGCAGCATATCCACGTCATTGCCGCCATCGCCGAACGAAATCGTCTGCTCCTTCGACCAGCCATAATGGTCGAGAAAACGCTGAATGCCACGATCCTTACCTCCGTCGGCGGGAATCAAATCAACGAAATCAGGATGCCAGCGCACGCCACGTGTGTTCGGTAGCAGCGACAACAGCTCGGCTTCCTGGTCACGACTGATGTAGGGGCTCATCTGGAACGTCTCATGTTCCGCCGTGCGTACATGCGGATCGTCAAAGAATACGTCCGGTGCGGTCTTGCCCAAGCTTGCCCATGTGCGGCGCATCTGGTCGTTGCTGTGGTTGAAATACACGTAATCCTCTTCGCCGATGCAGGCGACGATGTCTTCATGCTCATCCAGCCAACGCACGATCGTGGCCACATCGGTTGCGTCAAGCGCATGCTTTTCCAAAAATCCGCTGCCGTCAACGCAGTATTGTCCGTTGAACCCGACAATGCCATCAAAATCAACGGGAATGGTATTGAGAACAACGCTCATCTGTGCTGGAGGGCGGCCGGTACAGATGAAGATCTTGACGCCATTGGCCTGTAGCGCGCGCAATGCGTCGATGGTGGATTGCGGCACAACATGCGTGGTGAAGCTCGTCAACGTTCCGTCGATATCGAAAAACGCAGCCTTGATGTCGATTGCGGTCATGGAAAACACCTTCCGAATATGCAATTTCGTAATTGCTCGCTTGTTTCAGTGTAGGGAGCGGACATGATTGCCGACACACCTGTGCATGCCACTATTGTGCATGATTCCATGCATTCCGGAGGATTGATGAAAATGCTGGAATCATTGCGATTGAACGCCCGCTATAACGAACTCCGATAAGGCAATTTTTAGGTTTCGGCGTCTCGCAGCGGAAGCGTCGCGTATGGTTGGACACGACGCGATGGCATGCAGTCCATCACAGACACGTTGGAAACCATGCAAAGCAATGAGGAAGAAGAAGAGAGGATTCATCATGGCAGAAGCAAATCAGCAGCCGGCAGGATTGCCGGAAGAACCGGTCCGCGTCAATCACACGGTACGTAACATCATCATCGCCGTCGTGGTGGTCGCACTGGTCGCGATCGGAGCGTTCTTTGGAGTTCGTGCGTTCAACGGATCCGACAAGACCGCAGAAAAGGGAACCGAGGCCAACCCGGTGAAGATCGGTGTGGTGGGCGCCACCGATCCGCAGTGGGTGGAATTCAAGAAGCAGGCCGAAAAGCAGAACCTGTACGTCGATATCGTTGATTTCCAGGATTACACTTCCGAGAATCCGGCCGTCGACTCCGGTGAGCTTGACCTCAACGAGTTCCAGCACCTACTGTATCTGGCCAACTACAATGTGCAGAACAACAAGGATCTGCAGCCGATCGGCGGCGTGGCAATCTACCCGCTCGGTGTGTATTCCACCAAGTACAAGAGCGTCGACGAGATTCCTGAAGGCAGCACCATCCCCAATTCCGAACGACCAGAGACCAACCAGGCCCGTGCCATCGGCGTGCTCAAGGCTGCAGGCTTGGTGACGATGAAGGGCGATTGGACGCCGTTCTCCACTCCGCAGGACATCGACGAATCCAAGTCCAAGGTCAAGGTCACCCCGCTGAAGGCCGAACAGGTCGCCAACTCCCTGAAGGACCCGCAGGTCGCGGCAGGCGTCATCAACAATGATTATGTCGCCGACGCTGGTTTGAAGGCCACCGACGCCATTTACCAGGATGACGCCGAATCCGAAGAAGCCCGTCCGTACATCAACATCTTTGCCACTCGCAAGGCCGACGTGAACAACGAGGTCTACAAGAAGGTCGTTAAGATCTTCCAGACCACGAGCGTGCTTGACAAGCTGCAGGAGAATTCCGGCGGCACTGCGGTTCTGGCCGACAAGTTCAGCACATCCGAACTTCAGGATTACCTGAAGACGATCGAACAGGAAGCCAAGGACGCCGAGTAAGTCCTTTTCGGAAAGCTCCCTCCAAGGAGGGGGCTTTCCTGTATGTGCGACCAACGTCAGGCGTGGTTGTATGGTCAAGGGTTGAAAAACCATTAATGAAAGCGGCAGTATGACAGAACACACACCGATCATCACATTCGACCATGTGGTCAAGGAGTTCCGGCAGCGTGGCAGCGGCACTGACGGCGGCAAACGCGGCACGACCGTTGCTCGCGCCGTCGACGATGTGAGCCTCACCATCAATGAAGGTGACATTTTCGGCATCATCGGCTATTCCGGAGCCGGCAAATCCACATTGGTGCGCCTGATAAATGCTTTGGAGAAGCCGACATCGGGTACGGTCACGGTACTTGGCACCGAAGTGTCGTCGCTCAGCGAATCCAAGCTTCGTCCGATTCGACAGAAAATCGGCATGATCTTCCAGCAGTTCAACCTATTCTCCACCAAAACAGTGGCGCAGAACATCGCCTATCCGTTGCAGCTCGACCATTGGCGCAAGGATTATCAGGACAAGCGCGTGGCGCAATTGCTTGACTTCGTAGGCTTAAGCGACCATGCGAACAAATATCCGTCGCAGCTTTCCGGCGGCCAGAAGCAGCGCGTCGGCATCGCCAGGGCATTGGCCACGAACCTAAGATCCTGCTTGCCGACGAGGCGACCAGCGCTCTGGATCCGGAAACCACTACGGAAGTATTGTCGCTGCTTAAACGAGTCAATAAGGAAATGGGCATCACCATCGTGCTCATCACCCACCAGATGAACGTCGTGCAGCAGATCGCCAACCGTGTGGCGGTCATAAGCTCCGGCAAAGTAGTGGAATCCGGCAGCGTTTACGACGTGTTCGCGGCCCCGCGACAGCCGGTGACCAAACGATTCATCTCCACCGCCATCAGTGGTATTCCTGAAGAGTCGCGCATCAACACCATGCATGAGGAAAATCTCGGACACATCGTCACAGTGCTTATTCGACAGCATGACGTCGAAGAGCGTGAAGACGGTACCGTCATCGCGGCATCCGGGCAGAACATCTCACAACTTATCGCCAAACACGGCGTACGAAGCAGCTCCTGTACGGCGGTATCGACACTGTCAACGGCGTGGCCATCGGAGCGATCACCTACGAATTCGGCGGAGACAATGTCGAATCGTTCCTGAACGAACTGGCGCAAAACAGCGATATCGTCGATTTCGGTACCGCGGCACAGCCGACACCATATGAACAGGCCCTTATCAAGGCCGGACAGGAGCAGGCATGACACAAATTGAAGGCGTAACCCTCGCAAGCCGTAGCGACTGGACGGTACTACGACCGCTCCTGTTTGAATCCATCGGGCAAACCTTGGAAATGGTGCTCGTCACCATGATCGTGGGCGGTATTCTCGGACTGGTCCTCGGCGTGGTACTCTACGGAACGCGTCCTGGCAACCTATTCGAAAACGCGGTCGTTTACCGCATCCTCGACGTGATCGTGAACATCATCCGACCGATACCGTTCATCATCTTCCTCGCAGCCATGCAACCGTTGACCATCAAAGTCATCGGCACCTCCATCGGCACGGCCGCCGCGATCTTCCCGATGATCATCATGTGCACCATGGCCACATCCAGGCTTGTCGAACAGAATCTGGTTCCCGTCGACTCCGGTGTGATCGAAGCGGCACGAGCCATGGGAGCCTCGAAATTCACCATCGTGCGTACCGTGCTTATTCCGGAGGCGCTCGCGCCGCTGATTCTTGCCTACGCGTTCCTGTTCATCGGCGTGCTCGACATGTCGCCATGGCCGGATACATCGGCGGCGGCGGTCTTGGTAATTTCGCCATCGCCTACGGATACCAGAAATTCGACCAGACTGTGACTTGGACGGCGGTAATCATTATGATTGTACTTGTTCAGGTGGTGCAGGGCGTCGCCAATGCCATCGCGAAGCACCTGCTGAAACGCTGACAGCAACGATGAAAGCCGCTTAATCTTAATGGAGAGAAGCAACCAAGGGGGATTCACGCAAGATGACTGAACATGTCGAAATCACGCCGGAACTCATCGAAATCCGCCATTACCTGCACGCCCATCCGGAGCGCAGCTTCAAGGAATTCAAAACAAGCGCCTACATTGAGCAACTGCTCAGAGCGCACGACATCGAAATCCTGAACAATCCGCTCGAATCGGGTGTGGTCGGCTGATCCGTGGAGAACAACCCGGACCGCGCATCGCATTGCGCGCCGACATCGACGGTCTTCCCATTCAGGAAGACACGGGATTGCCATTCTCCTCGGTCAACGATGGAGTCATGCACGGCTGCGGCCACGACCTGCACATGTCATATCTGCTGGGAGCGGCATTCTGGCTTGCCAAACACCGCAAACAAATCAAGGGATCCATCAAACTGCTGTTCCAGCCGTCCGAAGAAACAGGCACCGGCGCACGCGCCATGATCGACGCGGGACTGTTGGCCGACGTCTCCGCCATCATCGGCGCGCACAACAACCCCAACTATGCGCCTGGGCAGATTGCCATCGGCCCTGACCCCATGATGGCCGGATGCGTGAAATTCCATGTCACGCTCCACGCTACGGGCACGCATGCCGCTACCCGCACAAGGCACCGGCCCTATCGAAGCGCTCGCCACGATGATTCTCGCGTTGCAGACCATCGTGAGCCGTAATGTGTCGCCATTCCATCCATTGGTGCTTTCCATCACCGAACTGCATGGCGGTCATGTATGGAATGTGGTGCCGGCCAAGGCAAGTTTCCAAGGTACCGTGCGTTACTTCCACAAGTCAGACGGCATCATGGTCGGTGAACGCTTCAAGGAACAGGTCAACGCCATCGCAGCTGGCTACGGGATCACCGCCGACATCGACTGGGACGATTTCCAGGATCCGCTGGTCTCCGACGAGGGACTGTCGAAGATCGTGGCCGATGATGTGCGGGAATATGCGCAACTTGAGCCGATCCACCCGTCGATGGCGGGGGAGGACTTCTGCGAATACACCGAGGTTACGTTGCCCGTGTTCGCCTTCATCGGCTCCAATGGTGAGGAAGGATGCCCCGACTGGCCACAGCCCGAACTTCGTGGGATTGGACGAATCTTTGCAGGCGGGCGTGGAATTCTATACCAACGCAGCGTTTACCGTGTTGAACGAACTTGCGTAAGCTGGTCGATCTTCGGCCCAATTCTCCTGTGATCGAAGATAGCTGAAGATATATGCGATATGCACGATGATCATTCGGCACGCATGTGGTTTTTCTCGCCATATGCGTGCGTTTGCATATCTGATACGCAAATCGCAATACACTAGTCAACTATGACAGACATTCGTTTCGCCCTCGCCCAAATCGACACTTGCGTGGGAGATCTCGACTCCAACGCAGACAAAGTCATGCGCTATGCGCATCTCGCTTCCAGCAACAGCGCACAAGTCGTGGTCTTTCCTGAAATGACGCTTACCGGATATCCGATTGAAGACCTCGCATTGCGGGCCACTTTCCGTAAATCCGCGTGGAACAAAGCCAGCTGGCTTGCCGCCGAACTGGCTGCCGATGGGCTTGGCGACCTGTTTGTGGTGGTCGGCACGGTCGGCACTGATCGCGAGACATCCAAGCCTCGCAACCGACTCGTCGTATTGCATGACGGCGTGGTTTGGGCCGGCTACGACAAGCACTTTCTGCCCAACTACGGTGTGTTCGACGAATTCCGCATTTTCAGTCCCGGCAACAAATCCATGGTGCTCGACGTGAACGGTGCACGCATCGGCGTGGCCGTTTGCGAAGACATCTGGCAGGATGGCGGTCCCGTGGCGGAGCTCGCCAAGCAGAACATCGATCTGCTGCTCACCATGAACGGTTCGCCATATGAGGAAGGCAAAACCGACACCCGCATCGACCTTGCGGTACGCCGTGCGGCCGAAGTGAACGCGCCGATGATCTATCTCAACCAGGTAGGAGGCCAAGACGATCTGGTGTTTGACGGTGGCAGCTTCGTGGTCGATGCCGATGGCACGCTGCTGGAACGTTCGCCGATGTTCATGGAGGATCTGAGCTTCTTCGACCTCGACACCACTGCCGAACGCCAGAAAGCTGGATCTATCGCAGCCAAGCCCGATCCGGACGAAGAGGTGTACACCGCCTGCGTGCTTGGCTTGAAGGATTATATGGCCAAGAACCATTTCAAGGGCGTGTGCCTTGGCCTTTCCGGCGGCATCGACTCCGCATTGGTGGCGGCCATGGCCGCGGACGCCGTGGGAGGAGCTAACGTGTATGGCATTTCCATGCCGAGCATGTACTCGTCTGACGGTTCGAAGGATGATGCCGCCGATCTGGCGAAGAATATTGGAGCGCACTACGACATTCAGCCATCGAACCGCTGTTCGTCTCCTTCCAGAAGCAGCTCGATCTTGA
>ENA-OQIR01000548-OQIR01000548.1-human-gut-metagenome-genome-assembly--contig:-NODE-548-length-15837-cov-3.330490_pt1 | contig 15837 bp, 19 predicted proteins | sample MGYA00242580_ERZ504745 | MGnify/ENA primary metagenome ERZ504745 (study PRJEB26092, sample SAMD00036214) | human gut metagenome | host: Homo sapiens | study: EMG produced TPA metagenomics assembly of... | reverse complement strand
GGCGTTGATCACTGTGGCAACAACAAAGGCCGGGCCCTTGTGAGAGCCCGGCCTTTATGCCGTATGGCGGCGGATTAATCCTTAAAGCTAATCCGTTGTCAATCAGCGTTACAGAATCGCCATGCACACGAAGTCCAGAATGAACAGCGCGGCCACAGTCCAGATGATCGGGTGAACCTCCTTGGCCTTGCCCTTGCAGGTCTTCACGATGCAGTACATGATGAAGCCTCCGGCGATGCCGTAGGAGATGGAGTAGGAGAAGGCCATGAACACGGCGGCGAAGAACGCCGGAATGGCTTCGGCGATGTCGTCCCACTTGACTTCCTTCAGGGAAGCGGCCATCATGCAGCCGACGATCACCAGCACGCCGGCGGTTGCGGCGGACGGCACGGCGGAGACGACCGGGGCCAGGAACGCGGACAAGGCGAAGCAGATCGCCACAACCACGGAGGTCAGGCCGGTTCGGCCGCCTGCGGCGATGCCGGCGGAAGACTCGACGTAGGTGGTGGTGTTCGAGGTGCCGCAGATGGCGCCGATGGAGGTGGCGATGGAGTCGGCGAACAGGGCCTTGTCCATCTTGGAGGAGAAGCCGTGGCCGTTCTCCAGAGCCTTCTCATCCTCGGCGGAGAAGATGCCGGTGCGGCGGCCGGTGCCGATGAAAGTGCCCAGGGTGTCGAACGTATCGGACATGGAGAAGGCGAAGATGGTCACGATGACCAGCGGCAGCTTGGTCGGATCAGAGAACAGTGCCGGGAAGCCCTCGGCGGAGAAGATCGCGCCGAAGGTCTGCGGCAGCTGGGAGAAGGTCTCGCTGATGGACTGCGAGTTGGACCAGGTGGTCACGCCGAACGGGATGCCGATTACGGTGGTGATGGCGATGGCCAGCAGCATGCCGCCCTTAACCTTCATCACGGTGAACACAATGGCCAGTACGAGGCCGATCAGGAAGACCCACAGCACCTTGTCGTTGAAGTTGGCCAGACCCGGGGTAGCCGCAACGGCACCGCCCTTGGCGGCGGCCTTCGGATCGCCGGGAGTGAACTTGATCAGGCCGACGTTCAGCATGCCCACGTAGCCACGAACAGGCCGATGCCGCCGCCGATGGCGTGTTGCAGGGACTCCGGGATGGCCAGGATGATCATCTTGCGGATCTTGGTGACGGTGATGAGGATGTTGATCAGGCCGCACAGGAACACCATGCACATGGTCTGCTGCCAGCTGAAGCCGAGGCCGAAGCACACGGTGTAGGTGAAGAACGCGTTGAGGCCCATGCCGGCGGCCTGGGCGTACGGCACGTTGGCGAACAGGCCCATGACCAGGGTGCCGATGATGGCCGCGATGATGGTGGCCAGGAACACGCCGCCCCACGGCATACCCGTCTGCGACAGGATCTGCGGGTTGACGACGATGATGTAAGCCATCGCGAAGAACGTGGTCAGGCCGGCCAGAATCTCAGTCGAGACGGTCGTGCCGTTTTCCTTCAAATGGAAGAACTTCTCCATTTACTCTCTACTTCCTTGGGTTTATGCGGGCTGCGCACCGCGTGCATAATGCTGCGGCTGGCCCCGGCGAGAATTGCGACTCGCCCTGATCGGCCTGCCCAACGCGCGTCAGGCGCTGCGCACCCAATCAGAACCGTGGCCGATTATAGCTTGTGGAGGCAACGTGAACGGGTCCGGGAGTAGACTGACTGCCAGAATAATTCGGAACAACTCAGGGGACACGCAGGACACAACCGTGGAAGGAAGGCGCGCGATGAAACCGGCCGTCGAAGTCAGCATCACCTCTTGGAAGAAGAATGTCGTCAAGCCCGGTCAGGAGTACGGCCGCGTACTGCTGATGCCCGGCACCGGCTACAACTGCGACCGTCCGCTGCTCTACTGGTCGGCCCAGGCTCTGGTCGAGGCCGGCTGGCGAATCGACCGCATGAACGTACGCAACGCTTCCGACGACCTGTCCACGGTGATTCCGGTCCTCAATCAGGCGATTGACGGCTGGGTGGCCGCCGCGCGCGAGTCCGGCGCGGGTAAAGCCGGTGATTCCGGGGATGGCGTTGCCGCCGATGATTCTGCTACCGTGCTGGCCGATGGCGCAGCTGGCTCGCCGAACCGTGATTCCGACACCCCGTCCGGCCCTCGCCTGTTGCTGATCGGCAAGTCGCTGACGACGATGACCTACCCACATGTGGCCTCACACTACGGTCTGCCGTTCGTGCTGCTGACCCCGGTGCTGCATCACGCCGACTTCGATCCATCCGCCCGGGTGATTCCGGTGCCGGCTGTCGGCGATGATATCGTCGCCGAATCCGAGGCCCCGAGCGTGGCCGAAGCAAGGGCGATCATCCGCGCGGAACAGGCCGGCCAGTCGCACGCCGCCAGCTCCCGATACTCCGGCCCGGCACCGCTGATCTGCGCCGCACCGCCGACCGTTCTACGATCAAGCCCGCGCCAACGCGCTCACCCCGCACGTGCACGAATACCCGGATGCCAACCATTCGATCGAGGTGCCCGGCCACTGGCGTCGCTCGCTCGACTATCTGAAGGAAGTCACCGCGTCCGTAGCCCAGTACGCCGCCACGCTGTAATGCCCCGCGACACGCCCGAATTCTGCAATGTCGCTGACCATCCGTAATCTAATCATCCGTAAACCACAGACCGTTGGTTGAAGTGCGCGCGAGTGCATTTCCGAAGTTTGGTTCGCCAAGCCAGCGCAGGTTGAGAGATATAAGCCCGTCAAGGGCCGGCGAAGGTCGCTTCGCGAGATTATATTGCTCTGCCTGTGCGCAGGGCTTTTTTGTTGCCCGGCCGAAAGTTCCGAACTCCAAGTCAACGGCCGACTTAGGAAGGAACGCCATGAAGAGGCCCGAAAAGGAAGCGGTAGTCGCTCAGCTTACGGAAGAATTCCGTAACGCTGACGCCGTCTACCTGACCGAGTACCGCGGGCTTACCGTTCCGCAGATTTCCGATCTGCGTGAAAAGCTAGGCCGCGATACTTCCTACACCGTGGCAAAGAACACGCTGGCACGCATCGCCGCCAAGGAAGCGGGCATTGAGGGTCTCGACGAGATTCTCTCCGGCCCGACCGCCATCACCTTCGTGAAGGGCGACTTCATCGAGGCTGCGAAGGTCATCCGTGACTTCGCCAAGGACAACAAGGCTCTTGTCATCAAGGGTGCCGCCGCTGACGGCACTGTCTACGATGCCGAGGGCGCCAAGAAGCTGGCAGACCTCAAGTCCCGCCCGCAGCTGCTTGCCGAATTCGCCGGCGACATCAAGGCATCGATGGCCAAGGCCGCGTACCTGTTCAACGCTCTGCCTACCAAGCTGTGCGCACGATCGACGCCCTGCGCGAAAAGCAGGAGAAGGCTGCCTGATTTACGCCCTCACGGCATGAATCAGTCGCTTCGATAATTTAAACAATAAGGTTTATTAGGCAGCGGATCTACCACTTCGTCCGCCGCCAAGATTGAAAGGAAGCCATAATGGCTAAGTACACCAACGATGAGCTGCTGGAAGCCTTCGGCGAGATGACCCTGGTCGAGCTCTCCGAGTTCGTGAAGGCCTTCGAGGAGAAGTTCGACGTCGAGGCTGCCGCTCCGGTTGCCGCTGTTGCCGCTGTTGCTGGCGCTGCTGCTCCGGCTGAGGAAGAGAAGGATGAGTTCGACGTCATCCTCTCCGCCGTCGGCGACAAGAAGATCCAGGTCATCAAGGCTGTCCGCGCCATCACCAACCTCGGCCTGGCCGAGGCCAAGGCTCTTGTCGACGGCGCTCCGAAGGCCGTCCTCGAGAAGGCCAAGAAGGAAGATGCCGAGAAGGCCAAGGCTCAGCTGGAAGAGGCTGGCGCCAGCGTCGAGCTCAAGTGATTTGTGCGGCATAAGCCGCAATCACAGCTTTCGAGGAACCCCGCACCTGTGTTTCAGGCTGCGGGGTTTCCGCATACTGAGTAGACTAGTTGACGAGGACGAGGCGGAGAACGCGATCCGGCGTGGAAACACAAAGCTGGCAATGAGCGAAAGTTGTCAATTCTGTGCCCAGTAATCCGCCAAAAGCCGGTAAAAGATGACACAATGGCACGTAGTGTGTCAAATAGTGTGTCCAGGAAGGCGGTCACGGTGAGCGAGTGGACGGTGAAGATCAACGGTGTCGACCGGATCAGCGTCAAGCCGGGGGAGTGCGTGGAAATCGGCCGTAAGCCGTTACGCCCCCTTGCCGATGATGGCAACACCCGCCTTGACGTCGCCGATCAAACCAAATCGATGTCCAACGGCACGCCATGTTCACGGTAAAAAGCAATGGCACGGCCTCGGTCCGTGATCTTGGATCGACCAATGGATCGTATGTGGTGCGGGAAAATGGCGATTTGTTGCGCTTGCCGGCCAATGCCGAGTTCCTGTTGCCGACGTCTCCCATGCGCATGCAGTTCGGCGATGTGCCTGCGGACTTCATTCGTGTCGACGATCCAGTGGCAAAGCCGCTCGACCTCAAGGTGCCTGATTTGTTTGGCTATGCGGTTCACGAAGCACCGCAGGAGCCGGATGCGGCGGATATGTCCGTCGACGATATTCTTGATTTGCGGGCCGGCGAGCGACCGCCATCTTCAGCGCGGATAATGTTCGACGCAAGGTCGACGAGCTTGAACTTGGCTCGCTGAATATCACGCAGCCAGTGACGAAAAACGATGAGCCGGCCATACCCCGTGATCTGTTCGCGGATGCGTTGGCCCAGCATGCCGAGCAGGAGACCGAACGCAAAAACCAGCAGGCCATGAACTCCGTGGCACTGCCGAAGCAGCAGACCGAACCTGAGTCGACGATTGTAACGCCTGCATCCAAGCACAGCAGGATCTCCGGTATTGTTCCAGTAGATGCCATCGCCCATGCCGTTGTTAAGCACGCTCCCAGCACAAGCGAGCCGGCAGTGGCGTCGGCGGCGGTTGTTGAATCCGATGTGGTGGCTGGCGCAAGCAAGTCAGCCGAAAACGTTCAGTCCGCTCCGAATACCAGGAATGCCGGCGATTCTCAGCCGGCGGACACTGTCGAACAGCATGCTGAAGTTGCCCAGCCTGAAGCCGCCCGGGAAGCCGAAGCCGCTCAATCTGAAAACACCCAGCCTGAGACCGCTCAGCCGGCAACCGCCCAGTCTGAAACCGACCAGCCGGCAGCTGACGTACCGGACGATCAGCAGCGGACCGCAGCCGAAGCATATCAAGAAGCCACCGCAGCAGGCGTAGCAGACCAGCAGCCGGCTGCCGAAACCGCCCAGCAGTCGGTATCCGAAGCATATGATATCGACTCCACGGGCGTACACACTCCGGTCTTCGAGCCCGGCTCGGTGTTCGAGCGTGTGGCCAAGGGCGAGCTGAAAGCACAGGAGCCGGCAGTCGAAGTCGATGGCCTGACCTCTGACGAGGCAAAAACCACGCAAGATTTCAATGTTCAATTCGAAGTCGCCCGTCATCCCGAATTGCTGGCGTTCCTCGCCATGAATCCGTACCTGTACGACGACATGTATTCTTGGCTCGCCGCCCGTGGCGAGGCCGATATTGACGAAGCCTTGTCTCACAACAAGGGCTATCAGGAATACCGCGAAGCGGTTGGAAAGTGAGTCGAGAGATGACCCAGAGCCAGACTCAGAACCAGAATCTCACGGAAGGTCTGAATCGCATCCGTCGCTGGCGTGACCAATACCGCAGCATGCAGCCGCCATCGCCGCTCGAGGATGTGAATCAACTGGCCGCGAAGCTGGAGATGACCCATGCCCATCCCTCCGGCATCGCCAGCTGTTCGCTTCCGGCCATGTCCGGTTGGATTCGTTGTTCCGCGACACGGGTGTGCTTAAGGCCGCCGAACGCCATATTGGGCGCGTGCTGGATGACCAGGCCGCCAAACGCAGGATTTCCGGCGTGGCGGAGTTGTCGCTCGTGGTCGGCGTGGCCACATGGAAGGGCAACGCGCTGCCGGTGCTGTTGTACCCGGTGAGCGTCACGATCGAGGGTGATGGCTTGTCGACCACCATTCGATTCACCGGTCGCGTGGCCCTGAACGTCGCGTTCGTCAATACATTGCGTGAGCAGGGGGTGTTCCTGGATGAGGATTCCCTGTTTGACGGTGCCAGCTATGACAGTGGCACTCCCGAAACTTCCGCGATGTTCGCCCGTATTTCGTCCGAAGCGTCGGAGCGTATCTCCGACTTCGCCATCGAGCGCCAGATTGTGCTCGGATGCTTCATGGACCCCTCGTCGCAGATGATCAGCGAAAGCCGACAGTTCATCGACCAGCTGGAGAACGGCCCCACCGGCAATGTGCTGTTGGACGCGCTTGCCGGCGACGAATCCGCCCGCACCGCGCTCAAAGATGCCAATATTCCGCAATACAGTCCTTTCGACGTAGACCCGCATGCCGAGTACGAAGTCGGCGATGTGGACAATACGGTGCGATATGCCGCGTCACTTGCTGCCAATGGCCATAGCATCGTGGTCGACGGCACCTTCCCGAAGGGCACCGCGGAGCAGGCTGTGGCCATCGCATCGCGCTGCCTGATGAATGGTCGTTCCGTGCTGTACGTGCCCGGCGTGGCCGAGCAGAAGCGTCTGTTCATCCAGACGGCTTCCGCCAATGAGATGAAGGCGCAGGTACTGGATGTATCCGATGAACACGCCAACGCCGCGCTTGATAAGCAGCTGATTGCCGCAGTCGGATTCCAGCCCGGAGTCGCCACCCAGCGATTCGACCAGCTGGCCGACGAACTCGTGGGCGTGCGCTCGCGCTTGACCCGCTATCTGGGCGACCTGCACGGGGGCAACGATAAGTGGAATGTGTCCGCATACGAGACCATTCAGAATCTGGCCCGTATCTCCGTGCTCCCGACGCACCCTGCCACCCACGTTCGACTTGACGAGTCAAGTGCCCTGAGCATCGCCAACGATATTGACACATGGATCGGCAAGATGGAACGCGCCGGCGAGCTCGGCGAATACACCATCGGCCCGGAAGACACCGCATGGTACAAGGCGTCCATCACCACTGAAGAACAGGCAGTAACCGCCTACCAGCGCGTGGACGATTTGCTGCGTCGCTTCCTGCCCGCCACCCGTGAGCAGGTGGCACGCACCGTGCAGACCTGCGGATTCCCGGTTCCTCCCACCACCCGCGAGTGGGAGCGTCAGGTTACGGTTTTGAAGAATCTGCGACGAGTGCTTGACGTGTTCCAGCCGGAGATTTTCGAGCGAGACATCAGCTCCATGATCGAGCCACCAAGCCGAAGAGCCAGCGCAAGGCCGAGGGCACGTCGATGGGATTCTGGGAGCGCCGCCGCCACATCAAGGAAGCCAAGGATCTGCTGCGCGTCGGCGCGCAGGTCGAGGACTTGCACGAAGCGTTGAAGGTAGTCGCCAAGCAAGGGGAGCAGTGGCATCAGTTCGTGCCTCACGGCGGTTGGCCGGTGCTGCCCAGCAAGCTCGACGAGATCATCTCCACCCAAGAGGCGCTGGTCAGCAATATGACCGCGCTGGATACCGTGCTTTCCACCACACCCGCTGGTGGCAATCTGGAAACCGCCGATTTCGAGAAGGTGGAAGCACGCCTGAAAGCACTGCTGGATGATCGCAAGGCACTGGACACCTTGCCGGAGCGTTGCCTGCTGGAGCAGGAATTCGCCTCTGCCGGACTGAACGAACTGGTCGCCGATCTCAACGCTCGCCGAGTGAGCGTGGAGCAGGTGCGCGGCGAAGTGCAGCTGGCCTGGTGGACCACCGTGTTTGAGGACATTGTGCGTTCGTCCGCCATCATCTCCAACCAGGATGGTGCCGCGCTGCAGGCCGCATCCGACCGCTTTGCGCAGGTCGATGTGGAGCACGTGCGCTCCATCGGACCGATGGTGTCGCAGGAATCCATGCGCCGCCTGTGCGACATGCTGTTCTCCCGCACTCAGGAAGCCAACCAGATGCACACCGTGCTGGCAGGGCGCGCCAGTGTGTCGCTGAGCAGGATTCGCCGTGATCATCCGGAGATTCTGGCCGCGGCCAAGCCGATTCTGGTGGCCGCGCCGGGTACGCTCGCCGCACTCACCGAGCCGGGTGTGCTGGCTGATGTGGCGATTCTCGATGCGTGCGCGCACATTCCCGCTATCGAGTTGCTGTCCATCATCGGCCGCGTGCAGCAGGTGGTGGTGATCGCCCACTGCGCGACGGTAACCAGCGAAAGCGTCAAGCAGCTGATCGACACGTTGCCTCATATCGAGGTGGATGCTGCCCCATCTCGCCGTGCGCCGCGCCTGTCCGCATTCCTTGAATCCGAGGGATATGGTCCTGTTCGCTATGATGTGGCCACCGAGCCGGCTGCCGGTGAGGTGCGATTCCACCGTGTGGAAGCGAGCGGTGTGCCGGTTATGTCTTCTGGTCTGGTGGAATCCAGCCAGCCGGAGATTGATGAAGTGGTGCGTCTGATTACGCAACGTGCCGCCGGTTTTGCCGTGGTTCCTTCCAGCTATCGACTTGTGGTCGTGATGTTGACCGACGCATTCCGCACACGCTTGGGTGCCGAATTGAAGTCGTTGGCAGGCAAATCCAAGGCGATGGGCCGATTCCTGCGCCATGTGCGGTTGGTTTCCTTGCGTGACGTGGCCGGAGGTCGTGCCACTGACGTGATTCTGTCGATGTGCTATGCGAAAACCACGCACGGACGTCTGCTTCAGCAGTTCGGCCCGCTCGAAAGCACAGGCGGTCGCGGACTGTTGCTGGATGCCCTGGCATTGGCGGACCACAGCTTGGATATTGTGTCGGCCTTTGGTTCCGAAGATTTGGACGAAGAACGACTGCACCAGTCCGGTCCTCGGTTCCTGAAGACCATGTTGACGTGGGCCGAACAGCTTGACGACCGTCCGGTGCTTCCGTTGCGTGATGCGGCAGGCGGCAACGTGCTGTTCGACGATATCGCCGACAGGTTGCGCGCGCGAGGACTGAACGCTGCTGTTGATTATGGATTCGACAAGGGCGTGAAGATTCCGCTCGTGGTGGGATTGAAGGACAAGCCGTTTGCCTTGGCCGTGCAGACCGATGACGCGAACTTTATGTCCGTGCAATCCACGCGTAGGCGTCATCGTTTGTCGGCACAGGATCTCATTTCCTTGGGCTGGAATGTGATGACCGTCTGGAGTGTCGCCGCCTTCGTGAACCCCGATAAGGAAGTCGACCGTATCGTCAGCCGTATCGGTGAGATCTATCGCGAGGTTGAATAACCATGGCGGAATACTCGGCTACACGGCGCACACCGCGCAAGCACAAGCGCGTGGTGATGAAGGCACTGAGCAGTTTGACGCTGACGGTGTCAAACTCGAGCCCGGAGACATGCAGACCGACCAACAACGGCAATCCGACGACGACAAACGCATCCTCGGCGAACTGCCGCCGCATTGGGCCGTTTTTAACGAGCGCGAGTAGGAGTTGGGGCGCACTCTGTGCGCCCCAACACTGTGTTTTCCGCAGCCGACAGGCTGCGGAAAACACAGTATCGGCCGAAGGCCGATTCCGCTTCCTACCGCACAACGGCCATAATCGCTCCGGCCTGTTGCAGCTCCATAACCTTGGCCGCGCCTCCGGCGGCATTGCGAACGACACCAGTCGGTCGTTGCCTCCCAATGCGCCAGTCGCATCCGGTTTGCCGACATTCATCACCGTGGCGTTCTCGGCCAGCGTGCAATCAGCACCTTCGCAACCGACGGCGGAAACCAGTCTCACCTGATCGCCGGCCAATACATCGTCGACGCTACTGGCCAAGCGGACTTCAATCACCGTAGTGCCGGTCGGTGCTACGGGCGCATCTCTGGCCATATGCGTGGAAATGGGATCGGCTGCTTCGATATCGATTTGCGCTACCTTGCCCACCACATCCTCAATATTGCCTGTCCAAGACGGGCCTGCCGCAGATACCGGCATATCAGCCAACTGAACGTCGGCGGCCAGAATAATGTCACCCCGTCGAATCGAGCAGGCGGCCACCACCATCGGCTCGGTCTCCACCACGGCCAATACGGCTTCAAGCCCAAACAGCACTGCGAGTCCCACGCACAACGCAGCAGTGAGTCGCGCAAGGCATCCGCCATGCGCCGTCGCCGCAATGAGCCGCGCGCAGGCGGCTTAATAAACGAAAAGGTCACCATGCAACCATGGTGACCTGAAGTTTTTCGTAAGCGCAAGCCCAATCGACCTATGTGGTTCTAGCTTGCCAAGTTATCCACAACGCTTCAAACCCGTGCAACAGACAGTGCCCGTAGTGCCAATATCCGCGGCATACCGCCGTCGACACCGTCGTTTACAGAGGAAAAGCGGGTGTACAGACCTTACTTGCCGGATTTGTCGGTGCGGTAGAAGCCGTGACCCTTGAACTCAATCGGCACGGCGGAATACACCTTGCGCACCTGCTCCTGCGAGCACTTGGGGCACACGGTAATCGGGTCGTCATTGAACGACTGCTGTTCGGTGAAGTCATAGCCGCAGTTCTTGCAACGGTAATGATAGGTAGGCAACGGATTCCTCCAACAAAGTCATATTTCTCGCGGATGGCCCAAACGCCATGCCACGCAACCGTTCATATCCTAGTCGCCGCCCTGACACATTGGCGTTACGGTCTTACTAGCCAGCTTGCTGTTGCCACTCTGGTTCCATCGGCCAGTGTGCGTGGCTGGTTGGTCAGTCTGGCTTGCGCCGAGTATCTTGGCCGGCCGGCCAGCTCAACAGGCCCGATGAGCTAAGCCGCCGGTATCCCTCCGGCGTCAGCACTCCGTCGGCCGGCACATCATGTGTTCGGCCGGCAAATCAATGTCCAACACCTCCCACGGCCAGCACACCGCAATCAGGGGACATGCGGGCTTGCGGCGAGCCAAGGCCCGGTCATACCAGCCGGCTCCACGCCCCAGACGATTGCCCTGCGGGTCCACTGCCAAAGCCGGAGCGATGACCAGATCGGCCTTCTCCAACGCTTCGGGCGGTAGAACTGCGCCAGTTGGCTCATCGGGTCTGTGATGGACGGTGCTGGGAGAGCTGCAGCTACCGGCATTGTTCGCGCCACCCACTGCATCCATCGAGCGCAATGATTCCAATGAATCCAGCACACTCCAGCCAATTTCCAACCCAGACCCCAACCTTGGCACCAACACGTGGCAGCCATGAGCCCGCAGCCATCGCAACAGTGGCCGGGTTTCGATTTCCGAACCCATCGACACATATGCCGCCACTGTGGGACCATCCTGAATCATGTGTGCTGGGAACCGTCGCACCAGCAATTCACCGGCCGCTCCGCGTTCTTCCGCTGGAACGCGCTTGCGCCGAGACAGTATATGGTGGCGCAGCGTCGCTTTATCCGTCTTCTCTGTTTTCTCTGTGCCGCTGTAGTCGCTGCCGATATTCATGCCACTGCCCACTTCGCTCATACCGCACAATCTAGTGTTTCCATCGTAAAACGAAAGTGGCCACGGTAGCGGCGCAAGACCTTCATATGGCTACAATAAAGGCCGTGTCAGTTTTCCAGTCGATTAAAGAGGCGTTCAAGCTGGACCACCAGATCCGCCCGCCACGTCTCACCCATCCCGGTTTTCCGATAGTCCTGCGCCCCCTGACCATGGATGATGAGGACGGCTGGAACGAAGTGCGCTGGCGCAACAACGACTGGCTGGCACCTTGGGAATCCGGTGACCCGATGCATGGCGGCTCCATCACATTCAATCAATGGGTGCAGCGGCAGCGCCGTAACGAGCAGCATGCGTCGGCGTGATCTTCGCCATCGAATACCAGATGCGTATCGTCGGCCAGATTTCGTTGGGAGCCATCGTGTATGGTGCCATGCGTACCGGCGTGGTTGGTTATTGGGTCGATCAACGGTGCGCCGGCCGCGGATTCGCGCCAATGGCACTGGCCATGCTTGCCGATTGGGCGCTCGGAGACCCATTCGGGCCCGCGTTGCATCGGCTGGAAATCGCCATTCTGCCGGATAATGCGCGTTCTTTGGCTGTGGTGCGTAAGGTCGGAGCCCATCATGAGGGACTGCGCGAGCGGTATATGTATGTCAATGGCCAGTGGCGTGACCACGTAACGTTTGCGCTGTTGGCTGAAGATATGGGGCAAGGGTTCGCCGCTAGACTCGCCGCCGCCGGTTCCAGATAAGCGTCGACCGGAAGAATTCCGCTCCGACACGCCCGGACGGAAAGCCCCAGTTCGTCGGCACGTCTCCTATCCTTGACTCTATGGGTTATGAGTCACTGAGCACTGTCGTCGTGCTGGTGATTGTGGCGATTATTATCGTTGTATGGCTGCCCGTACGTACGGCCAACGGCATGAAACGTGTGGACGAGCACCGGCAGGATCGTTATTCGCCTTCCCTGCATATCGTTGATGCAGAGAACGGCAGACGATTCGGAGACATCAAGCCGCATAAGGCGAAAGGGGCAGCAATGCCAGCATCAACACCGTCAGCGAGGCTGACATCTGAGCACATCGCCCATGTGCGGGAACTGCGCCGCGCGGCCATCCGCCGCCGGCAGATTCTCGCCGTATGCCTGCTTGCCATAACCGTGTTGGTGTTTGCCGTATCGTTCCCCCTGCATTTCAGTCCGCTGCTTGCTCTTATTCCGTTCGTGCTGTTGCTGCTGGTGCTGGTGCTGGGAGCCAATGCCTCACGCCAGGCCCGGCAATGGGAGCGCAAGGTGGTCCGCTACGAGCGGGCTCATAGCGGTACGGGCTGGTCCAAGAAACCGTCTGCCGAGTCCAAGGACAGCAAGCGTGTGAATAAGGCCGAACCGGTTGCGGCCGTAACTGCGCCTGCCAAGGAGCTTTCCGAGCATGTTGAGGATGCTGCCACCGAGGTCATGGAACAGCGCAGATTCGCCGCGCGTTACGCGATGCCGAGATTGAGCAGGCCAAGGCCAAGGCGTTGCGTCAGTCCGCCGCCGCATATCAGGCCGCGGAAGAGCACGCCAAACAGTCTGAGAAGTCTGATATTGCACAGTCCGCCGCCGATAAGCCTGCCGCCGAGCCGTCTGCTATGGTCGATGAATCCGCCGACCGTAAGTCCGCTGCCGAAACCAGCGAATCTTCCGCCACACCTGATGCCTCCGTTCGCACAGACAAGTCGATTGAGTCGGACAAGTCCGTCGCCCCTCGAGTTGAACCATCGCTTACGGTGCGTGACGAGCGCGATGAGCGCGACGATGCCGCTGCCGCTGCCGATGCCACGTCGGAACTGGTCAGCGTACGCCCTGCCCGAGCACTGGACGTCTTCGATATGTCCACCTCGCAGGATCTCATCTCCTTCACTTTGGGTGGGGAACATAACGCCGACAACGCTCCGGAAAGCTTGGAGATCAAGTCGACCCGTCAGGTGTCCAAGGCGGAACCTGTCGAACCCGCAGTGGCGGAAAAGTTGATTGACGAGGCCCGAGCCGTCAAGGCCGCGGACGACGCCAAGGCTGTCAGCGCCGGAAACGCTGTAGACACTGAGCCGGAGCAGCGCGATGATGCCGATACGGACGCCGATGACGAGGCTGCAAACGCCGCCCAGCGAGCCGCATTCCACGAATCCGAGGAGCGTGCCGACGTCGAAGCGCCAGCGGCGACCACCGATTCGTTGGGCGCAGGCCTGGACTCCATTCTTGCCCGCCGCGGCAACTGAGCGTTGCGATTCGACGATTTTCTCTCACAGCGTTAGCACTCGAGTTGGCAGAGTGCTAATAATCGCGCTACGATGTGTCCTAGCGCAAAGGGACAACGCAAGTGATCGTCAGCCTCTTGAGGCGTTCTGGCGCGGCATTATCGAACTACAAGTAGATACGAGGTGACCCACAGTGTCGATTAAGCTCACACCGTTGGAAGACAAGATCATCGTCAAGCAGGCCGAGGCCCAGACCCAGACCGCTTCCGGTCTGTACATTCCGGACAATGCCAAGGAGAAGCCTCAGCAGGGTGAAGTCCTGGCCGTTGGCCCGGGCCGTCGTGACGACAAGGGCGAGCGCATCCCGATGGATGTCAAGGTCGGCGACAAGGTGCTGTACTCCAAGTACGGCGGCACCGAAGTCCACTACGAGGGTGAGGACTACCTCATCGTCGGCGCCCGCGACATTCTCGCCATCCTCGGCTGATTAGTCGCCTAGCGAACTTCAACAACCCCGACTGTTCCCGCGGATAGTCGGGGTTTTCTCTTGCTAGGCGGAAAGGGGCTCCCCCTCAGAGAGGGGAGCCGAAAACTGCTCCCACCAAACGCCCAGCCATGCCTGCTATGCATAAAGGTGCATGCGCGCAACGTAGTTGAGTTCGGCGTTGCACCGCATCTACACTGGGTAACGGATTGGGGTCCCTATGGAAGAGGCTCAGTTGGCGACTTGGCCGAGCGGCTTAAGACATTTTGCACAAGACGGCAGTAGGTCGACGGTATGTTGTTTTTTCCGTGTCGCAGGTTCGTGGTGTCGTCGCGCTGTGCCAATGGTTGTCTCTCTACCGACGCTGAGTGCCGTGGCCTGAGGCCAGCGTCGGCAGTGGGCCACGAAATGGCGATGTGCCGATGCTGAGCCGCGTTGGTGTCGTTATCGGGCCAGTTTTTGGACCATTGCCAACGGCAAATCGGCGTTCTGTGTCGGCGACGGTCCACTGGCGGTCTGCCGACGATAAGTGCCGTCATCGTCGGCAGACCACCAGGTATTGTCCTTGTGCCGACGTAAAAGCCCTGCCATCGTCGTCACCGAGCCATCTTGTGACTCACTGACGGCGGCAGCAGGGCGGAAGAGGCCGAAATCATGCGCGCGGTGCGGTCTCACACCTCGAATCCGGCCTCCGCCAGCGCGTGATCGATGTCGCGAATCAAATCGTCCGTATCCTCCAGACCCACGGCCAGACGGAAGAAGCCGCGGTGGAACTCAGGCGGGTACAGGTACTGGCGCTCGTCATCCTCACCGAGGAACACGATCAGCGATTGGTCATGGCCGAGCGAGACGGCAGACGTAATCACATTGAGCTTGGAACGAATCGGTTGTGCGTCGTGGTCGGTGTCGAGGCCGAACGACAGCACGCCGCCGAACCCGGAGTCCGGCGGGCCAGCTGGCTGGCCGCCACCTCGTGGTGCAGGTGCGATTCCAGACCGGGGTACGCCACGAAACGCACCACATCCAGCGATTCGAGATGCTTGGCAATCGCCAAGGCCGAGGCGTCGTAGGGCAGCGCGTAGCGTTCGCCAGCGTGATGGGGCGACGGATCGCGCCGGTTTCGGCGTCGACCCCGTTACCGAGGTGAATGGCCAGCGTGCCGAATCCGAGCGGCTGGTCGTCGAATGATTGTCCGTGATGTACAAGATCAGAAGCCATGCGCCCAGCATGCCAGCATGCGCCGTGCCGCGCAAACAGGCGACATCGCTCGAAAACCGCGCCATTGCAAGGTTCTAGAGCACCATATAAGAAAAAATGATTGGGTGAAGTGCGGGGTGCAGCCTTGGTCGGGGCTGTTTGCAGGGCCGAAGCGGGCCCTGAAAACACGCTGTGAGACACGCCGATAAAACCGCAGAATTCCGCGGTAAAACAAGGTTCGCGTAGGGGCCGATTTGCATACCTGGAAAATCTGTGGTTATATAGCCAAGTTGCCTGTTGAGGTCAAACACCGCGGCGGGAAACAGACTGGCGGATTTCCCAAGCGGTCAAAGGGAGCTGACTGTAAATCAGCCGCTTCGTGCTTCAGTGGTTCGAATCCACTATCCGCCACGCCCGATAGCTCAGTGGTAGAGCACTTCCTTGGTAAGGAAGAGGTCGTGAGTCCAATTCTCACTCGGGCTCTCTGGCGGGGTAGCTCAGCTGGCTAGAGCGTACGACT
>ENA-OQIR01000546-OQIR01000546.1-human-gut-metagenome-genome-assembly--contig:-NODE-546-length-15866-cov-8.649597_pt1 | contig 15866 bp, 16 predicted proteins | sample MGYA00242580_ERZ504745 | MGnify/ENA primary metagenome ERZ504745 (study PRJEB26092, sample SAMD00036214) | human gut metagenome | host: Homo sapiens | study: EMG produced TPA metagenomics assembly of... | reverse complement strand
ATGTTCTATTCGTAGATATTTAGTTTCTCGTTGATTGTTTTCATATAGTCATCCCAACTTTCAAAATTGGATTTTTTCATTTCTCGAAACTGCTTCGTTGTACTTAGTTATACTGTTTGCTAATAGTATATGCAAGATGTCACTTTCAAAACACAAATTTTTTTATTTTTGAAAGTGGAAACTATGTAAAGGAGTGTCTTTGTCTGATTGACACACACCTCGTAGATGGGCTTTTTTTCCGTTTTCATAATATGATATTATCTTCGGCTCAAATGAAAAAATATGGTGGAAGGTATTCATTCCGGATAGCAAAAACGGAAGCCTTTTAGCTTGAAAATGGAATAAGTCATTCACTAAGCCTTTATTTCTGATGAAAGCGCCTTTAGCAGGTCACGGAAAAAGGAAATATAAATTCAAAATAACTCAAAAACTTAACTTATAACATTGACTAAGTTAAAATAAAACAAATTGAGTTAAAAGGAGAATGAGAAATATGCTTACAAGCGTATTCGGGATTTCTATAAAATATGAAGCATGGAATCATCAGGATTCTTTGCCTGTTTATATTGCAGGGAGTTATGATTTTCATACAGCATATATTGGAAACAGACGCTGTATAATGCTTGCTCCAACAGAAGAACTTGCCACACTTCCGGCATTGAAAAAACAAATTGTAAAAATACAGCAGATTGATAATGTGCCAGTCGTATTTGAACTTACAACGGTATCAAATTATCGAAGAAAAAGTCTTATAGAAAATAATATACCGTTTATTACTGATAAGCAGGTCTTTCTTCCTTTCATTGGGACAATGCTTTCTGATGAAAAAGAACCCCAAAAGCTGACTGGTAAGTTTGTTTACTCCACGCAGCAGTTGTTTTTATTTTATCTGTACAGTAAGAAAAAACGATTGTATACTTCAGAAGCCGGAAAAGTGCTTCCGTTTACAGCAATGACCTTGACCAGAGCAGTGAAGCAGTTGGAAATGACAGATTTGTTTCTTGTAGCAAAAGACGGTGTTAATAAGTTTATTGAGTCAAAATATAAGCGAGATGAATTATTTGAAAAAGCAAAAGTATATTTGACGACTCCTGTTCGAAAAACAGGATATATAGATAAGACGCAAGTTACAGAAAATATGGTCTTTGCAGGGGAAACGGCACTTTCTGAAAAAACAATGCTAAATCCAAGCCGAGTTGTTACCTATGCAATTAGTGAGAAAGATTATGATAAATCCTTGCTGACTGATGAATTGATAGACCCGGATAAACAGGTCAGCCTTGAATTATGGGCATACAACCCAAAACAATTTTCAGAGGATAACAGTGCTGATGATATTTCACTTGTTTTATCTTTTACAGATACAAATGATGAAAGAATTGAAGAAGCAGTAGATGAATTGCAGGAAAGAAGGTTGCATGAGTAATGGTTAGTGGATTTAAAGTCCTTGGGTATAAGGGGAACAGATAAGAAGAAAATGACAGAAATGCTATACCAGTGTTATGGGTTGAAGGATAATACATAGTAAAAATGTTCTTAAAGACAAGGACAGGAGGTTTGGACAGAGAAACATAGCTTATCAAAAGAACAGCCAGTGTTTCTGAAATAGAGAAACACTGGCTGTTTTTGGGCGATTTTTCGCTGTGTCCGTATTCCCTTAAGATTATTAATTATTTTCATTTAATCACTTCTTTCATTATAATTCATTAAAATCGGTAATCTGGTACATCATTAGAATTAATTTTGCCAACCACTTTTCCGAATACATCCAGACGGTCAGACTCTTTTATCTTAATAGGAGAGGGATTGCTCATTGCACAGGAAATCAGCAGGAGAATGAAGTCAAGGCAGGAGCTTTTTATATTGTAGATCAAAGTCGGGAACAAATGGTAATTCTGACCTATTGCGCCATTTACTAAACCTGAATTATTCATATGTCAAAGAGAAACGTTCGACAAATTTTTTGCGAAATCAGTAGATTGTCTCTTTAAAAAAGAACTCCCGAGTGCTAAGATAGACAAGGCATAAATTGTAACTGTGAAGGTACTGAACAGTTACAATAAATTACCTATGGAGGAAATATAAAGTGACAGAAGAAATTGAGACACAAGAGAACAATAAATTACCGGTTCTGCGGGGCGAGCTGGCGTTGCTGGTGGTGGTATTGATCAACAGCCTGGGAGTTGTGTTGATGCTGTATTCCGGTTCCGGGATCTCGGCGATTTCCAGTGTACCATATGCATTTTCGGAAGTATTCAATAAGATCTCCCTTGGAACCTGGACCTACATTTTCCAGGGACTTCTGGTGTTATCACTGATGATCATGCGTAAGAAATTCGTTGCACCTTATCTTTTCAGTTTTGTCGTTGGATTTGCATTCAGCGAGATGCTCGATGTGCATGAAATGTGGATAGGTGTCCTGCCGACAGCCATTGGCTACAGGGTACTTTATTTTATCATCAGCTACCTGCTCCTGTGCATCGGGATCGCACTTTCCAACCGCTGCGGTCTTCCGATCATCCCGACAGACCTGTTTCCTAGAGACTGGCAGATATCACAAAGGTAAAATATTCCAGGATCAAAATCGGCTATGACGTTACCTGCCTTACCATAACAGCTCTGATGACTTGCATCATCCTCGGACATCTGGACGGACTTGGAATCGGTACGATCCTTGCCGCATTTACCATGGGAAAAGTGATCGGCATGATCGGTGACAAGATGGATCAGCATGTGAGATTTGAGTCGTTTATGACAAAAAGAGTCTGATGGATTTCGAGACAGACAACGCAATAAAAGAATAAAAACCACAAAATAAGGATATAAAAACCGACAGGTATTCGCTACAATAGAAGTAGAAAATGCAGGTCGGTTTTTTATATAAGAAAGGAACATAAGCAGCAGTTGTATAGATTGTTGTTATGATCATGGTTGGAGCGAATTCTGTTTTGACTACAAAAGTGATTCGCGAAAACACAAGAAAGAGATTTACAGAAGTGGCAGTCGCTGTGGAAGAAATCGGAAACAGCATGACGCTTACTCTGAAAGTGTTAGCGGAAGGCAAACACAAAAAATCTAGTCTGGGCGTTTTTTAGTCCAGGGAAAAGGAGGTCAATGCCTATAGTGGTGTCAATACTAATAGCAAACAATATAAGGCTTTGAAAGAAAAAGGCTGGTTAGAAGGAGTAATTCAGAACGAAGCTATGATGTCTCCAGAAGAAAAAATGATATATGAAATATTTGGCGGAAGGGATACTATTGTTAATAATTTGATGAAACAATTTGATTCCGATGGGGATTTACTGAATGCAAATGGAGTGGCAGGAATGGATGTTACTGGCAAAGGTACATCGTGGCAGAAACTCACAAATGTATCTGAGGAATATCGTCAAAAAATGTTTGATAATGTAAAGAAAGAATTTATTCAAGAAAATGGTGTTTCAAATGGTGATACAACTAAGCGTTCAGATATTTTCAAAGATTATCAATTAAGTGTGAATAAAGATAAACGTTTAAGTGGTACATGGACTTTAGAACAATATGAAGGACAGTATAGATCCGCTATGTATGTAGCAGTGAAAGCAGCTAATCCAAATTGGAAACCGGGACAAAAATTTGATACAAGTATTCTTGATAATGTCACAAGAGAATCAGTGGAAGCGACACTTGTCAAAAATGGTAATAGGCTAGTTCGTAATTCTATTGATGTATCAGTATAGAATACAACAACTTCCAGTTTTGATTTGACTTAATTCATAACATTTATTAACTGTTATATCTTATCCTCGTGAAGTCCGCAACCCCTTGAAAATGCTAAACTTGTAGCAAGTGAGGTTGCCCTTATGCTTTCCCTTGTGTTATATCCTTTTCCCTCATGTTACGAATGCTCGCAAGGGCAAAATTAAGGGAAAGAAAATCCAGTAACAAATTATAACATGAAATGAAAATGGCAGGAAGAACGGATTGAAATGCTTTCAAAATTTTTAGGTAATCAAGGAAAGGACAGATAAGATAAGAGATTGATATATGCAGATTATAACCCGTATACGAACAGCATTGATGTAAACACATTTGAGAATTACATATTGCGGATTGCTGCTTTTTGTGGGCTGTCTTTTCTTCTTGCCATAAAAATAACCTCCAAACTGAGTAATTTTATCTTACATCAGTTTGGAGGTTTACACAAACTTTGGGATGCTCCCACAAGTGTTTGCTGTTTACACTTCGGACAGTAGAGTGGAAAGTTCTTTAATTCGGTATCTTCTTGCATTATCGTTCGGGTTTTATTTCCACAGATAGGACATAGAACCCATTTTATAGTTTCCATATTTTTCTCAATCCTTACTTCTAAATATTATCCTACTTAAAATTTATCGCAACGGTTTTTAAGTTTTTGCTTCTTGATTACTTAACGGCGGAAAAAGAATGTTTTCACATAGGGCTGTTGTTTACATGTCATTTTTTTGTTTTTTTAATTCTATACCCACCAGTACAACAGATAGCATAAACGCTGAAAAATCAGCAACAGGTCCCGCAAGCAATACTCCCATAATTCCGAAACGAAGCGGGAGCAGCAGGGTAAGCGGAATCAACACAAAGGTCTGCCTTGTTAATGCCAACAGAGCACCTTTTAACGATTTTCCTATTGCGGTAAAAAAACTGGAAGAAAGCAACTGCACACCATTTACCAACACCATGAAAAGATAGGTACGCATGAACAAAACAGCAAATTCAAAATACAGCTCGTCCCCATCTCCGAATAGCGAAATGATAGATTGCGGGAAAAATTGAAATGCGATGAAAGCAATTGTGGAAACAACAAGGTTCCATTTTACCGCAAGCAGGTAAGCCTCCCGTACACGATGGTATTGCCCTGCCCCATAGTTGAAGCCGATAATCGGCTGTGTTCCCTGCGAGATTCCTACAACAATCGCAAGGATTATGGCATTTGTTTTCATAACGATTCCGCAAGCAGCTAAGGGAATATCTGTTCCATATTTTGTTAATGCGCCGTAATAAGTCAACGAATTGTACTGAATGATTTGAATCACGGTAACTGCAATCTGGTTTGAGCTGCTGCTGATTCCCATGCTGCAAATTTTCATGCTTTCTTTGATGTCCAATAAAAACGACTCTTTTTCAAAATGGATTGTTTGGAAACGCCATAGATAACGGAGTGCGAGTATGAAGGAAAAAATTTGCCCAATAACTGTTGCCCAAGCTGCGCCGGCAATTCCCCAATCGCAAACAAAAATAAAAATGGGGTCAAGAATGGTATTGATAATAGCTCCCACAACCATGCAGACCATTGAATACTTTGGTTTTCCATCTGCTCGAATCAAATTGCTCATACCATTCGTTACAATGAGAAACGGCATTCCAATCAATGTTATGCTGGCATACTGCTTTGCATATGGAAATACATCTGTCGTTGCCCCAAATGCCTTTAGGAGCAAAGACAGAAAAGTTTCTCCAACCAGCAAATAAATAATTCCGAAAATTCCCATCAGAACAATACCATTTCCCGCTGCTTTGGCGGCAGCTTTCGGCTCTTTGCGTCCAAGACAGAGGGAAACACGGGAAGCACTGCCAATTCCGACCAGTAGTGCAATGGCAAGGCAGATGGTAGAAAACGGGTAGGCAACATTGGTTGCTGCATTTCCCAAATAACCGATCCCTTGACCAATAAAAATCTGATCCACAATATTGTAGATTGAGCCGATAAGAGATGCCACAATACTGGGAACAGCAAAATTTTTCAACAGCTTTGAAATTTTTTCATAGCCCAGAGGATTTTCAGTCATTGAACTCCTCCCCCTTTCTCTCTATATGGAGTTCCGATGTGATATTTCTGCCCGCCTGTATTAAGAAATCCATAAAAAGGTTCTGCTCGGATTCGCTCATACCCTGCAATAAAAGAGCTTCTGTCTTTTCGCATATCATCTGTATCTCGTCAATAATAGACAATGCTCTTTCTGTAGGATACAATTTACATGTCCGCTTATCCTTATCATTGGGAGAACGTGTAATCATTCCCTGCTTTTCCAATGTCGCAACCGTCCGTACAATATTGCTTGGATGAACATAGAACATATTCAACAAAGAATCTTGTAGAATACCGGGCGAACGACAGATTTTGATTAAGAACATATATTGACTGTTGTTGATTCCATAGGGGGCAAGTTGCTTGTCCAAATAGATTTTGTAAAATCGGTCTGTTACGGAAAGCCATTTTAATAGTTTCATAGATATATTCCTCCTAACCACCAGTATCATAACGCAATATGCGTGCGCACGCAACTACTTTTAACATTATATCTGCCGCTTTGTCCTCATAAACACAAATCAATTCTACATCTATAATCTCTACTGCTCTGCTACGAATATTATTCATTTTCCCGACCCATTCAAGCTGATTTTCTGCCTTTAGCTGTTCTGTTACTGTAACTCAGGACATGGAAGAAAAAATACTTTCCATGTATGCCAAAGGAATGACCACCGGAGACATTGAATCTCACATGCGTGAAATGTATGATATTGATATTTCTGACAGCACAATCAGCAGAATCACAGACAAAATCCTGCCGATTGTAAAGGAATGGCAGGAACACCCTCTGGATGAAGTGTATGCCGTTGTATTTATGGATGCCATCCACTATCATGTCCGCAGCGAAGGACGTATTGTAAAACGCGCAGTCTACATCGCCCTTGGTATCGACATGAATGGAAAAAAGGACGTCCTTGGCATGTATGTTGGAGAAAACGAAAGCGCCAAGTTCTGGCTCTCCATCATGAATGGACTAAAGAACCGCGGAGTTGAAGATATCCTGATAGCATGTGTGGATGGACTAAACGGATTTCCACAGGCAATTGAAGCTGTTTATCCAAAAACAGAAATCCAGCAGTGCATTATTCATCAAATCCGTAATTCAACGAAGTTTGTTTCCTACAAAGACATCAAAAAGCTGATGGCTGATCTGAAGCTTGTATATGCGGCTCCAACGGAAGAAACAGCTTTAAATGAGTTAGAATTGTTCAAAGATAAATGGGATTCCAAGTACCCGAAAATCTATAAATCCTGGCATGATAACTGGGCGACCCTGTCCACATATTTTAAATATCCGGAGGCAGTAAGACGTCTAATTTACACCACAAATGCCATTGAAGGATTCAATCGTCAGCTCCGGAAAGTGACCAAAAGCAAGACCTTTTTTCCGTCAGATGACAGCCTTTTGAAAATGCTGTATCTGGCAACCCTGGATATCACGAAAAAATGGACCGGGCACAGGCAGGACTGGGGGCAAATCCACTCCCAGCTTGAAATCTATTTTGAAGAGCGTCTGATTGGACGCAACCTGTAAAACCAGCTTGTTTTGGGCAGGTTTTATTGACATGCCCAAAAACTCCTGTATAATGCAGATATGGGCAGAATCCGGAAAATCGGCTCTGCCCATTTGTAACTATTCACAAATCTTATATCAGTTTTAAACGTTTACACAAAACTTGAAACGGTCTCGATATGGATATGAAAAAGTATTTCAAAGAAATCGCAATCTTAATTGCACAACTACTCATGTTTTATGTATTTCCATTAACGGCAGGACCTACTGATGCTATGGGAATGGTGTTTTTAATTATAGTTGCAACCTTCGTACTTGCGATAATTATGGGCAGTGTATCAAAGAAAAAAGCCAAGTATGTGTATCCGCTTTTGGTTTCTGTTCTTTTTATTCCTTCCGTTTTCATCTATTATAATGATTCTGCACTCATACACTCCATTTGGTATTTGGTAATTTCTTCCGTAGGATTGTTGATAGGTGCTTTGATGCAGTATTTCTTTAGTAGAAAGTGAAACAAATTCTTTAGGTTACAATCGATGATGGGGTAAACGAAAAAGCAGTTTTGACATTGCAGAGAACTGCCCCTTCGTTTACACCATTTTCGATTTGACCTAATTGAACAAAGTGAGCGTCCGGGTAGCCGCAACCTATGGACTTTCAATTCTTTGTTCCTGTCCATGATTATATATGATTCTCGGTATGAAAGCTACAACATTTTATAAAAAACAGGCAAATGGGCATGACGATAAAACCTCAGAAACTGAGGCTTTTGAAAGTATTAGATGTTGCTCTTTAGCAGCGCAGTGGCATTCTCATCTGTGGCTTTCCAAGATGCCCACCACATGCCTTACACACACAAACTTTGATGCCATAAAGATGTTCCAATATTTCAGGCATTTCCATGTCACGAAGCTTTGAAAGATACTTCTTACATCCAAGTAAATTTCTGCAAAGGGTGAGCTTCTGGCTTTTAGTACGGGAACATAGCAGTCCGTAGTGCCTGATGCGGACAAAACGCCGTGGTGGTACATGCATGAGAAACCGCCGGACAAACTCTACACCCGAAATAGTCAGTTCCTTCCACTGTCCCTCATTACGGTAATCCTTTACTAAGAATGTAACGGTATCATCATCCATACGGACGATGCGGTGATTGCTGACGGCAATGCGATGAGTATACTTACCAAGGTATTTAATTACTGTTTGAGCACCATTGAATGTCTTTTTACAATGAGGAATCCAGTCCATACCATAACAGGAATCTAAAAGCTCCTTGAACGTATAATGGTTGCGAAATTTTTCTGCAGTACCATGAAATACCAGCTTATCCTCTTCCCACAGCCTCTTTAGTTCCTCCAGATATTTTCCGCGGAACATTTTGGAGATGACCCGGATGGGAAGAAAGAAATTTTCACCATTGTCCTTCCACTGGTTGTTGGAAGCCAGTCCTCCCCCCAGCAGGATGGTATGAATGTGGGGATGAAAGTTCATTTCAGAACCCCATGTATGTAAAATGCAGATGTATCCCACCTTTGCGCCGAGATGTTTTGGGTCGGCAGTCAGTTCGCTGATTGTGGAAGAAGCTGCATGGTATAAGGCATCATAAAGAAGTCTCTGGTTGCTGTAAATGACAGGGTTTAAAATATCAGGAACCGTAAAAACCAGATGGAAATAAGGAGCATCAAGGACATCCTCTCTGCGTGCATCCATCCACATTTCTTTCGGAACAGCCTGACACATTGGGCAGCAACGGTTACGGCAGGAATTGTAATGAATCTGTACGAAGCCACAATCCTCACATACACATACATTTGCACCATAGGCACCGGTCTTGCAGTTCATGATGTTATGTGCAACCTTTGCCTGTACAGGGGAAGGTGAATATTGATCAAGGTATGCCGGATAAAAACGATGAAAAATATCCTGTACTGTGGGCTTATCCATTGGCTGTACCATCCTTTCTGTCAAAAGGACTGCGGATGCCCATAATGGATTTGTTGCTGACATGAAGATAAACTTCTGTGGATTTCGGATCGCGGTGTCCAAGCAATGCCTGAATATTCCGCTGTTCCACTCCCTGCTCCATAAGGTGGGTGGCAAAACTGTGACGGAGGCAGTGAGGAGTAACACCGGATAACCCAGCAGCCGATGCAGAACGTCGGATAACCTGTTCCAGTGTACTTACGGTAAGATACTGCCCTGTAAACTGATTCGGAAACAGAATGCCCTTTGGTCTGCCTTTCCGGAACCAGTATTCCGTAAGAAGTGCAAGGTTTCTTTCAGACAGAATGGTATAACGGTCCATCCGGTTCTTGGTATCCCGGACATGAATCTGCATGTTTGTGCGGGAAATATCATCATAATGAAGATGAATCACTTCCGAGACACGCATTCCGGAAGAATACATTGTGGCGAACATGGCTTTATATTTCAGGTCATCCGTAGCATCAAGAAGCCGGTCAATTTCATCAGTAGAAAGTACGGTTGGGAGTTTGTGCTCTATTATCATGCGTGGAACAGTGATATCATCCCACAGAACGTGAAGTACATTCCGATAGAAAAAACGGATGGCTGAATTATAAAGGTTGAGGGTGGTCGCTTTCAGACCATTGTCCTTCTTGGCAAGAAGAAAGTCCCTGACATCCTGACAGGTAAGCTCTTCCGGGTGCTTTTCCATGTAATTAAGGAAATAAGAAACATAGTTTTTGTAGCAGTTAATGGAACGCTCTTTAAGGTTACGGATTTTTCCAGCTTCCTCAAGCTGTAGTAAATATTTTTCGTACATAATAATTCCTCCATGTAAAGTCAGTAATTTCGGGTATCACTGCTTACATGGAGGTGCATTGGAATAATAAAACCGCTTGCTAAAAGAACGGTTAGGTGTTAATCTTTTCATAGGCAGTGGTAATGTCGATCCTGTTTGATTGTTGGTTGTGGTGACTTAACAATACTACTATTAGGACTTGGTTTCCACTGCTTTTTATTTAGGAAAAGAAAAACTGCGTCACAGCCTTGGCAGGCCATCGCGCAGCATTTTGTTCAATTCCAGTTTTGATTTAATCGAATCCATAACATTTATTAACTGTTATATCTTATCTTCATGAAGTCCGCAAACCCTTGTAAATGCTAAATTTGTAGCGAGTGAGTTTGCCCTTACGCTTTCCCTTGTGTTATATCCTTTTCCCTCATGTTACGAATGCTCACAAGCAAAATTAAGGGAAAGAAAATCCTGTAACAAATTATAACATGAAATGAAAATGGCAGGAAGAACGGATTGAAATGCTTTCAAAACTATTAGAATATCATGGAAAGGATGTACGGTTATCTCATAATATAACAAGAGACGAAAATTTTAAGCTTTTTGATGCTTGAATTTTATTTTAATTTTTATAGAGAGGACACGTTGATTTTTCAGTGTATCCTCTCTATTTAAAATTATTTTTAAATAGTTCTTGCACAAAAACAAATAGCATGCTAAAATCTATTTAAAGAAAGTTTTAAATAGGTAAAAGATATGGGAGAAACTAACATTTTTAAAGTATTGGCAGATAGCCAGCGAAGAGACATTCTTATTATGTTGAGAAATGAGCGATTAAATGCTGGAGAGATTGCTGAAAAATTACAGATCACACCGGCTGCTCTTTCTTATCATTTAAAATTATTAAAAAACGCAGATTTGATATCTGAATATAAAGAGAAAAACTTTGTTTATTATGAAATCAACACTACGGTTTTCGATGAATTAATTATATGGTTAACCAGTTTGGAGGGAAAAAGAATGAAAAAGTAATGTGGATAGTAGCAATGATTCCAGTTGTAGTTACAAGTGTGGTGCTACAGTTTATGCCTGATATTATACCTATGCATCATGACTTGGAGGGAAACACTGACAGATGGGGAAGTAAAACAGAAGTCTTAATTTTCCAGTAATTATTTTGTTTATTACACTATTTTGGCATCTGCTAATCTATGTATTTGAGAAAAAATCACAAAATGCAAATACAGAAAAGGAACAGATGGAAGCAAAATCTTCTGCAAAGGTATTATGTGTTGTAGGAATTTCGCAAGCAATCATGTTCGGGATTATGCATTATTTTATTCTTTATTCTTCTTGGATACAGGCAAATGCAGGTGGTGAACATGCGGTTATTGACATTGCAAAAGTTTCATGTATTTTGTGTGGTATTATGTTTATTGTATTAGGAAATTTTATGACAAAGGCAAAACGAAATGCAGTAGTGGGAGTTCGAACCGTTTGGAGTATGCACAATGATAATACATGGAGAAAGAGTAACCGCTTTGGTGCAATATGTATTATTATTACGGGGTTATTGACTATCATTACAACCGTATTTACAAGTGGGATGACTGGCACAATCTTTATGTTGATTTATTTATTATTAGCAACAATTGTAACTGTGGTATACTCAAAAAAGATATATGATAAGGAAATAGAAAAATAATTTGTATCTTTATGCGAGAGGGTGAAATTCCAGTCTTTACGGAGAGATAACAAACGAAGGGGAGGCAATTGCCTCCTTTCGTTTGTTATCTACTCCTTCCACGGTTTGGTGGAGAATATGGTCTTGTTAACTCTCGCTCCCTAATGTCCTGTTTCTTAGATTTAAGCCTATCGTGTAGAGACTGCGGCTTTTCTCCATACCGTTGTTTCCAATTCTTAAGGCTGTCCTGATAATCCCCATAAGCTGTCTCTGCCTTATGAAATGCCTTGTAGAAGGCTTCCACATTCGGATACCCGTATTCCTTTACGATATGAGATAAGCGGACTTTCATTCTTGCAATCCGTTCCTCCAATCCGGCTATCTCCGTTGAAAGCTCGGAACGCCTTTTTGCTTTGAAGATACCTTTGCTGTCGGACAGTTCAATTTCAAGGTCACTTCGCTGTTTCTCGAGTGCAAAAATTGCTTTATTCTGTTCCTGCAGCTTTTGATAAATCTCGCATAAGTGCTTGTAAGAAACTGCTTCCGGTGATGGCTGTGGTCTTGGCGGTATGGCAGGCTTTGGTGTATCTGTCTGCTTTCTGCTTTCTTCTGGTACAGCTTTCTGCTCTTTGAAATCTGTGTTCTCCGGTCTTGCTTCAAGCTCTTTGGAAATTACTTTATCTTCAAGCTCCAGAGTTTTGAGAAATACTTTGGAGATTAACAGTTCTAATACTGCAATGGCAGTACCGATAATGGAAGATAACAGATTCGGTCTGTTTCCGTAAAGCCATACGGATTCCACAATCTTGTCCGTTATCCGTTCCTTTTTTATCTGCATGATTTCTGACTTGGAAACACCCGTTACAATCGCTCTGTCAACAGTCTGATTCCACAAGGTGCGTTTACTGTTGTCTGCCTCAATCTCGGTGGCTTTCGGATTGTTCTTACCAATCTTTTTGGTGGCAAGATACATACCGCCACGCTCAAAAACTTCTAACCGCTGGCTTTTATCCCACACATACTGATTGATAAGATTGGTATAATCCTGCTTGACGGTATCAAGGAAATTTTCAGCCTTGAAGTGTTTATCCTTAATGGAGAAAATCTGTCTTTCGTATACCTCACCTTTGTGAATCACCTTACACCTTTTACGGATATTTCCTTCTTCATCAAGTATCTCTTTCTTGGTGCGTACATGATTTCCCTTTTCGTCATAGAACATATTGCGGGTGGCAACCTTTTCTATGGGCTGTTCCAAGAGTGTACGCTCCGAAAAAATGAGATGGATGTGATAGTTGGTTTTCCGCTTATTGTGATGCAGGGCTGCGATACAGTCCGTTCCGTAAGTCTGTCTGAAATGGTCTGTAAATATCTGCAACAGTCTGTCTGGAGGATACTCCGTAAAAGATTCCGGCAGGGCTATGATCAATTCCCTTGCCTCAATACATTTCCCCTCCGTACCGTTTTTTTTAAATTCTGCCTGATTATATTTTGCAAGGTCAGTCCAAAAATTACGGTCTGTGGTTTCATATACCGCATACAGATTTTCCTGCTTCTTTGGGCTTGAAATATAATAAATTCTTCCCCGGACATTGTGGAGCTTCGTCATCTGAATAAATGAATTTCTTGGCATGTGCTTCCTCCTTTCCGTATCTGCCAAGTACGAAGCTGCAAGAAATGAGGATGGGAAACTTTCTAATGTGAAAGTGAGTAGACTACATAGGTAGCCTGTCTACGAACATATCCGCCTGTCGGCGAAAAGCTCCCAGCAGGCGAAATACACAGAGTACAAATCGTAAGATTTGTGCGAGGGGTGTATTTCGCTCTCAAACGCCGAGGGCTTGTATAAAAAAGTTTCTTCCCCACTTCTTAAATTTCCGGTTGTATCTTAGAGGAAGCACATGGTATAATCTATTTGCGTGTAGGTATATCATGGCTTCGGTCAGATACATACCTTAGGGATGGTCTTAGGACTGTCCCTATTTAATTTGTCACATTTCTTGTGACAGCTCTGACATTTCCTTTGTCCCTTAAGTCCCTGCCTTCATTGGCGGTCATGAACTTTTCAAGCATATCCGTTTTGATAAGACTTTCCGTCCTACCTTCAATACCGGAAGCTTTTTCCAATCTACCAGTTTCCGCAGGGTATTTCTGCCGATACCCGTATAGTCGGCAGCTTCCTCAATGGACAGTGCAATCTTCACTTCTGTCATTAAAACACCTCCTCTTGAATTGCATAATGCAATTTTGTAACTATGCCTACTATATAACTTTTATATCTTCTTGTCAAGCGTTACGAAATTTTAAAAGTAATTATTAACTTGCATATTGCAATGCTACTTTTACTGTGTTATACTTTAGCCATACCGAAAAAGGAGGCGTATCAGAATGAAAGATAAAGAATTACGCAAGTTAATCGGTAGCAGGGCAAAACAACGCAGACTGGAATTAGGTGTCAACCAGCCTTATATAGCAGAAAAGATGGGAGTTACCGCTTCCACCATACAGCGGTATGAGGCAGGAACGATTGACAACACCAAGAAGCTTGTTCTGGATGGTCTGTCGGAAGCACTTCATGTATCAGTGGAGTGGCTGAAGGGCGAGACGGAAGAAATGACAAGTGATGTTACGGATAAAAGGGAATTACAGATTCGTGATACCATGACTTCCATTCTCTCCAAACTGCCTTATGATATGAAGGCAGACGAAGCGGATTTTTCCAAAGATTTACTGCTGCTGATGTTGAAGGAATACGAATTATTCGTTGATTCCTTTCAATATGCCTGTAAGAATTTTAAAGGGAATACGGAAGATGCCACAATTGCAAAAGTAATGGGGTTTGAATCCAATCAGGAATATAATGAGATTATGTTCCTTAGGGAAATCACCCATACGGTAAACGCACTGAACGACATGGGCGACATTGTAAGGCTCTATTCCAAGAATCCCGAAACGGCAGCCGTAAGGCTTGCAAATCTTCTTTCAGAGAAAGACTTCGAACCGGTATAGATTAGACAACCGGAGTTATGATATACTTACACGCAGAAAGCATTTCATCAGTTCCGATTGTCGATATCGAAAGGAGTAACGATTATGGCAAAAGGTTCTGTAAGAAAGAAAGGCAAGAAATGGTACTACCGCTTCTATGTGGAAGATGCAAGCGGTAATCTGGTGCAGAAGGAATTTGCAGGTACGGAAAACAAAAGCGAGACGGAAAAGCTGTTGAGGCAGGCAATGGAGGATTATGAAGCCAAGCGGTTTGTTGCAAAGGCTGAAAACATCACACTCGGAGAGTTGCTTGACCTGTGGGCTGAGGAAGAATTAAAGACAGGCACATTGAGTAATGGAACGGTTGGCAATTATCTTCAGACAATTGGGAGAATCAAACAACACCCTATCAGCAAAAGGAAACTGAAAACGGTGACTTCGGTACACCTGCAGGAGTTTATGGATTTGCTCTCATTTGGAGGCACTGTGGGAGATTTTATATCAAAAGGATATTCCATTGATTATGTAAGGTCATTTTCAGCAGTATTGCAACAGTCATTCCGGTTTGCGGTATTTCCGAAACAGTTTATTACCTTCAATCCCATGCAGTATGTGGTGATGAGGCACAAAAAGGAAGAAACGGATTTGTTTGCGGATGAAACAGCCGCAGACAGAGACAAGGTTAAACCGCTTTCCTTTGAAATGTACCGGAAACTGATTGAACAGCTTGGAAAACGAAGCAGAGATGCGATTCTTCCGGTTCAGATAGCATACTTTACAGGTCTCAGACTTGGGGAAGTGGCAGGTCTGACATGGCAGGACATCAACCTTGAAGAACAGTATTTAACTGTACGCAGGAGTGTCCGTTACAATGGGGCTACCCATAAGCACGAAATTGGTCCGACAAAATGGAAAAAGGTCAGAGTTGTTGACTTTGGCGATACCCTCGCAGACATTCTGAGAAAGGCAAAAAAGGAACAACACAAAAACCGTTTTCAGTATGGAGAACTTTATCAGCGGAATTTTTACAGAGAGGTAATGGAAAAGAATCGGGTGCATTACGAGTATTACCATTGGGAATGACAGAAAATGTGCC
>ENA-OQIR01000545-OQIR01000545.1-human-gut-metagenome-genome-assembly--contig:-NODE-545-length-15910-cov-4.847114_pt1 | contig 15910 bp, 20 predicted proteins | sample MGYA00242580_ERZ504745 | MGnify/ENA primary metagenome ERZ504745 (study PRJEB26092, sample SAMD00036214) | human gut metagenome | host: Homo sapiens | study: EMG produced TPA metagenomics assembly of... | reverse complement strand
CTGGGCTGCAGCCTCGCGCTCGGCTGCCTCGCGGGCAGCGGCGCGCTTTTCCTCAAAGTCGTCAACGAGTTTCTTGCCCTTTTCGAATGCCCCTTAAAGAAATGGGAGGCGCTGGCACCGATCGAAGAAAACGCGGAAGCGATATCGGCATGGGCGTCGTCACCGGAAGCTCGGCAGAAAATCGGTGTCGCTCTCGTAGGACACACGCTGCGGATACGCATCGTAGTCGTCCTCGGTATTATCGAGCTCCTCGGGCGCGGGGCAGGCGCCATGACGTCCAGACCGGCTGCGGGATCGATAGCAGTCTCCGCATCGGCTTCCGTCTCGACGGCATTGGCCTCATCGGGCTGCGCAGCCACGACCGGATCGGGCTGGGGCGCGGGCTCGAACGTCGGCTCCTCGCCCTCTTCGTAATCGAGCGTACAGGACTCGGGAAGCATTCCCAGGGCACGGATGGCATCCGAGCCAAACCGGATGTTGCCGGCGGCATTGCGATAAAGCTTGGGCTCGGGCTCGGCCTGCTCGGCCGCGGCAGGCTCCTCTGCCGACTCGGCAGCGGACTCGTCTGCAACGGGCTCCTCGGCCGGAATATCTTGGACCTGGGACTCGGGTGCAATGACGCCAATCAGGGTCTCGTCGGCAGAAGCACCTTCGAATCCATCGATTTGCTCATCAAAAGCCTCGCCCTGCTCACCCTCGGGAGCGACCGGCTGGCCATACTCATCCTCGGTATAGGCAGGCTCTTCGTACTCGATGGTGTTGCCGTAGTCGTTTTGCTGCTGGGCCGCGGCATACTCCGCCGCCGCGCGCGCCATTTCCTCGGCACGACGTTTCTGCTCCCCAAAATAGGTATCGAACGGAACATCGTCGGGAAACTCGTTCTCGCCCTGGAAGGGAGCAACGTTGTCCATAACGCCGAGCATAGCGGCGACAGAAGACTTGTTGCACACCGCGCCGGACGTATAGGGAAGAACGTGGCGGTTAGAGATGATGTTTGCCGCGTTGGCAAGTGCAACGAGGGAAGCGAGGATCGCGACAATCCACAGCAGAACCTTGAGCGCGCCGGGGAGCGGCAGGATACGCAGGATGGCAACGGCAGCAGGGGCAATCGTGGCAACGGACAACAGCTTGGCGATGAGCGCACGATACGAAGCATAGGGCTCGCGGGCGAGCAGCTCAGCACGGGGAGAGTCGTAGTGTGCGACAACGACCACCGGGCGGTTGCGCGGAGACGCGAGCGGGCCCGAGGCCTTGTGGTAGGCGATGACATTTTGGCTCACGCCCGTCTTGCCCAGGCGCGAAACCACGGGGTGGCCCGTGCGCTCGAGCACGTAAAGAACGGCGCCGACAATGGCCAGCAAGGTGCCGACCAAGCCGATACCGCCGCCGATGCCCATCAGCAGGGCGCCGGCAAACGCAAGAATACCGGTAACGGCAAATGCCAATCTACTGGGCGCCGGGGCATTGAACTCCTGAACCTCGGGGTCAAAGCCGTGGTTGCGGAAGATCTGAGCGATATCCTCGGCAGCCAAGCGCTCTTCTTCGCTGCATGCCGGCGTAATGCCGGTGTTCTGCAGCAGGTGGTTAATATAGTTCTGGGTGTTCGCCATGTGCGCTCCACATCCATAATCCGACAAATAGGCCAATGCATGCACATTAGAACCGTATATAGTCGAAAGTATACCCCGAGCGAGCGCAAACGACCGAATTCGGGCCATCTTAACGCCTCGAGCGGACAAGGATATAGCCTAATCTCCATATCGGACTAAAATCATGGCAGCAAACCACCTTCTCATGCGAGGACTCTATGACGGCAAGCGACGCGACCGCGACAATTAAAAAGGGGAATTCGGAGCCCGGTTTCGATAAAACGGCTCAGCGCATCCTCAATCTTTTCTTTGTGCTCAACAGCTCCCCCGAACCGCTGACGACCGAGCAGATCGTCTTGGATTCTGACCTGGGATATGGCTCGGGCAATATCGACTCGGATAAGCGCAAGTTTCGGCGCGATCGTGACAAACTGCTCGAGCGTGGCATCTTAATCAAGGAGGTTCGCCCCGCCGGTGCGCAGGAGACCGAGGAAAGCTCGTGGACAATCGACCGCGAGCACACGTTTGCTGCAGGCGGCCTCATCACCGCAGACGACGCCGATATCCTACTCAACGCCATCGACCAGACGCTAGCGGCCGGCTCTTCCACCTTTGCCGCGCCGCTTGCCGATATTCGCTCCAAAATTGCCTACCTCACCGGCAGGACGACGGTGGACGAAGTACCGATCCGCCGCTCTCCCACCGTCGATGCGGTATGGAGCGCCTTTGCCGAGCGATGCGCGCTGCGATTTTTATATCAGAACGGACGCGGCGAGCAGAAAGAACGTACCGTCTGTGTCTACGGCATGTTCGAACGCGAGGGCGTGGCGTACTTCTGCGGCCTCGACAATGTCACCGACGACATCAGGACATTCCGCTGCGACCGTATCGTTCGCGCATGGCGTCCTTCGAAGGCCTACGCCATCCCTGCGGACTTCAATCTCAACGACTATCTGTTCTTTGAATTCGATTTCGCCGACCGACCGCCCGTTGCAGCCACGTTCTCGTTCGCCCTCAGACGCAGATCGATATGATCAACGGCCTCACGCGCGGGCGAGGTGAGCTCACACACACCGATGCGGGATGGATCTGGACCGTTGACGTGCGCGACCTTGAAGCCGCCGCCTCATTTTGCATGGCCCACGCCATGGACGGCATGAGGCCCATGGCCCCCAAATCGCTCAAGCAGGCGTGGAACCACCTCATTGAAAGGACGGTGCACGAGTATGCCCGTGCGTAAACTCACCAGCGAGCAGAGACTCTCGCGCGCCATCGACATCATGGAGGCCCTCTACGCCGCCGGCGAGAGCGGCATGACACGAACCGAGATTTGCGGCCGCTTTGACATCACGGGAGTATCGCTCGACGAGATTCTCGAGATCGTCTCGACGCTCGCGGACCGAGAATCTGGTGCGCGCATCATCTGCGAATGCCACGGCGAGCGTGTGGTCCTCACTGGTGACGCCGGGCGTGTGCTACCGTTGCGCTTGAGTGCAGCCGAGGGCGCTGTGCTCAACCACGAACTTGAATCGTTGGGGATCGAGCCGCAGACGGCAGCTCGGATTCGACACGCCCTTCTACCCGAAGAGCTCGGCTATAACCAGCGCGTCTTTGACACCGTCAACCACGGGTCGCACTGGCAGCAGCTGAGCTGTGCCATTCAGGACGGCGTTCGCTGCCGCATCTCATATCGCTCGATGGACGATGCACGGCCACGCGAGCGTCTGGTCGACCCCTTGCGCATTACGGCAAACGGCGACCAAACATACCTGATTGCCTGGGACATCACAGTCGATGAGCAGCGCACCTATCGCATGGATAAAATCGAGGGACTCGCCTTGACGGAAGACTCCGTCGTGCCTCACACACCGGACGTCGCATCCCTCCACGATTCCCTTGCCCGGACGCAGCGCAGCGCAAAGCTCTTGATGCCATTCGATATGGCGGAGCATCTGGACTGGGCCGGCATCACCCTAATCGAGCGCGGCGGGGCAGACATGGCAACGGTAACTGTGCATTACGGCTCCGAGCGTTGGCTACTGAGCCAGGTAATCGCAGCGGGCGGAGCCATCCGCATCTTGGATGACCCCGCCCTGTCAAAGCGCCTGTGCGATATGGCAAAAACCCTCGTCTGTCCGCTTTAGCGCCGCCGCTCGTGGCGTGCGCGCCACAGTTGCAGATAGTGCCCGATCTGCGCCGATTCGATGCGCTGGTAGGAGCTCGTGGGCAGCGACGTTAAGAACTTCTTTCCGTAGCCCTTCGTCACCAGGCGCGGGTCGGCCAGAATCAGCACGCCGCAATCGGTCGACGAGCGGATAAGGCGGCCGGCCGCCTGCTTGACCTCGAGCACCGCCTCGGGCAGCGAATAGCGCGCCCAAGCGCGGTCTTCGCGCAGGTTGCGCTCGCACGAGAGCGGGTCCGTGGGACTCGAGAACGGCAGCTTGGGAATGATGACGCAGCGCAGCGTCTCGCCGCTGGCGTCGAACCCCTCCCAGAAGGCCTTAAGCGCAAAAAGCGATGAAGTCGCTCGTTGATAAACCGATCGCGCAGGCGACGAGGAGATGAGTTGCGCTGCTGGCAGTTGAGCTCCAGACCCGCACGGGCCATCTTGGGCTCAACGCGGGCGTACAGGTCTTCCATGTCGCGCCGATTGGTGAACAGTGTGAGCACCGATCCGCCCATGGCAAGATGGGCGTCGACCAGCACGCGCTCGAGCGCCGTAAGATAGCTCTCGCGATCGCGCGGATCGGGGATATCGCCCGCAACGACTACAGCCATGTTCGAATCGAAGTCGTAGCTCGAGTCCAAGTGCAGCGATGAGGATGTTGAAGCGCCGATGCGATCGAGGCCGACCGCGTGGTTAAAGTGTTCGAAGCTTTTGGACACCGTCATGGTCGCCGAGGCAAAGATAGCCGTGTGAACCTCGGGCAGCCACTCGGTTGCCAAGGCCTCGCCAATGTCGATGCGCTCTGCGGTCATTGACTCTCCGCCGGCACGCAGCCTGCGATTGACCTGCAGCGAATACACGTAGTGTTCATCGGTGCCATCAATGATGAGTTTGAGGTTCTCGGCCAGCTCGTGCAGGCGGCGCGAGATATCACCCAGGTCGACAACAACCTCGGGCTTGTCGGCGGCGACGGCTTGCACCAGCGCGTCGACGCTCTTGTCAGCCTGTTCCAATACGTCGATGGCAGCGTAGGCCGACTGTAAGAAATCATGCCAGTCGTCAGATTCGCGCAGCTCGGGGCCAATCCATAGATTGGCATTGTCATAACCCCCACGGGCACGGCGGCCGAGCTCGCGAACGCCATCGAACACGTCGGCGATTGCCATGCTCGCGCGCGCAACCGTCGACGTCGCTTGCAGTAAGGCCCAGATAGAGCGTAGAGCCTCGGAGGTTGCCAAATCACGGGAGACCTGGCTTAGCGCACCGGTGCTCGAGCCACCCAGGCGCTCAAACAGAACGCGTGATTCGTCCGCCGACACCACGCGCGCCCACTGACGGCGCGCCTCGCGCTCGATGGAATGGGCCTCGTCGATTACCCAATGACGAATCGGAGGTAAAATCCTGCCCTCGGCCGCGACATTGCGGAACAGCAGGGAATGGTTGGTGACCACCACGTCGGCATGCGCTGCACGACGCGAGCGCCGTGGACCAAACATTTATCAGGGAAAAACGGGCAGAGGCGACGAGCACACTCGCGCGAGGCCGTCGTAAAGTCGGGGCGGTTGACGCTGCGCCACCGAATGCCGAGCGAGTCGAGGTCGCCATCGGCTGATTGGCAGACGTACGCCATAATGACCGCGACCGCCGTGAGCGTGTCCGCCGGATCGCGCTTGGTGGTAATCTCGACCTGGCCGCGGCTCATGCGCTCAAGCTTGCGCAGGCATGGATAGTGGTCATACCCCTTGAGAGCGCAAAATGACAGACCACCGTCCAGTTGCTCGGCAAGTTTTGGCAGCTCATGGTACATGAGCTGGTCGGCAAGATTATTCGATTTGGTCGCAATACCAACCGTGATGTTGTTACGGCGCGCTGCCTCGGCAAAAGGCACCAGATAGGCCATCGATTTGCCGACGCCCGTGCCCGCCTCAATTACACGATGAGTGCCCGTGACCAGCGCATCGCGGACCTCGAGCGCCATCGCGATCTGCTCATCACGCGGCTCGTAGGTGGGATACATGCGATTGACCAGGCCACCTGGCGCATAGTCTGCCTCAATCTCCTCACGACTCGGCATCTTGAGGACCGGCAGTTCGTCGGCGTCCACCCGATCGTCGGCGCGATCGGCCTTGAGAACGTCAGCACGAGCGGCGCTGAGAGAGAAGATAGAACCAGGGTTCTGCCCTGCCAAGAATGAGAAGATAGGACGATAGGACCAAGGCACATCCGGATGCATGTCGCTAGGCGCGCCATGAGGCCCTGAGCAAGTCGGTGAGCGCCACGAGCAACACGCGCCATACGCCACACAGGGCGTCGACGTCGGCATTGGCACGGTGTGATACCGAGTCACAGCCAAACAGATCGGCCATAAAAGACAACTTGTGCGATGCCAGGCGCGGAAGCGCGATGCGCGACAGCGCCAGCGAATCGATCCAGATATCGCTCACGTTGACGCCGCCTTTGACCGACTCGATAAACGAGCGGTCGAACGTGGCGTTATGTGCGATTACCGGGCAACCACCGACAAAATCGGCGAGAGCGGCTACGGCCTCAACGGCCGACGGGGCATCTGCCACATCGGCATTTGTAATGCTCGTGAGCTCGGTGATCTCGGCGGGAATCAGCTGCTTGGGATGCACGAAGGTATCGAAGCGGTCGACGACCTCGCGGCCCGAAAGACGGGCCGCCGAGATCTCGATCAGCTCATTGTCCTGCACCGAAAGACCTGTGGTCTCGGTATCGAGGACAATCACATCTTCCTCGATAAGGCCGAAGGACTGCGTTTTGGCGCGTTCGGCAAGCGTGGCATAGGAGTCGATGACAAACTGCGGCGTTCCTGACGAAACCGCGTCCTCGATTAGCATGCAATGCCCGCTCGACGAAGGCCCATACGAATCAGGCTGTCACAGACCTGCGGGAACGTCATGTCGTCGGTGTGGCGGATCTCGTCCGGATACAGCGACGTATCGGTCATGCCGGGAATGGTATTGGTCTCGAGGATAACGGGGCCGTCCTCACTCACGATAAAGTCGCTGCGCGAGATACCCAGGCAACCGAGGGCCTTGTGAGCAGCACAGGCAAGCTCCTGAGCGCGAGCGTAATTCTCGGGTGAAATCTGCGCCGGAATGCGATGGATGTCCGTAGGGTCGACATATTTCACGTCCAGATCGTAGAACTCGCAGTCCTCGGGTTTGCGAATCTCGACAATCGGCAGAGCGCGCACGTCGTCCTCGCCGTACACACCGACGGTGATCTCGGTACCTCGATGCACTTCTCGACCAGCACTTTGTCGCCGTACGCAAACGCTTGGCGATTGCCGCGGGCAGCTCGGAGGGCTCATGGACCAGGGAAATGCCATAGCTGGAACCGTTGACGGCCGGCTTCACAAAGCAGCGCTCGCCACAAACCTCGACGATATGATCGATATCGACTTCATCGCCCACCTCGAGCGCAAGGCCGGGGGCAATGGGAATGCCCGCCTTGGCGTACAGGAGCTTAGAGACCTCCTTGTCGGCACCGCAGGCGCTGGCAAGCACGCCCGAAGCCGTGTAGGGGATACCCAGGGTCTCCATGGCGCCTTGCATGGCGCCATCCTCGCCGCCGGCACCGTGCATGGCGATAAACGCCACGTCAAAGCCGCCGGTTGCCATGGTTACCATAAAGTCATCAGCGGCCGTATCGAGCAGCTCCACCGAGGTGTAGCCGGCTTCCTTCAGTGCCACCACAACGTTCTTTCCCGAATTAAGCGAGATCTCGCGCTCAGCGGAATGACCGCCCGCCAAGACCGCTACGTGCATGTTCTCTAGGCTTTTACCCGGCATGGGCAGACTCCTCCTCTATAATTTCTGCAGCTGATACCATATTGTAGCGATACCCTCTACGTTTCCCCAAAATCGAAAGGCTTCCATGAATCCCAGGACTAAATCTCAGGACATTCGCGACTTGAGCCAAAACGATATTCGCGAGCTCGTGGCCGAGCTTGGCAGCCCGCCTTCCGCGCGAAGCAGCTCATCGAATGGGTCTTTGAGAAGAACGTTTGTTCGTTCGACGACATGACCAACCTTCCCAAGGCTTTCCGCGAGCAGCTTAAAGAGGCTTTTGCCTTTGATACGCCGACTGAACTCACCAAGCAGGTTTCCAAAGATGGCTCGCGCAAGTATCTGCTCGAGTACCACGACGGCATTTCCGTCGAAACTGTCGGTATGCCCCGTCGCAACAAGCTTTCCGTCTGCGTTTCCACCCAGGCAGGCTGCGGCATGGGCTGTGCCTTTTGCGCTACCGGCCTCAACGGCCTCAAGCGCTCTCTGACCGCTCAAGAGATCGTCGACCAGGTACTTCATGTATCCAACGACTTTGGCGAGCGCGTCACGAGCGTTGTCTTCATGGGCCAGGGCGAGCCGTTTGCCAACTACGACGAGGTTCTCAAGGCACTGCGTATCCTCAACGACCCCGATGGCATCGGTATCGGTGCTCGTCACCTCACCGTCTCTACCAGCGGCGTTATTCCCGGTATTCGCAAATTTGCCGACATCCCCGAGCAGTTCACGCTTGCCGTTTCCCTGCATTCCGCCATCCAGTCGACACGCAATAAGCTAATGCCCGGTGTTAAGAAGTACACGCTACTTCGCCTTCACGAGGCGCTTCAACTCTACACCGAGAAGACTGGCCGCCGCCCGACCTATGAGTATGCCATGATCGAAGGCGTCAACGATACGAATCCCGAGATGCAGGCGCTCTGCGACTTCTGCGAGGAACGTTGTGCCACGTTAACCTGATTCAGCTTAACGACATCGAGGGCAGCCCGCTCAAGCCGTCGCCGATTCATAAGGTTGAGGATCTTCAGCGTCGTCTTGAGTCCCGTGGCATCGAGACCACGATTCGTAACTCCCGTGGTAACGATATTGACGCCGCTTGCGGACAGCTGAAGCAGCGCTTCAAAGTTCAGAAGAACGCATAGGGGAGTCGCACCCCAAAACGTTTCATGTGAAACATCGAACGCCCCGGTTACAGGAGATGCAACCGGGGCCGTTTTATTTATTGACCTTAATTTTGAATCAGCTGCTACCTGTCCCATTTTTTACGGCCAAATAAGGGTCCTTGCCTCGTGAATCAGACAAGGACCCCTCAAAATATGCTAAGTAATTGTTAGGTACCTAATAGCCTACATTTTCCCATTGGTTACTAACCCAACCTTGATTAATCTTGGGATTCTTCGTTACCTGAGCCGTACGCATGGCAACATCTTCTGTCATAACATCCATTTTCTTCTTGGATGTATCGACAATATCTTGCGCACTACGAAGCAAACGACCTCGAAGTTCATCGTCTGTCGCGATCTTATAGCCAGCAAAGGCACCAGCCGCGACAGTCGTCGCCAATGCAATCGCAGTTAAAATCCTATTCCTCATCTTGGCCTCCTTGATCAAACTGAATCATTTCGCCAAGAATACGAGAGAGCTCTTCCTCGTCTTTAAACTCAATCTCAATCTTATTCTTTCCACGCGAGCTCTTAACACGCACGTTGGTATTAAAAACCTGACGAAGCACGCGGGCAGCCTTTTTAAAAGACTGAGGCGTTGCAGGCCTCGGCGTCTTAGGTGTCTCTCCGGCAGAAAACAACGGAGCAAGATTTTCTGTCGCTCTTACGGAAAGGCCCTCTGCAACAACCTTCTCTGCAAGTCGAATTCGAGCGTCCTCATAGGGAACTGCAAGAATCGCACGTGCATGACCAGCAGTAAGTTTGCCCTCAAAAATCATCTGCTGAACAACTTCAGGGAGATCGAGAAGGCGCAGCGAGTTTGTAATTGCAGAGCGTGACTTGCTGACTGCCTTCGACAATGTCTCCTGGGTCATACCGCTGGCATCGATAAGCTGGCGATAGCCCTTAGCCTCTTCGACGGGATTCAGATCAGAACGCTGAAGGTTTTCGATCAGAGCAAGAGCCAGCATCTCTTCATCATTAACATCTTTAATGATGACAGGCAGCTCCTCAAGACCAGCAAGCTTTGACGCTTGGTAACGACGCTCACCAGCGATGATCTCATAGCCGTTTCCATGCTTGCGAACCAAAAGCGGCTGCAAGACGCCATGTTCTTGGATTGATTCGCTCAACTCACGAAGTTCAGTTTCGTTAAAGTGAATTCGCGGCTGATTAGGGTTGGGAACGATATCCTCAATAGGTAGTTTTGTTTCAGATGCGGCATTCGAAGCCGATGCAGCCGAACCACCGGTCTCATACTCGGCCTCTGAGACCAAAGCATTGAGTCCACGTCCCAATCCGCCACGTTTCTTTACACTAGGCACGCTTGATCACCTCTTTTGCAAGGTTCATATATGCTTTTGCACCCTTATTTTGAGGTGCATAGGTAATTACCGGTTCCCCAAAAGACGGAGCTTCGGAGATTTTAACCGTACGGGGGATCAACGTCTTAAATGCCTTATCACCAAAGTACGATTGAACCTCCTCAACAACCTGATTCGATAGAGAAGTACGCGAGTCATACATGGTCATAAGCACACCGTAGGTGTCTAAGCCCTTGTTCAGACGAGATTTGACCATCTTCATTGACTCAAGCAGCTTCGTAACGCCCTCGAGTGCGTAATACTCGCACTGGATCGGAATCAAAACGCTGTCTGCTGCGGTCAAAGCGTTGATAGTAAGCAGGCCGAGCGAAGGAGGGCAGTCAATGAAAATAAAATCGAACTCGTCCTGAATCGGCTCAAGCAAATCTTTGAGACGGGTTTCACGAGCAATTGCGCTTACGAGTTCAATTTCCGCGCCTGCAAGCTGAATTGTAGCCGGAATTACGAATACCTTTTTGCAATTTGTATCAAGAACAAGCGATTCTGCCGGTACATCATTCAGCAATGCATCATAGATGCAGTGATCAAGGTCTTCTTTTTCAATTCCGAATCCACTGGTGCTGTTTCCCTGCGGATCAAAATCAACAATCAGTGTCTTACGACCCTGCTCACCCAGTGCTGCTGCAAGGTTTACAGCCGTCGTTGACTTACCGACGCCGCCTTTTTGATTGATGATTGCAATGATACGCGTGTCTTTTGCGCTCTTAGAACGCTTAACGTCGCGAAATCCCACGGTCCCTCCTGGTGTGTATTAAAGCTGTCAAACGGAGGATGTTTCACGTGAAACATTCCGAATCGATAGCAACTGCTATGTTTCACGTGAAACACTGCAAGCTGTTAGTAACCATTATGTTTCACGTGAAACATCTAGGCAAGCGGATTCTTCTTTGCCATGCCATTTGCACGAGGCAATGAAACGGATGCTGAATGACTCTTCTTAAGAACAATGAACTCCCTGTGACCCAAGCCTTCAGGCAAATCAATTGCGTCATTCAGAAGCAAAGTGAAGCCGCAAATCTTAGCTGCTGACATGCCGGAAGCAAGCTCCTCATCCGAAGGATTGCCCTTGGTGATAACAAATAGCCCTCCATCCTTCAGGTACGGAGCCGCATACTCAACAAGAATCGGTAGAGGGGCCAGTGCGCGGGCGGTTACAACGGAGAACTGCTTCTTATGGCTTCGAGCATATTCTTCAAGACGATCATGAACGGCATGAGCATGTTTCAATCCAAGAGCATGGACAAAGGAATTAACCGCATCAACCTTCTTGCCAACAGAGTCAATATAAGTAGCTTTACGATGCGTGGTTATGGTTAATGGAATACCAGGGAAGCCCGCACCTGTTCCCATATCGAGCAAAGCTCCCTCAGGAGCCTTATTGATATAGGGGAGCAAAACAAGTGAGTCGAGGATATGAAGTACGGCAGCATCTTCTACGTTAAGAATACGGGTGAGATTGGTTGTCTTATTTGTTTCTAGAACCAAATCCAAATGCTGGATACATTTCCTCAGCTCAATATCAGTTACGCTCAAGGAATATTCTTTGCAATAGGAAGTTAGGCGACTCAACATCTCGTCAGCCTGCTGATCGGTAAGTACAAACAACTGAAGCTCCTTTCTGACAAAAATCAGCGTATCGAGAACTTTTGACAAAAAAAAAGGGGACGTGGAAACCACGTCCCCCTAGCATAAGCTCGAGTAGATTATCGAGCAACAATCACCACATGGCGATCAGGGTCAGAACCCTCAGAATGAGTATCGACTGCATCGTTGCCACGAAGTGCAATGTGAACCAGTCGGCGCTCGTAGGCATTCATGGGCGGAAGCGAAACACTCTTATGAGTGCGGATGGCACGCTCGGCAGCAGACTGAGCCATGGAGGCGACCTTATCCTGACGGCGACTCTTGTATCCCTCGACGTCCACTACAACCGGATACCTAAAGCCAAGCTTGCGGCTCACCAGCAAAGAGAACATAACCTGAAGAGCATCAAGAGTGCGACCATGACGGCCAATGAGAACGGCAAGGTCGGGAGCCGTTACATCCAAAATCAGCTCACCCTCGTCGCCCTCATACTCATCGATAGGAGAGTTGGCGGCATCGAAGTGCGAAAGGATGGAACGCAGGATGGAAATCGCAACATCGGCAATGGTGTCGAGCTCCTCATCGGTCAGCTCTTCACCAGCTTGTAGCGCTGTGCAATCTCGGGATAATCGCCCGCGACCTGCGGGGCAACCTCCTCAAGCATATCCTCGATGATCTCTTCAGACATAACGTACTCCAAAGGTTAGGTACCTAAATAAGATTGATATCCCACTACTTCTTCTTGTGCGGGCGCGGCTTCTTCTCGCGACGAATGACCTCAACCTGCAGCGGAGCTTCTTAAGACGCTCCTCCTCATCGGCCTTCGCCTTGTCGATGACCTTCTGCGTCACAAAAATCTGCTGGATAACCTGCCAAGCAGACGAGACGTCGTAGTACAGCAGAACACCAACGGGAAGGCTCCAGCCCATCCAAAGCATCATGACCGTCATGACAACGGCCATCATACGCATGCTCTGAGCCTGCTGGCCGGTCTGGTTGCGCGACATATAGAGCTGCGGAATCAGGGTCAGGACGGCAAACAGGATCAGGCAAACCAGCGCAGGCAGTGCAACCATAAAGCCATCGGCAAAGGAAGCGCTCGGCGTGGTGGTCAGGTCGGGCAGGATGTTGAAGAACGAGAACGTGCCGTTGTTAAAGTACTGCGGCAGGTTGCGCAGCAATGTAAACAGGGCGAACAGGATAGGCATCTGAATCAGCAGCGGCAGACAGCCAGCCATGGGGTTGAACTTGTTCTCGCTGTAGAACTTCTGCATCTCCTCGGCCTGACGCTGGGGATCGTCGGCATAGCGCTCCTGGATCTCGAGCATCTTGGGCTGCAGCACCTGCATGCGAGCCGTCGACTTGGTCGACTTGAGCATAAGCGGCGTCAGCAGCAGACGGATGATGACCACCAGGATGATAATGGACAGGCCCCAGTCGACCGCAAAGGTCTGGATGAGCTTGAGCAGCTCGAAAAGGATGTTAACGATCCAATCCCACATGTAAGTTTTCCTCCGATAGCGAGTGCCCGCTAGGCACAGGGTCATAACCGCCGACGTGCAGGGGATTGCAACGAGCGATGCGCCTCACGGCAAGCCAGCAGCCTCTCAAAACACCGTGCTTCTCAATCGCCTGGATGGCGTATTGCGAGCACGTTGGGTAATAAATGCAGGCGTCAGGCAATAAGGGCGAAATAACCTGTTGATATATGCGAATAGGAGCGATGGCAACACGTCGCAAAACGTGATTGCTCATCGCTCCTCCCCGGCAACGCGGCGCGCTTCATAAGCGAACGCAACGCCTTGTCCATCTCCTGCGGCGAGGAAACCCTCGTCTTGGGAGTTGCAAACAAGATGATGTCATAACCCGCAACGGGAAATCCGCAGCTGCGGGCGGCCTCGCGCATCACACGCTTAGATCGTTGCGCACGACGGCACAACCGAGTCGCTTAGCACCAACGAAGGCGACCCTTCCGGAGTCGCCTTCGCCAACCGATTCACATATGGTCATTCGAATCAGAGGGTGATTGAAACGACGCCCCTGACTGAACACATGCTCGAAATCTTGCCGAGACTTAATAGTCTTCATGCGAGATGTGTGTATCGCTGCTAGACAGTGAGACGCTTGCGGCCCTTGGCGCGACGACGGGCGAGCACGGCACGACCACCCTTAGTGGCCATACGGGCACGGAAGCCATGGGTCTTGGCACGCTTACGCTTATTAGGCTGATACGTACGCTTCATCTTAAGTTCCTCCTGCTGCATTTCGAGTGTCCGCGGGGACGCGGACGCAGATATAGACACGTGAGCTTGAAGATTGTAGGGAAATCAATGTTCAAATGTCAAGAAATCAAAGGTAAAAGGTTGCGCAGTTCACACGGTTCCCCCATAAGCACAACCGAAATTTGCGCCTCATGGCAACCTTTCACGATATTTCATCGAGTTTTCAACAGGTCATGTTGGCAATGTTGAGAACTTTTCGCCCGTTTTCCAAAGTTTTCAACAAGTTTTGAAAAGTTGTCGAAAGATGAGAAACGTTGCACGGTGAGCTACTATTTGTTCGAAACCTTTTGAAAGATTGCGAGCGGCATGTCTGACGACTTTTACACCATGGTCGATTCCGGAGACCCGGCACCCGACAACGAGCACATCACCGGCGTGCGCGAAGAGCGTGCGGAAGGCGAGCAGACGACCACGCAGGCGCCAAAAGCCATGTACGCCGCGCGCATCGCCGTCTATGACGACATGCTGTCGACACCGCGGGTGATCGTCATTGATCCGCAAGATGTCCGCACGTATTTGGAAGAGACGACCAACACCGTCTACCAGTGCATGAAAGAACAAGGTGGCCATATCTCGCTCATGGTCATCCGCGAGATTGTCGAAAACTTTATCCACGCACACTTTGCCGAGCCCATCATCTCGATTCTGGACGGCGGAGACACCATCCGCTTTGCTGACCAAGGACCCGGCATCGACGACAAGGAACGTGCTTTCGACTTTGGCGTTACCAGCGCAAACAGCAAGATGAAGCGCTATATCCGTGGAACCGGAGCAGGGTTTCCCATGGTGCAGGAGTATTTGGAAAACGCCGGCGGTGCCGTATCCATCGAGGACAACATGGGCAACGGCACCGTGGTTACGGTAAGCCTGGACCCTAAACGCGTGCAGGAAATCGAGCGCGCCGGCGGACGCGGTGCTTCCGTGCGGCCCGAGACGGAGCAGCCCACATATCCCTGCCGGGAGCTTTTGCGCAGCAGCCCATGGCAACGCAGCAGATGCAGCCCCCCGTGGGGCAGATGCAGCATCCCGGAATGCTTCCTACACAAGAGCCCCAGCGACATCGATGTCGATGCCGCCAAACATGCCAGAGACCGTGCCGCTGGCGGATCAGGATGCAGCAGCAATGCAGCAGGCGACGGGGGCACCGGGTGGCCAGCAAATGGGCTATCAGCCGTACCAACAGGGATATCCATATCAGCAGATGCCGCCACTGGGGTATGGCCAGCAGTTCCCGCAGCAGTACCAGCAGGATATCAGCAGCCGTACCAGCAGATGCCGCAGCAGCAGTACAGCCCTTGGGCCCAGCAGATGCCTCCGCAGCCTTACCAACAGTGGCCTCAAAGTTTTCAACAGCAAATGCCACCGATGCAGAGTTCTCAACAACCAGCAGCTCAAATGATGTATCCTAATGCAGCAAATCAGTATGCGCAGCCACAACCGGACGTGTTCGTAAGCGACCGCGGCAACGCCGCGCTGGGCTATCTGGCGCAAAATCAAGCGTGCGGTGCAACCGATCTGGCGAGGGCGTTTGGAAACTCGGCCCCCACTTGGTCACGCACGCTCAATGACTTGGCGCAGGCCGGCTTGGTCATCAAGCATGGCCAGAAATACCATCTGACCGAACTCGGCGCCGCTCGCGTGCGAGCTCAGAGCTAAAGAACGGGAGAGACAGTGGACGAGGAAGCAAGCATCATCCTGGGGGATGCCATCGCCTTTTGTCAGCGCGACGGCCAAGATGCACGCCTCATCAACATGCTGGGGCAATCGCGCGCCATAAGCCTGACCGAAGATACGCTCACGATCGAGGCCCCCTCGCGCTTTGCCATCGCGCAGCTCAAAAAGCATCAGCCGACTATTGAGCCTATCTAGAAGAAATCGCCTTTGCGCCGATTGCGCTCGACATCCGTGGCACCGCAAGCGCCGCGACG
>ENA-OQIR01000544-OQIR01000544.1-human-gut-metagenome-genome-assembly--contig:-NODE-544-length-15916-cov-4.144594_pt1 | contig 15916 bp, 17 predicted proteins | sample MGYA00242580_ERZ504745 | MGnify/ENA primary metagenome ERZ504745 (study PRJEB26092, sample SAMD00036214) | human gut metagenome | host: Homo sapiens | study: EMG produced TPA metagenomics assembly of... | reverse complement strand
TGCTTCCGCAGCACTGACACTTCCGACATCCGTGCCTCATCTGCTTTTACAGATTCCAGCAGCGCATCACATTTTTCAGAAATTCCATCTGCCTTTTCTTTCAGTTCTGCATAACTCTTGATTCCATGCTCCTCCATGAACATCATAGCTTTTGCCATTTGCTTCAGATTAAAGACTTTCGCCCAGCGCGCATACCCTGCGCCTTTGCCCGCCTGCATTTTGGCACGGATATCAATAAGGAACGACAACTCCGCCTTCTGATGTACCTGCGCCGACCGTGCGCTTGTGCGGTTTTTCTCTGCAAATTTACTTTTATGAACCGCGTTCCCGGCAATCACTTCGCAGAGTTCTTCGACCGAATATCCTTTGCCAAGAGAGCGGAAACGAGCAAATCTGGCGTGGCCTTTTCCCCGCAGCAGGCTGTTTTCCATCTTTATACTCGTACCCTGCTTCCTGCAAAATTTCAATCAGTTCCCGGAAGTCTTTTGGTTTTCTTGCCAATGCTGCATCAATGGCCTCGCAGATTTCATCCCGCTGCGATTTTTTCTCCGGGTATTCCGTTCTCTTCTTCCGCTCTGCATAGGGCTTCCGGATAATGACCGATAACCGGTGTTCCAGGCAGACGATATCACTGAGCCTTGCCAGTGCAAGACCGGATAAGCGAAAATCTCGGAATTTTCTGGTGCTGTCTAATGTAGTCGAATTAAAAATAATGTGGTTATGAATGTGTGCACGATCAACATGGGTAGCCACGATAAAGGCATGTTTTCCCTTAGTAAAGCGCATGGCCGTCTCATATCCAACCTTGTTCGCCTCCTCCGGCGTGATTTCTCCGGGCTTAAAAGATTGCCGAATCTGATATGCAATCACATCATGCGCCTGGGTTCTACCGGTGATATGCTCATACTGCCGTTTGGAGAGCAGAAATTCTTCATCACAGGTCTTTGCGTCACAGGCATACGCGCTGATATATTTTCCATCTTCCGTCTTTGCTGCATTCTCAGTATAATCAGTACGGTCAGCCAGACACTGCGCCACCGTCTTTCCTTTATTAATATGCAGCGCAATTAGTCTTGTAGCCGCCATTTTCATATTTCTCCATCTAAAAAGAGCTACCCGAAGGCAGCTCTTACCAATCTACTATTCTCATTTTAACATCCGTTCCCGGTCATAAGCTCCCTGCAAATAAACGGCCTGCTTGATGATTTCTTCCATATCGAAATAGACACACATAATGCTTTCGTACAGCTTCCACACATTAGATTCGCTGCCGCCCACCATTTCCATCAGCTGGTCTTCCATCTTCGATTGCTCAGACTGTTTTTCCTGATAAGCAGTCTCTTCCACAAAATGATTCTCTCCATCTGTTTCCTCGTACCGTAAATCATAATAATCTTTCATAAACTGAATATCCATCTAATCCCTCCTGAACTCAAATTGTCAAAACATCCTCTACACACTCGCACAGCCGTTCCATTAGTTCCATGATGCCGCCCGCTCCAACCGCAGCTGCGAACAGTCCCATCTCAATCAGGTCAGCAGGAACACATCCGTCCAGCTCGCCCGAACCACAGAATAAATGCCGCAGCCAAGAACGAAAAGCATAACCGGCGAAAGTACCACAGGGATAGCTGCATCAGCAGATTCCAGATAAAGCACAGAAATCGCAGCAGAAACGCAACCGGCAGCAACAGGATTTTCAGCACCAGCTTCAACAAAAAACATACGATCTTCATGGATTTCACCCCTTCGTTTTTCTTTTCATCTTCATTTTATCGTACCCGCTTGTCAAACACCACGATGTCAACAGGAAGACCTGCAAAAAATATGTAATGACACAGACTGTTTCATCTGTGCCATGTGCAATAGAAGTTCCGCACGTTTGCGCCGTCATCGAATACCAGAAAGCCTCTTTAAGATCAGCTTTTGCATCTCCCAGAGTTCATCCAGTCGCTTCTGCAATCCCGGATATCCTCCGCATAGATGCTTCCAGATTCATTGGCGCGTTTTGCGTACTGGTTCAGGTTGTTGCTGCATCGGCGAAGAAGTGTGGATACCTGCGCCACATCCGACAAATCAAGATTTACGCAGTACCCGTCCATCGCCATTTTTCTCATATAGGCACCGGTATTCCGAATCCCCAATTCTTTCTGCTTTTCACGAATCCTCGCCAGCTCTTCCGGGTTTACCCGGACATTGATCCAGTGTTCCCGAACACTCATAGTGCCACCTCCTCATCATTTCGATGTGTCATCGGCGGAATGCGCCCTGCACGGTCACGCAGCTCTGCCAGGACAGACGGCTTTTCCGTTGTTCTCTCACGGTCTGGATCATCATTTTCACGGTCATCCATATTCAGCAGTGCGTCCAGTTCTGCCAGTCTTGCACTCTTTTCCGCCAGTTCTGCCTCCTGGGGGAACGGCTTTCCAAGCTCGGCCTGCGCAGCTTCCTGCTGGCTCCTAAGATTGTCCAGCTGCTGTTCCGCCTTCTCCAGCCTTGCAGGAATCCCGGCAAGAGCATTATCCAAACGCTGGATATTGCCCGCAGCACTGGTGCCGATGGGCACCCGGTGGGTCATCTCGCCTTTCAGCAGCACCAGATACTCTTTCTGGAAGCTGTCATATGACAACTCCATCTTGAAACCGCGATAGCTGCCAAGCGGCACCGGCTCCAAACTCTGATTGCTTTACAGACACAAGAATTGCTTCACCGGCCTCGGCTTTTTCAGTAAATTGTGTGCCATTCACCTCCATACCGCAGAACTCCTCTTCCGGCAGCGGATGTGCCGCCACCGTCCGAATATCCGACTGAAAGCCCTTGATGAACTTGCGTTTTCTCAATCTCCGCAGGGAAATATTTCATCAATTTATCTTCCAATCGGTACTGCTGGCTCTGATGATCCGCCTTCAATACTTTCAGCCTTGCAACATCTACATCCAAGTCCATTTTCTCCTTGATTTGCGGGTCTCCGGCACAAAGTGCTTGATCTCTGCATAGGAAAGAGCCTGCTCATCTACATCATCACAGGAACGTACCGGAGATTTGCTGGTCATGATCTGGCTGATAAATTTCTGCTTATTCTCCAGTGTCTGATCGGGTAAGAGGATGGCATTACTGCCAGCCCCTCCCCTAAGAACCGTACGTGAGAGTTTCCTCTCATACGGCTCAAGCCTTTCATAAAGCTCCCGTCAGGGAACCCGGTTCAACAAAACAAGAATCGTTTTTGTGCAATACGGCATGGCATTCGGGATGCACCATTTCCAGCCACGGCGACTTCCCACTTCGGAACACCTTATGAACCTTGAAACTCGTTTCCGAGGTAATAGGCTCATTGCATACTGGGCAACAGCGGTGCTGATTTCTCCATACTTTCAGGAGTTTTTCGCGTCCGTTGGTACTGTTCAACATTTTCTCACCATCGCGCTCTTCATAATAACCGCTCCACCGCTCATCGAAGGGATTGGCATTGGAGACGATTTTCTTAAAACGGATGATTTTGGTGTCCGTTGCATATTCAAGGGCAAAGTAGGATTGCTCCCCGTTCTTCTTGGTGCGCTCCTCTGCGGCAAAAGCCCAGTTTCGGGTTCCGATGCGATGCCAGTATTTCGCTGCTATCCACCGTCTGCCTTTGTTCTTATGCCTGCGCTTTGCCCACTGCCAAAGACAATTGTAAATCTGATAGTCGATTTTGCTGAATGTTTCAGCAGATACAACAAATCGCTGGTTGTTGACCCATCCACGGATAACCGGGTTGAGCTGGCGAATCAGGGAATCCTGCTTTGCCGATTTGTTGCTCTTGACGATTTCACGCACCTTTTTCAGCAGAGAGCCGACTGACTGCTTCGAGGGCTTGATTAGAAGTTTTCCGTTATACTTACGGATGTTCTTGCCCAAGAAGTCAAATCCATCATTGATATGAGTGATGACCGTCTTTTCTTCAGATAACTGCAATCCACGTTCCGCCATGAACTCTCTGATAATAGGAAGCACTTCTTCGCGCAGAAATTCCGGGCTTTCACCGGTTACGATAAAGTCGTCAGCATAGCGCACGAAGTTCATCTTATTAAAATGAGTTTTACTATTGACCTTTTTGCGGGTCGCAGTCGTTCCTTTAAGAGCCGTTCCAGTCCATCCAGCGTCATATTCATCAGAGTAGGCGAGATGGCTCCACCTTGCGGTGTACCTTCCTCAGTGGGGAAAAGTTGCTTTGTATCAACGTATCCACACTTTAACCACTTCTGTAAAACCTGCGTATCCATCGGGATATTCTCCATGAGCCATTCATGCTGATGTGGTCGAAGCATCCCTTGATGTCACCTTCAAGAATCCACTGAGGGGATTTTCCCTTGTTCAGGTCGGTGAAACACTGCTCGATTGCATCGTGTGTGCTTCTTCCGATTCGGAATCCGTAGGAGTTGGGGTCGCCGTAGGTTTCAGCAAGCGGCTCCAATGCAAACTTGTATAGGGTCTGCATGGCACGGTCTGTCATTGTCGGAATGCTCAGAGGCCGCAGTTTGCCGTTTTTCTTCGGAATATAAACACGTTTCAGGGGCTGAGGACGGTATCCTCTCCGTTTCAGTTTACTGATTGCCTTGAATTTTGCCTCTGGAGTCAGCCATAGTTCATGGTCAACTCCAGCCGTATTTTTACCACGATTGCTTGTTACCCGCTTTACCGCCAAGGCTTTGGCGTAAAACGAGTGAGTTAACAGCCATTGCAGCGTTTTCACTTTGCTGTAATGACCTTCTTGTTGAGCCTTTACGATACGCATTTGCAGCTTTTTAACATAAGCGCGAGCCTTGTTCCAGTCGATGCTGTCCCAATTTTCCGCTCTGCAAGTCGGTGCACACGATTTCTCGTTCATTTGCAATTCCTCCTTTTTTGAAAAGTTCTGTAAATTCTCTCGTAAAGAAAGACCATAGATGGAAGTCTGCCTGCTTTCGCATGAGGTGATGTTGCAACCTCTATCCGTCCCCATTACAGGGTCGCATTCGCTTTTTCCATCGTTCTTCTACCGCATTTCATAAAGTCCCCTTACGGTTTCCGTCCGATTGCTCGGAGAAATACGGCTTACCACGTTCCACTTATTCAACAGTATGGGTTAGGTTTCACTTCTTCGCCGACAGCTTTGTGTCCATGTGTTCCCACTCTACAGGGGAAACAACCAGCTGCATTACCATTTTGGTTCAGGCTTGTCAGCAACTTTAGCCTGTTCAGCTTTAACGACGTTTAACGGTGATTCACATTACATTAACCATACCATACAAGTCAGTCTCCCCAACCACATTGTTGCTTGCAGCTTATCGCTTTCACCTCGCAGTTTCAGCTTGAACCCTTTCGGGTGGGGCTACCCTTGTCCCGTCACGCTTCCTCACAGCCGTTACCAGCTGCTTTGTTGACAGTAGACTACTGCTAATGGAATAACAGGTCTGGTCTCTGCCAGACAGTTGAATTAAGCGACTTCGTGTCGCACATAGAGGTAGGCATCAAAAGTTCCTTCCGTCACATACTGATAAACCTGCACTTCTTTGTTTCGGTTTCCCTGACGATGATACGACCATTTCGCTGGGTCATATCCGCAGGCCGCCAGCCCACATCCAGATGATGCACGGCCACCAGCCTGTCCTGCACGTTCGTGCCTGCACCCATCTTCTGTGTCGAACCTAACAATACCCGTACCTGTCCGGTACGCACTTTGGCAAACAAATCTTTCTTTTTTGCCTCAGTATCGGCATCATGAATAAATGCGATTTCTTCTTCCGGCACACCGGACTGAATTAGTTTGGCGCGGATATCCTCATAGACATTGAAGGTTCCATCGTTCTTCGGCGTGCTGAGGTCGCAGAACAGCAACTGGGTCAGCTTATCCGACTGTCCTTCCTCATAAATCCGAAGCACATTCCGCACACAGGCGTTGAGCTTGCTATTTGGGTCATCCGGCAGGAGCGGATTCATCAATCGCTGATCCAGTCCCAGCTTTCTGCCATCCGATGTGATTTTCAGCATGTTATCGACCGACGGGTCTACCACACCGGAATGCACAGCCGCCGCCCGTTCCGAAAGCTCCGCCACCATCGCCTGCTGATGCTCCGAAGGCTGCACCACCACGGTTTCAAATTTTGCCTCCGGCACCGGTAGATGCAGCTGATCGGAAGTCTTGATATCTGCACTTCCTTGAACATATTCATCAGCTCCGGCAGGTTGAAGAATTTTGCAAATCTTGTTCTTGCCCGGTATCCGGTTCCTTCTGGTGCCAGCTCAATGGCCGTGGTGGTCTCACCAAAGGTAGAAGCCCAGCTGTCGAAATGGGTCAGCCCTTTCTGCTGCAACGTGCCGTACTGGAGATACCGCATCATGGTGTAAAGCTCCGTCATGCTGTTGCTGACCGGGGTGCCGGTCGCAAAAATGATGCCGCGCCCGCCTGTCAGCTCGTCCATATATTGGCACTTCATAAACATATCCGAAGATTTCTGCGCTTCCGATGTGGACAAGCCTGCAACATTGCGCATTTTTGTGTAGAGGAACAGATTCTTAAAGGCATGTGCTTCGTCTACAAACAGTCGGTCTACGCCCAGTTGCTCAAAGGTAATCACATCGTCTTTTCGGTCGGTTGCCCGAAGTTTCTCCAATCTCGCCTCCAATCCTTTCCGGGTCTTTTCCATCTGTTTGATGGAGAAACGTTCGCCATTCTGGGATTTCATCTCAGCAATGGCGTTTTCGATTTCATCAATCTGGCAGTCAAAATCCGCTCCTGCCGTTCTGCGGACACCGGAATTTTCTCAAACTGGGAATGCCCGATGATGACTGCATCGTAATCACCAGTAGCAATTCGTGCGCAGAACTTCTTTCTGCGGGCAGTTTCAAAGTCCTTTTTGCTTGCCACCAGCAATTTTGCACTCGGATACAGACGCAGAAACTCGTTTGCCCACTGAAGGGTCAAATGATTCGGAACGACAAACATGGATTTCTGGCACAGTCCCAGCCGTTTTGCCTCCATAGCAGAAGCGGCCATCTCGAAAGTCTTACCGGCACCCACTTCGTGGGCCAGCAGCGTATTGCCGCCGTACAGCACATGAGCAATGGCATTCTGCTGGTGTTCCCGCAGCCGGATTTCCGGATTCATGCCGCCAAAGCGGATATGAGAACCATCATACTCACGGGGACGAGTGCTGTTGAACAGCTCGTTATACTTTTCCACAAGTTCCGCGCGGCGATAAGGGTCTTTCCACACCCAATTCTGGAACGCATCCTTAATGGCCTGCTGTTTCTGCTGGGCGAGGGTGGTCTCCTTTTTATTCAGAACTCGCTTTTGCTTACCGTCTGCATCCTCCACGGTATCGTAGATACGAATATCCCGCAGATTTAGCGTATCCTCTAAAATCCGGTAGGCATTGGCACGGCTGGTGCCGTAGGTCATATAGGCATGGACATCGTTCCGGCTCGGTGTACTCTTGCCGGTAATCTGCCATTCTGCCGTCATGGGAGAGAATTTCACTTCAATATTTCGGCGCAGATAGAACGGCGGTTCAAAGGTTTCTTCCATAAACTGCTGGATATAATCCCGATTGACCCATGTGGCACCAAGGCGCACATCAATCTCCGACGCATCCAGGTCTTTCGGCTGTGCTTTCTTCAAATATTCCGTGTTTACCGCAAAGGCAGGGTCAGAAGCCGCAGCCAGTTCTGCCACGCGGAGTTTTTCCCGGACATTGCCGGACAGATATTCATCAGCCGCCACCCAGCCGGTTTCCTCGCCGCCCTGCGTCATCGGGTCTTTGAAAATGACACCATGCAGTTCCTGCTGGATTTTTTCAAATTCTCCCGGTGTACCTAAAAGCTCCGACATATAGGGAAAATCCACTTTGCCGCGCTCTCCGATGGAGATTGCCAGAGCCTCTGCCGGAGTATCTACGCTGGTAACAGCCCGTTCCGGTCGAATCGTCCGTTTGGTGAACATATCCGCCTTGGATTCCAGCCTGCCGTTTTCATCTACATTTTCCAGAGAGCAGAGCAGATAATAAGACGAATCTTCTGAAAAAGCCTGCGCATTTGCACGGGAGTTGATAAGCCCATACTGATCGGCGAATCGGTCATAGGCTACATTCAGTTCCCGCTGTTTCTGGGCAATCGCGTCCTCCGGATAATCGTTCAGCTGATAGTCGATCAGTTCCTGCACAATGGTACGAAGCTCCACCATGCCCTTGATCCTGCCGGTGGCTGTCGCAGAAAGGTCAGCCTTTCGCATGATGCTGTTCTCACGGAAGTAGACATCCCCATCCACCACCGCATAGGAGAAGTTCTTTACATTGGGGTCTGCCGGAATGGTTTCGCCCTGCAAGGACAGTTCTTCCTCCGGTGCCAGCTCCTGCGCTTCATAGTGACCGCCGATATGCTGCACAGCCTCATGCAGCTGGTCTCCCAGATCCTCATCCGGAATCGGAATGACCGTACATTCTTCCTTGCCGTACTGGGTACTTTCCGTTGTAATCTCACCCAGCACCATTTCCGGGTGGTCAACAAAATAGCTGTTGAGGGTAATACCCTCCGATATCAGCCCCAGATGCACCCAATCCGGTTCGATATCAATTGGATGGTCTCTCTTTTGCAGAAAAATGATATCCGACACTACATCTGTACCGGCATTGGCACGGAATGCGTTGTTAGGAAGTCGAATGGCTCCCAGCAGTTCTGCCCGTTGCGCCAGATACTTTCGCGCGTCCGGATTCTTGGAATCCATCGTGTAGCGGCTGGTAACAAAGGCCACGATGCCACCGGGACGAACCTGATCCAATGCCTTGCAAAGAAATAGTTGTGAATAGAAAATCCGAGTTTATCATAGGGCTTATCGCTGACACGGTAGTTGCCAAAGGGCACATTGCCCACGGCCAGATCATAGAAGTCGCGCCGGTCGGTGGTTTCAAAGCCTGCCACCTTGATTTCTGCCTGCGGATACAATTTCTGCGCAATGCGCCCGGTGATGGAATCCAGTTCCACACCATACAGTCTGCTTCCCTGCATGGAATCCGGCAGCATACCGAAGAAGTTGCCGACACCCATCGACGGTTCCAGAATATTGCCTTTCTCAAATCCCATACCGTCCAATGCCTCATAGATTGCACGGATCACGGTAGGGCTGGTGTAATGCGCATTCAGAGTCGAAGCCCTGGCTGCGGCATATTCTTCTTCCGTAAGAGCTGCTTTCAGCTCCTTATATTCGCCTGTCCAGGCAGTTTTCTCTGCGTCAAAGGCATCTGCCAGCCACCCCAGCCGACATAATTGGCCAGCGTTTCCTGTTCCTCCGGTGTCGCATCCCTATGCTGATTTTCTAAGGCTTTCAGCGTGTAGATGGCATCCATGTTGGCACGGAATTTCTGCTTAGGACTGCCTTCGCCGAGGTGAAAGCTGTTGATGCGGTAGTTCTCCGCATGTTTTGCTTCATGCCCTGCCCGGAACGCTTCTTCTTTTCCAGAATTCAGATCAACCACCAGATTATGCAGGTGAACATTTTCCTCATGCTCCAAAAGTCTTGCCAGATTCTCCTTGCTTTCCGAGCGGAAGATCGGATACACGGAATCCGGGTCCCGAAGTTCCACATCGAAAAGCCCGACTTTTTCAATCGTAAATGCCTTTCCGTCCAGATACAGCGTATCTCCAACGCGATAATCCGGCTGCACCGGAGCTGCGGGTTCTGGCTGCACAGTTGCAGGCTCTTTTTCAGCCTCCATATTCCTGCCGCGAATCTCCTGCAACGCCTCTGACGCACTCACATAATCGGCAAATGTCTGCACTTTTCCGTCCGAATATCCGTAATACTCTTCTTTAACATAATCCCAGATGGTAAACGCATCCTTAGAATCCGGGAAGTTCTCGCCGGTCATCGTGACAACAAATCGTTCATCCGGTGCATATCCTGACTCTCTGGCAAGTTCTCTGGCGTGTTCCTGCATTTCCAGCACCAGAGGATCTGTCTCTGCGTGAGCCGATTCCGGTGCTTCTTCGGATTCCATATCCGAAAATGGAATGTCCTGCTGCAAATTCTGCTTGCTCTGTTCAACATAGAGCCAGTCTTTTGCTTCTCGTTCCTGAACTTTTTCAATCAGTTGCTGGCGGTAAGTCTCTGCCTCCCATTCGCTGGTAAACTCTTCGCTAACACCATCCGGTTCCACATGAATGCCGTCCTGAATATCATCCAAACCGCATAGCCATCGTCTGTCTCCATCACGGTAAAACGCTGGGGTGCTGCCAACTCGCTCCGGGCATAGACATCCGCAGCCGTATTCAGCATATTGTCCACATGCTCATTTCCGGTATCGTAGTGTTCCGGTGGCGTTGGCGGAAATACATGGGCGGCAGTCGGCATAGGAAGCGGCGCGCCATATTCCTGCTCCAGCTTCCGATACTCTTCCATTTCCAGTGCGGTAAGATATTGACCATTTACCACAAGCCGGTCTAACCGCTTATCCACCGCCGACCATGTGAGTCGCACTTCCCGATCATGGCCATAATTGCGAAGCAGAATACCTTTTCCGTCATAATCTGCAAAACCACGACTGCCATCCATAAAGGTATAGCTGTGACCGCCAAGACCGTATTCCGCTTTCAGAAATGCAGCTCGTTCTTTCGCGTCCCCTTGCTGCTGATACAGCGCATAAATACGGATTTTTCCGCCCTCAAAATTAGAACCTGCTCGCAACATCCGGTCGATTTCATCCTCAGAAATGACAAAAGCGGAGGGCTTTTCGCTCTCCGCTTCTCTGGCTGCATTTTCTGCCGCCGCATCAATTTTCTGAATCTGCTCTGCCTCGGACTGAAACAGGCTCATAAAGTTTAGCTGTTGATAAGTTCCGTCAGAATGACTTCCTCTGCCTGCGCTTTCAGCATGTTCATGTGCTGCACCCAGGCCATTTGGTTCGATTTCTTGTCCGGTGCCGGATTCGCTTTCAGAAGCTCCGCCATCATCTGCTCCATCCGTGCGGTCGCGGTCTCCTGAATCTCCACAGGTGCGGATACAGCTTCTCGGTTAGGATCAGGTGATTGTACAGCAGCGTGTTGTTCTCCTGCAGGAACGCTCTGCGCATCCTCCGTACTTGCCCAAGGCTTCTGTTCCTGCACCGACAGCTGGATATCCGGAATCAGGTAATCGCCGTTCTTCGTGTAATTCAGCTCCATCATAGTTTTGGCTCCTTTCTGCCTGCTTGTCTTTTTCATAGGTTCGGATCGTGCGTTCAATTTCCCGGAAGATCTGGCTGGACATTTCGCTGACCGCAGTTCCCAGCACATTGGCGGCAGCTGCGTATTAAAATCAAAAATATCCAGAAAATCCTCGTGCTCAAAATAGTCATCTGCATTGCCCACCGTCCGGGTAAAGACGGAATATGCGATGCTGACAGCGGCAGCTCTCTTAAAGGAAGCTCCGATGTTGAGTTCATCATATCCTTCCAGATAGGAATCTGCAACGATGTCACTGATCTGCCTGCGGTTTTCCTCCCAGTAATCCCTTGCAAGGCGTTCTGCCGCTTCCATGATATGATTTTCCAGAGACCCAGCACCGGCAGAAACATCAAATGCTGCATCCAGTGCGCGAATGATTGGCTGCTCATGCTCCGCATTCATTTTCCAGAGCTGTACCGGTCGGGAATTCTTCCGTTCTCCGGTATCTGCCACATCAAATACATACCGCAGTTTCGGCTGCTCGCCGCGCATGTCCAAAAGAGCAATGCCCTTGGAGCCACGCTTCACATAGCGGTTCATCCGATCATTCCAGAGATCGTACTCTGCACAGGCCGTCGCTTCTGGCCTCTGCTTATAGATCATCAGCTGCTCCGCAAAGGGATACTTATAAAGCCGCGCGGATGTGGTCAGAAACGCTGTCCACTGTTCTTTGCTGCCAGTGATCTGTGCCGCAGCTTCCTGCGCCATCTGCATATAATAAGCCGTTTTCGTCATCATCTGTCTTTTTCCTCCTCTCCTTTATTCGTCCGGATACAAATCCAGTGCCTCATATTCTGCATCCGTCATCTCTGCCAGTTTTGCAAGCAGCGAGGCCGTCCACCTGCGCAGGTTTCTGTCTCTGCCCGTCAGACTTTTTTGCATCTTTTGAAGCTCTTCGATCAGCCCTGTCCGTGTGCCAGGGCTGTAAAGCATCATGAGCATCCATTCGTCATCCGTAAAACGCATTTATAACTCCTTTTCTTCGCAGCACCTGCGAGGCGGCGCAGGCGGCACAGCCTCCTGCTTTTCCTTCAGCTGATCCAGAACCGATGCTTTCTCCACCGGTTCTTCCTTCTTTCCGTTATTGATTACGCCGTCAATCATGCCGTAATCGTCCTCCATCGCCATTTCTGCGGCTTTCAGGTAGTTCTCCGGTTTCAAAAATCCGGGCAGTTCCTGGAAGCCGATGGAATCCACATAGTGACAGCTTACAACACCATTCTGCCGTAAAGCCACGATGTCAGACACAGAAAGACTATGACCAGTAAAATCATCAGGGCGGGAAATATTGAATTTCGCATACAGTTCCTCCAACATCGTATTCTGATCCTTGTAGGGAAGAAGCGGAGCCGTATAAACCACCTCATAATGGTCAATATCCGGTTCCAGCCCCATCCGTTCCAGTTCGCGCATAGACGAAAAGCGTTCATATACCGTATCCTCGCTGCGGCGAAGCTGCAAAATCGCATACTGGTCGGTAGTACTGTCGAGAAATGCCATCATTCTTTCGTCCGGTGCCTGCGTTCCATGCACTTCATCCCATTTTTCAATTCTTGCCATCGTTCATTTCTCCCTTCTCCATAAACGGCAGGCCGTTTTCCTTTGCTTCCTGCCGCTGCTGTTCCCGCCGCTTTTCACTATAAGGCGGTCGGATACCGACGCAGCGTTTCGGAATCGTAAAAGTGACCGACCCATGCTCCCGGTGCTCCAAAACAAACTGCTCCGGATACTGTTTTCGCAGTTCCCGAAGCTTCTTAATCAGGCGGCTGTCATGGGTATAAATGCTGGCGGTATCCAGTTCATTATCAAAATTGATGACGGTTTCCTGCTCCGCTTCGTAAGCTTGTATTTCATCGCTCTGCCTCCTTCGCCTTGGCAGCTTTCACCGGCGTATCCGTTCTGGAAGACAAATCCGAGAGTTTACCCAGCACAGATTCCCGTCTGCTGATTTCCGCTTCCTCTGCACGATCACAAAGTTCATCATAGTCAATCCGAGTCATGGTACGTCCACCGAACCCATAATCCGAAAGAATCTGGTCTCTGGCTGCATTCATGCTGATTTCCGGGTTGTCGATCTGTCCACCGTCAATTTCCGTAAAGTCCTTATGATATAAGGTATAGTCGTAACCGTCCTCACAGGTCTGAATGGCAAGAAAGCCCTTGCTTCCCAAATCCCATGCACTGCGTTCTTCCGTAATCAGCGGCTCCGGGCGGCATGTACCACCGCCACGTTCCAGCATTTCTGCCAGCTGACAGATGTGCAAAACATCATACCCCAGGCGCAAATGATATTCGTCCATATATTCGCAGCGAGCTGAGAACTTCCGGTTCGGATACTCGATCTCCACTGCACTGCCATCCGGAATTTTGAACCGATCCTCGTAGCTGCTGGTGATAAACCGGATATTTTTTGCATTCTCCAGCTCAGGATCAGCCTTTTTCATCTGCCAGAGAACCTTTCTGCCGCCGCGTACCTGCTCCAGCATCTCCGGAGCTACCGGCGCAACGGCAAGACCGTCAAGCTGGGGAATCTTCTGAAGTGCTACCACCCTTGCGCTTTCTTCCAGCGTAGAAGACGGCTGTTTATCCAACACATCCCAGCCAATGTGTCCCTCGGTGGTCTGCACCTTGCTGTCCATATCAAAGCAATGGAATTCCACGCCGTCCTGCTTTTCCTGCAAGGAAAGCAGCGCAGCATTATCCACCAAATAAGCTGCATTCATCATTTTCATGCTCATTTTTTACCTCCAAACTCCAGCTTAAATGCTGCTGCACCGTCCTCGCCAGTCTCTACATGAACGGTTGTGTCATAGTAACGTCCAGACTTCTTGGAATAGCAGTGGGTAAGCCGTGCTTTTCCCTGATTTACCAGTTGCTTTGCCAGTTCCTCTGTCATCTGCTTTCCCAGTGTCTGAAAGAACCTGTTTTCCTTCCAGAGCGCAAATTTACAGCTCTTATCCCTGCAAAACCATCCCTTTGCCGTTTCACAAACATCACTGCCGCAGGCGGGGCAGGAACCAATGACTTTGCATTCCGGCTGCATCAGGACATTGGCACCTTTCACAGCCTCGTAGGTTTTTACAAGTCCGCTGACCATGCTGCTGATTTCTCCCATAAAGGCATCGCTGTCATACTCGCCGTGTTCTATTTTCAGCAGTTTTTCCTCCCAGTCTGCCGTCATGGATGGAGACTGAATCTGTTCCGGCACCACCGTCACCAGCGCATTTCCCTTGTCCGTAGAGCAAAGGTATCTCGTTTTCTTATCACCCCTACGCTCGATAAAGCCTTTCTGCACCAGTTTTTCGATGATGGCAGCGCGTGTAGCTGGTGTGCCGATGCCTTTTCGCTCTACACCAGCCGGAAATTCATCCGAGCTGGCACTCTCCATCGCTGAAAGCAGAAGATCTTCGGTAAATCTCTTAGGCGGGCTGGTCTTGCCCTCTTTCAGATCGACACCGGCAAGTTCCAGTGTCATGCCTTCCGAAAGCTCCGGAAGATCACCCGCCTCCGCATTCTTCTCAGCATCTTCAACCGGCTTTCCTGCATATTGCCTCCAGCCCATATCCGTGACTGTTTTGCCTTTCGTGCGGAACTTCTGACCGGCACACTCCGCTTCTACTATGGTTTCTGCATAGTGGCAGGGTGTTCCGACCGCACAAATCAGCCGCACCGCCAGCAGAGTAAGAATCGCTTGTTCTCCACTGGGAAGCGAGGAAATGTCATAACCCGCCGCTGTTTTTGTAGGGATAATGGCATGGTGATCGGTGACTTTCTTAGAATTGATGACCTGCGCTGCATTCACCGGTGCCGGTACATCTGCCTGAATCTGAAAGCTCTGCTGGATCACAGAAACAAGTTCCAGCACCAGCGGTGCCATATCATCCGTCAGATACCGGCTGTCGGTACGGGGATATGTCACGAGTTTCTTCTCGTACAGAGCCTGTGTGTAATCCAGGGTCTGCTGGGCAGTGAATCCCAGCTGCCGATTTGCTTCTCTCTGAAGCGATGTCAGATCAAACAAGGCCGGGGGCTTCTCTGATTTTTCTTTCTGCTCTACCTTGGTAATGATGGCACTTCCTGCCTGGCAACACTCTGCCACCAGTTTTTCTGCTTCTGCTTTTTCTTTCATTCGCTCACCGCCCGCTTGAAAATCCCGAAATTTTAATTCTGCCGAGTAGAACGGCTCCGGCTTGAAAGCCCGGATTGCTGCATCCCGCATGACCACCATCGCAAGCGTTGGTGTCATCACGCGCCCCACATTCAGGGTCTGCCCATACAGGCATGAAAAAAGCCGGGTTGCGTTGATTCCGACAATCCAGTCGGCACGCTCCCGGCATAAAGCCGCCTCATATAAGGCATCATATTCTGTTCCCGGTCGGAGCTTCTGAAAGCCTTCCCGGATCGCACTGTCCTCCATCGAGGAAATCCAAAGTCGTTCCACCGGCTTTTTGCAGCCGCACTGATGGTAAACCAGCCGGAAAATCAGTTCTCCCTCACGCCCTGCATCTGTAGGATAGTTCTCGGAGGTGACTTTTCTGACTTTGTTACTCGATGGCATCCAATGGGCCGATAAAGCGGTAGAAAATCTGGATTTTCTGGACGTATTCGCCATCGACCTTTTCCGCTTTGGATACCAGAATCTTGTCAATCAGCTGATGCAGAATCTTATAGTTCAGTTCGGTGATGCCAGCGTACTTGCTGACTT